>OCTW013379529.1_pt1 | contig 10975 bp, 13 predicted proteins | sample 1539671 | NCBI WGS metagenome assembly OCTW01 (sample SAMN02144230, study PRJEB22623) | gut metagenome | biome: sheep rumen | host: Ovis aries | place: New Zealand | reverse complement strand
CATCATTATTGCCTAATCTTTCATCGAGCAGATAGCGATCTTCGCGTGGCAGTTTTGTATAATCTTCACTTGTTTTGATGTTGTGATATAGCTGATGATGATAATCAGCAGTCTTGGCATCACGAGGAATGCCCGTGGAAAAACGACTGAGACAGGAAGCACAAATAGCTTTCTCATCACTTAAGTCCATGTAGCCATAATCTAACATACGAATCGGCTTTCCACAAAAGATACAGATCTTTTTCATAAGCTGTCACCACTTCTTTTCATGATCAGGAAAGCTGTAATCAGGAATGGAATCATGCCAATAAGCCCAATCTGACCTGGCCCTAAAATACTCATTTGTGCATAAGATGGTTTCACCATATAACCAAAGAGAGTAAAAGCATTCAAGGCGCCATGCATTAAAGCAGGAAACCAGATACAATCTGTTTTTTCATAAACATAATCTAGCAAGATCCCAAAAGAAATCGTAAATAAACAGAAGACAAGCGGTCCTAACACCGGTGCCCCTAAATACGTTTTACCGTATTCATAGCCGGCGATTATCATGATTGGAAAATGCCAGATCCCCCAGATCAAGCCGCCGAAAAGTCGACCTTTCGCAGTGCCGTAAGCACTTTTTAACGCTGGATAGAGAACGCCTCGCCAGCCGGCTTCTTCACCGATGGCAGCCATCATGTTCATAAATGGCAGATAGAGCATTGACTGTAAGATGGTAATCAGTAAATACATTTCCATGCTCATATGCGATGCATTTAACTGTTTCATCCCCGCGCTGCCAAGCAATTTCTTTAAAGTCGTATACTGGGGATCGAAAGCGTTACGAAAAATCAGGAAGAAGAGTAACGCGCCTAACGTACTTAAAATGCCTGGTGCCCACAAAGACATAAACAAATATTTCCAATGCCCTTTGATTTTTAATTTCCACTTCACTTGTGAGACAGGAATTTTGGCTAACAAAATGGCAAATAATGGGACATACATAACTAAGACTAAAGCAATCTTATAAACCACTTCATTGCCTTTTAAATACATAAGCGATCCCGCAATCATCAAAAGCCAGGAAATCGCAAAAGTAATCAGCAGATATTTCTTTATTGATTTAGACATATGAATTTCACCTCAAAAACATCATAACAGGCTTTTGATACCGCCTTCAATATTTTTATTATAAAAATATGATATAATAGACTCAAGGAGTGATGGTATGAATACTGATGTTTTAGAAAAGCTTGAACATTACACGAGAAAAGGTATGAGGATCTTACGTATTATCGTATGCATTGAAGTCATTGTTTTGATTATTAAATCCTTTATGCCGGACAAGGACACAGATGAATAATCTGTGCCCTTTTTGTTTAGTATTTTTTAGAAAGAATAAAATAAGTAATCAAGTAAAGAACTAGATAAAGACAAATAGCTATACCGCCGGCCATCATGACCGTACTGTTAATAAAAGTTGCAATAAGCGTAACAATCCCGATGATCAGCATAAGCATTTTACCAGCAATAGCTAAGGCATGATCCTGTAAGAAAAGATTACGTTCGTCATGTAAAGCAATCTCAGCCTCCTTAGCATATTCAGGATCCTTACGATAACGATAGAGACTGATCGAGCGGCCGATAGCGACGCCCAAAAGACCACCGCCGATCCCAATCAGCTGTGAGCTGTAAGCTTTCAAAAAGACGGATAAGATAATAAAAACCATGCCCACAACAAATAATAATAATAACGTATAAAGACGTTTTGCTTTCATGTTCATAACTAGTCCTCCTCTTCATAAATGAATAATTCTTCAATGGTGACATGAAAATAACGAGCAAGTTTAAAAGCTAACTGGATTGAGGGATTATAACGACCATTTTCTAATGAACTGATCGTCTGTCGAGAAACACCTAAAGCTTTTGCGAGTTCTTCCTGTCGAATCCCCTTTTGTTTACGGATTTCTTCAATATGGTTTTTCATACGCCCTCCTTAATGTAAAGCTTCCTTTACAATTTCAGTATAGTCTTGTTTGTGTGGTATGTCAAGTTTGCTTTACATTGCAATTTAAAAAAAAGAAATACAGACTGAGCTGTATTCCCTTAACATCAATGATGTATGAGTTTCTTTTGCCTTAAAACACCTTGATAGTCGCCTTCCCAGCAAAAGCCGCAATCTTCAAAACCTAAATCATGATAATAAGAAGCGAGGTCTTCATTATGGATATCGCTATCTAAGCGCAGGTACTTCTTGCCTTTCGATACGGCATAAGCTTCGACATATCTAAGAAAGGAACGTCCGCTACGTGAGCCGACTTCTGAGACAAAGTTATGGACATAGAGAGCTGAACAATAATCATTCCAGCGCTGATCACTTTCTAATAAAAGGGCGCCACATACCACATGATCACTCACCAGCACATAAAGTGATGAAGCCATCGCCTGAAAATAGCTCAATGGAAAGATTTCATCGTAATGATAAATATTCCAGCCTTTAAGGTGCTTTTTATCAAGCCAAGCCATGCGTTTGGTAATTAAAGCAAAAAACTCAGGTATCTCCTGTTCTTCAATTAAACGAAACGTATACATAATAATTACTCTTTGAGGGATTTCATGACTTTACAAGGCACCCCTGCCGCTAAGGAATATGGCGGAATATCATGGGTGACAACACTGCCGGCCCCAATGACGCAGCCTTCACCGATGGTCACCCCAGGCATAACATTGACATTTGCGCCAAACCAGCAGTTATCCCCTACGGTAATCGGTAAAGCTTTTTCTAAGCCGGCATTGCGGCACTCAACATCTAAAGGATGAGCAGCGGTATAAAAACCAGTTGAGGGACCAACAAAGACATGATCACCTAGCGTGATTTTTCCGCCATCCATAAAGTAACAGTTTACATTGACAAAACAGTCCTTGCCAAAGGTAATGTTTTTACCATAATCACAGGTAAATGGCGTCATGATCACTAAATTTTCAAATTCTTGTCCAAAGAGTTTTTTAAACACTTCATCACGTCTTGGATCACTCGGTTTTATTTGATTGACTTCAAAACATAAATCAGCAGCGGTCAAGCGATCCTTTAAAATATTCGGATCATAATTTGCATCATACCATTCTCCCTGACGCATTTTTTCTTTTTCTGAATTCATTGCTTTTCTCCTCTATTTTGTATATTTCAATTGTAACGAAAAAGGATAGGAAGAACTATAATTTTCCAAAGTCAGAAAATAGGTTCCCCGATGAACACGGACACGTTTTAAGCCATAATACTTGGCAGTAATGTTTGTTATACCCTTACGGTAAAAGGCATAGCTCCCCTGATAATGATGCAGTCGCAATTTTAATATCCCTTTATGAGGCATCTTGACTTTATAAAAGAGTTTCCCGCCAAAAGGTGCCACATCATAGTAGCGGCGATTTACATGAATGGTATTGGCATGCGCGATTGTATTGCCATGAATGCGTCTTTTAAAAGATAAACGACAGCGTTTGATCTGCGCCTTCAAGTGTAAAAGTCCATGACGACGATTATTACTATTAAAGATGATCAGATAACAGCCTTGAAATAAGCAGTTTGGCTGATCATAAAGGGCATGACGCATGGCTGTATAACGAGGATCTAATCGATTCTTTCGATAGCGAAAACGAATCGTCGATGGCCCTTTTAGTGATAAAAAGTAAGCACTGATCTTATGATCTGATAAATACGTTTTATAGGCATGTCCATTTTTTAGTGTTTTGATTTGACGATAAGGCAGCGTATTCACCCGTAAGTGATATTTTACGCCATAGAGAATCGTGACACTGGAATATAGTGTTGTTTTCAGATAATAAGTCCCTTTTTTAAGATTATAGACTGGCGGATTGGTATCACCGATGCGAATAGGTTTAAAATGACGATCATAAAGTGTTATTTTTTCATTGTAGTAATGTTTCTTAAACTTCGTTATCAGTTTGACTAAAGAATGTCGTTTGATGCTTAAGATCTCGTAACCATGTCTGGTTGTTTTTAGCGTTTGCCAGTGATCTTTCTTTAAATGTCCAGTAATTTTCCGCGGCGTGGCAGTCAAGTCGATAAACTGCAGTGATAATACAAGTAAAACACTAAGAAAAGATAGAATAAGTTTTTTCATGATATCACCTTCTTCCTCATTATAAGTCATTTCCATACGATAAAAAAGGCATCAAGCTGATACCTTTAGAACATCTTTTTACAAATCATCGAGGCATTGTTTTTTCCTTCGCGCACATCCGATCCAGTTTTCGCAATAACCAGCATATAACGTTCATCACCATAATAGATCAATTTATAGTGTTTGCCATCATCCTGGATTTCAAAACCTAAATCCATCAGCTTCTGTTTTAATGAGGCATTAAGGGATTTATAATCTTTTAATACAGCTTTGATGGTATTCATCCGCTTTTGATAAAGATGCTGATGATCATTCTTTTGTAAAATATCTTCATAAACATCATGACGCCGCGAATGATCCTGAACATTTTTTAATTGCGCATTGATCGCATCTAGCAGCATCTCTTTAATCTCACCTTGATAAAACTCTTCTTCTTCCCCAAAATAAAGCACCGGCACTTTCTGACTGTCACTTAATTTTGAGCGTAACCCCTGATTTTCCAAAGTTAAGGAAAGATTGGCTTTAGTCAGTTCATCGATTTGTTTCTGCATCTTCGCATAGTCATCATCAAATGCCCCTAAATATTCATCGACTTCATTTTTAGCTTTCTCATATTCACTTTGCATATGATGCCACTTTTCCTGCAAGATCGCATTATTGACGCCAGACCAGGTATAAAGCGGTAAAACCGCCTGCACATTGGCATAGTGTAAAATCTCTCGAGACACTTTCTTAAAGAGGCGTTCCCCTTCATCAAAGTATTCCCGATAGGCAATATGCTGGTGCGTGCCATGCGGCAAATAGATATCGATTCCGCCATTATAAGCAACCTGACTAGGGCAGGTGCGGCGAATCATGAGCGTATCATCATAGCTCTCCTGGGTAAGCACATGGGCTACCCCTTTGAGACGACTGCTTAATTTCTTGACATCTACTGCATAACTATCTTTCTTCGTCTTAGAAATATAGATGACTGGCAAGCGATTTTGCGCCTGATCATTCATACATGCAACAAGTAAAGATAACGTGTCTTTATTGATCTTAATAGGTTTACGCAAGACTGGCAGTAAGCCATCATCTTTTAAATAGCCATGGGCAATCAGTAAACTTAAAAAACGCGGAGTAGAAAATCCTAAAACATCCAATTGAGAATGGAGCGTATAGCTGTGATCAAGATGAATTGCCATCTTCATCTCATCGAAGTTCATGATGTAATCCGTATTCCAGATCGAGGCATCTTCCCCCTGTTTCTGATAACGGATCGCAATAATATTCTTTTCTTCATATTCTTCGATATCCATCCATTTCTCATCATTGCCGAGACGAATATGACGTTCTCCCTGATAATGTAAATCAGGGATGATATTTTCCTTGTGAGCGCTCTTTTGATTCCATTCAATCACCAATTGAATAAACGCTTCTTGCGTGAGCGTATTCGCAATATCGAGCATTGTGGAATACATCAGCATGTCATCCATCTCCTTTCATGAATACTACTTTTAGTGTACCACGAAAAGAAGCGAATAACGTATTTTTCCGATTCGATTTTTAAAAATTATGAAATAAATAAACGTGATCGTAAGATCATGTAGCTATTAACGGCCTCTTCTACGCTGTAATCCTGAGCGTGATGAATCCACCATTGCAGCATTCCTGTCGCCATCCCGGCATGAATTTCATTCATCATAATATCTTCCAAGTGATTTCCGGTAATAAGCGGTAAATAATGATCCCGTAACTGTTTTTTAAAAGCATCCAATAACGCGTAAACAACTTCTTTCTGACTCAGTTTTAAAAGCTCTTCCTGATGCTTTTGGACATAAAGAAAACTACGATGAATAAGACTCTTTAAATCAACGTTCATATTCCCTTTAAGCATCTCATCCACATAATGTTTCGCGCACTGTTCTAGTAAATCATATTTATCCTTGTAATGCTGATAAAACGTCACCCGGTTTAATTGCGCCTGATCGGCAATTTCCCGCACAGTCAGCTTATCAAAGCCTTTACGCGGTAAAAGATATAAAAATGCCTGTACAATCGCTTCTCGTGATTTGATCGCACGACGATCCATATTAAATTCCCCCTTACACTTCCCACAGTGTGTAACACAAGCATGAAAAAATAGTTTTTGTGTTGCAAAAATAATACCATAGGACCTATTTCTATTCAATATTCCTGAACGAAAAAATCCCCTTATAATAAGGCTTTTCAAATTGTAAAAAAGACTTATTGCACATTTGATGCATAAATAAGTCTTTTGATACAGAAATTATTGCGTTCGTGAAACCAGCTGCGCCACAAAAGCATTAGCAGGATGGGTTTTAATGACCTCTGGCGTATCGTATTGGACGATTTGTCCCTGATCCATCACCATCACTTTTGTACCTAAGGTTAAAGCTTCTTCAATATCATGAGTCACAAACATAATTGTAATGCCTACCTGAGCATGAATCTTTTTTATTTCCTGCACAAGCGCTTCGCGGGTGATCGCATCGACAGCTCCAAAAGGTTCATCCATCAATACTAAGTCCGGCGTCGCCGCCAAGGCGCGGGCAATCCCGACACGCTGCTGCTGACCGCCAGAGAGTTCGCTTGGAAAACGTTTTTTCAGACTTAAATCTAAGTCAGTAACTTTCATCCAGTGATCGACGGCCAGTGTAATTTCTTCTTTGCTTTTATGTAACAGCTTTAAAACATAGGCAATATTATCTTCAACGTTCATATGCGGGAAGAGCACACTGCCCTGAATAACATATCCAATCGAGCGGCGTAAGGCAATCAGATCATGCTCTTTGATTGATTTGCCTTCGACAATAATATCCCCGCCGCTAGGCATAATCAGACCGTTGATCATTTTCAGCGTCGTTGTCTTCCCACTGCCGGAGGTCCCAATCATCGTCACAAATTCGCCCTTTTCAACACTAAAACTTAAATTGGGAATAACAGTCTGCTTACCATAAGCTTTCTTGACATGGTCAAATGTAATAATCGCCATCACTTACACCCCTTTCGCTAATAAGAAGGCCTGCGCTACCGCCGCTGGCTCTTTCTTCTTCGTTTCCACTTCATAATTCATTTTCGACATATCATTTTCACTAATCAGATGATCAAAAACTTTTAAGGCTTTCTTTAATTCTGGATGCGCCTTTAAGAACGTCTGATTAATGACTAAACCACACTGATAAGAGGGATACATATGCAAGTTATCTTTTAATAAACGGACATTAGCATGGGATAGCTGACCATCGGTTGTATTGACAGGCATCACATCAACCTGATGATTATTAATAGCTTTGTATTTCAAGCCCATATCCATATCTTTCGTGGCTTTAAAAGATAAGCCATACGTCTTTTTTAGTTTCTTATAGCCATCAGGGCGATCAAAGAAATCATATTCTGCGCCTAAGATCAGTTTACCATTGAGAGCCTTGAGATCAGAGTATGTTTTAATGTTGTATTTTTCCGCAATCGGTTTATAAATAGCCACACCATAAGTATCGTTAAAACCTAACATTGTCTGCCATGTTAAACCATACTTGCTTTGATAAGCCTTTTGTAATGTGGAGAACTGTTTCTCTGAGTAAAGTGAAGACTTTTTCAAAACCATATTCCAGCCTGTTCCAGTATATTCTGGATACATATCAAACTTCCCGCTCACCATCGCCGGATGAATATTCGACGTTCCGCCGCCGACACCTTGCGTTAAAGAAACTTTTAAATCAGTCTTGTCGGTAATCACCTTTTTCAGCATTTCCCCTAAGATATACTGCTCCGTCATCGGCTTGGTCGCAATGTGAATCGTTTCCTGCTTTTGTTTAGGGAAGAAGACATAGCCAAGGAAGATCACAATCGCTAAGGCACCCGCTAAAGCAATGCGTTTATTTTGTTTTTTCGCTTTTTCATCACGTTTTAATAAACGTTTTTCAATCGCCCCTAAAACAAAGTCGACAATTAACGCTAATAACGCAATGAGTAAACTGCCGGCAACAGTCATCGCCGCATTATTTGTAGTAATGCCGCGATAGATGGCGACCCCCAAGCCGCCCGCACCAATAAATGAGGCAATCCCGGCTAAGGCAATCGTCATCGTCACCATGTTGCGGATAGCCGCAAAGATAACCGGCATCGCTAATGGCAGCTGAATCTTATAAAGAATCTGGAATTTGGTTGAGCCCATCCCTTTGGCAGCTTCAATAATCGCCTCATCGACATTTGTCATACCCGTATATGTATTACGCACCATTGGTAAGAGGGCATAAATGGTTAAAGCAATAATAGCAGTCGCATCCCCAATACCAGAGAAAGGAATCAGGAACCCTAACATTGAGATTGATGGGATGGTATACAGAAAGTTAATGACACTTAACGTCACTTTTGCACTTTTGCGAAATTCACTAATCAGAATCCCTGCCAGACCACCGACTACAATGGCAATGGCAATAGATGCTAAAGAAATTTCAATATGTTCAACAAGTAAGCCGCCAAAAAACGACCACTGACTGATTAATAAATGAATGAATGACATTGTTCATCGTGAGAGCCCCCTTCTAAAAATAGCCTTAACTGGACATTTTTCAAAGCAGAGTCCACAGTGTAAACACTGTTCCTGTTTAATGACATAAGGCGTCCCTTTGATAATAGCTTGCTGCGGACAATTACGTTGGCAAGTGCCACAGCCAATGCAGGCGTCACTAATTAAAAAACCTTTTTCTTTGACTGGCATTTTTAACGCAAAACTTTCACGATGAATCGGACTGACCCCTAAATCAAAGAATTCTAAAGTGCCTTCATCCATGACAAATGGTTCTAAGATATAACGGCTATCCCCTGGATAAACATCTTTCATCGATGGGTTCTCTTCAAAAATGCGATCGATCCAATACTTCTGATCAGATAATTTCTTCACTTTCGCATTAAAGCGTACCATCTGATACTTTTCATTCATCCCGGTAATAGCGGCTTCCGGTAAATCACAAAGTTCCTGATAAAAGTCCTTTCCGCGAGCGGTGCAGAAAAACAGTTTTCCCTCCTCAATAAGCATCATATCAATCATTCGCACTTGTGGTTTTCCATCATGATCAACCGTCGCAAAAGCAACATCTTTAATACTTCTTAAAATTTCTAAACAGTTCTGGGCATTCATCGGCTTGTCCTCCTCTTTCTAATTGTAATATAATACATTACATCTAACAAGTCAAGCTCAACCGCAAAAAAAGATCTTTTTTTCAAAAGACCTCACATATTATAAAAGCTGCTTAAGACCATGAGGATCTAAAATAGTCATACAGTTGCAGCTTCGCTGGATCATGCCTTTTTTCTCAAGCTGTTTTAACACTCGCGAAATGGTTTCTCGTTTCGCATTAACCGCTAAAACAATCTGCTCATGTGTCATGGTGACTTATCCATTCTTTTCTTTCCTTAACAAAACCTGAGCGAAACGCTGATCGAGATGATAAAAAAGAATCACTTGCATCCAACTAATGACCGAGTTCATCAGTTTATCCTTAACTTCATGACATTGCCTGTTACGACAACATCATGAAGTTAAGATTTGGCTCATATCACCTTCTTTCTTTTTAATACTGATATTTCAGTGTTTAATAAGTTTTTTAACTTTCCTTAAAGACTTTTTCTTATTTTCATCACTGACCTGCATTTGTAAATCAATATACACGAGTAAACGATCTAAGCAGGTGTTAGCACAATCACAAAAGAAATCATAGACTAAGGGAATGCAATAAGGTTTCTTAATCAATTCGATTGAGGTTTTCAAACAGCTCGCTTCATCATTCATTTGTGTGTTTGTCTGCAGCTGCTTAAGATCTGCATATTCCCGTAATGTTTGTTTCATTTTTAAACAAACTTCTAAAAAGAGTTTTCCATTCTTTGTCAGATAATAAACATCATAGCTTTGATACCGACCCTTTATTGTTTTCCAAACCACTAAATCTTCCTGCTCTAATTGCCCCAAACAATGTGTTATATCACTTTCACTTAACATATTGAAAGTGTGACCATGATACTTTTTTGCAAAATACTGTTTGACGGAAAAATAGTATTCACCAAGACCGGCAAGGCCACGCATAATTTGTACGAGTGCGCGAATACTTACTCCGCCTTGCGAGGAACTGATGATTTCCAACATTTCTAACGGCAAAATTTGACCAAAGAGCGGGTTTCCTTTGACTTGCTTTTGTTGTTCTAATAGTGCCTGCTTAAGGGCAAGTTCCTTTTCTTTAAGCCAGTGGTTCACCTTTCGCTTATACGCTTGTTGAGGATCAATCGTAACCTGACCATAGTTTGCAAATGATGCCCGCAAGGTGAGTGCTTTTGTGACTGTGATTTTCTTTACCCCCTTTTCTTTTAAAAAACTAATAGCCGCCTTGTATTTTGGAAAATGTTTTTCAATTTTTAAGTATAGGCAAACGGCATTATGAATCTTCTGCCACTGTGGCTCAGTAAAATGACCGGCAAAATTCATATCGAAACAAAAAGAATGATAAATCACCTGCACATGAGGATTGCGGGGATATACACAAATAACACTATCAGCAGTATTCACATTATGAAAAAATAATGCTTTTAGAAGATGCAGCTGCTGTTGATCTAAAAATAAAGACAAGTCTTCTTTATACAAAGTTGTGCATTTTCTTGCTGGAAGGTGATATGTGTCCTGCACCTTTTGTATTTCCAGATGCAGATTTTCTTTTAAAGCATCTTCGAACGCTAAGGAAAGTATCGGTGTTATCTTTCCAACCATTTTTTGATATGTTTTAAGTGAACCACTAACAGGCAGCTTCAGATCGTTCAATGTCACGCCCGTTAAACTTGAATCAAAATGAATCGTC
>OCTW011522391.1_pt1 | contig 10976 bp, 8 predicted proteins | sample 1539671 | NCBI WGS metagenome assembly OCTW01 (sample SAMN02144230, study PRJEB22623) | gut metagenome | biome: sheep rumen | host: Ovis aries | place: New Zealand | reverse complement strand
TACAGGGCAAGATGATAGGCTATACATGTCCTAATTGTGGTGCACCGGTCAAGATGCTTGGAGTCAAGATGTGTGAATATTGCGGAACGGCCTTGGAGGCAGTAAATACCAAGGCCTGGAGCATTAACAAGATAACAGAGAATCGCTGATTGCTGATGGTAAAATAATAATAAATAGAGTTTTCCTCAAAACTTATCAATAAAAGTGTTCTATATACATATAACGTGGTATAATCCTGTTAATTAATTGGCATGGATTTTATGCATTGAACGTGACTTAATATAATGACAATATTGATACATAGGAGGAGCCCATGATAAAGCAAGAACAGGTTACCTGGCATAGCGAACAGCTGGATAAGGATATGACGGTCAGAGTTTATGGTAAAAAGGGTGTTCCGATGTTGGCATTTCCTATGGCCAACTGTATGTCCGATGACTGGGAGAAACATGGGATGGTTGACAATCTTAAGGAGTATCTGGAGGACGGACGTGTACAGCTGTTCACAGTTGATTCTGTTGATACTGAGAGCTGGTCATGTGAGAATGGTATCGATTCGTGGAGAACAGCAAGACAGGAAAGCTACTATCAGTATATAATTGAGGAAGTGCTTCCATTTATAAAAAAGAAAAATCGGTCCAAAAAGCTTCCTATAGTTACCGGTACCAATCTTGGTGCCAATGAAGCTGCTATAGTATTTCTGCGCCGGCCGGATCTTTTCCAGGCTGTTATGGCTTTTTCGGGTCTCTATGATGTGAGATTTTTCTTTGATGACTATATGGATAGCAATCTGTATGATAACGCACCGGAAAGATTTCTTGAGAATATGGCTCCGGATCATCCGTACATCAAGATGTACAATGATAAAAAGATGGTATTCTGCGTTGGACAGGGTGCTCAGGAGTTTGATGGAGTGCGTACACTCAGAGATTTGGAGAGGATATTCATCAAGAAAAGTATCAATGCCTGGTGTGACTACTGGGGCTTTGATGTAAACCATGACTGGTCTTGGTGGAGTAAACAGATAATTTATTTCCTTCCTTATGTTCTGGGGGATAAAATGTCAGTTCACTGACGAAAATAAATTTAATACTATGTCATTTTATGGCAATCAAAAAGCGAACAGATTTCCGGTCAACGGATCTGTTCGTTTTTTTATAATCTGCGGTTAATGAGCTGATGAATCATTACATACTTCAGGTGCTGCATCATAACCTGCAAAAACAATTCTTCACAGAATTTACACATTTCTCTAAAACGCTTTTCAGCGAAGTTTCAGTTTAGCCATGTATGATATGACCATCCAAAGAGGAGGTGACACACATGGCACAACAGATTTTTGAAAGAATCGAGAAGAAATTCATGCTGACCGGAGAGCAGTTTGACAGACTTCAGCCGGTTCTTGACAGATATATGTCTCCGGACAAATTCACCAATTATACAATCTGCAATATATATTTTGACACTGATAATTTTCAATTGATTCGGAATTCTCTTGAAAAGCCGAAGTATAAAGAAAAATTGAGGCTGAGATCCTACGGTATTCCAACCGATGATCAGGAGGTATACCTCGAGTTAAAAAAGAAATATGGCGGGATAGTCTACAAGCGTAGAATCGGCATGAAAATGTCTGAGGCCAGAGATTATCTTTACAACAACATCCGGCCGGTATCAAAATCAGATTTTGCAAATGTTCAGATTCTGAAAGAAATTGATTATGCAAAGAACTTCTATGACCTGAAGCCAAAGGCTTTTATAGCTTATGACAGAGTAGCATTACATGGAAATGAAGACAATGATCTGAGACTCACCTTTGATATGAACATAAGGGCCAGAGAGGATGACCTGGAACTAACACACGGTGACCGTGGAGACCGTATCATTAGAGACAACGAGGTGCTGATGGAGGTCAAGATTCCCGGGGCGATGCCTATCTGGATGGCAGAGACATTTGCAAAACTCAAGATCAATATGATTTCGTTTTCAAAATACGGAACCTACTATCAGAAGCATTTCGCAGAAAGTGTTGGACAGAAAGCAAGGATCATCGCCATGAGACAGCGGAACGCATGGGAACTTTCCGGCAATCACAAACAGGCGCATGAGGTTGTGAGACGGGCTATGGCCTAATCCGGAGGCGGACAGGGTCAATACTTACATTATGTAAACTACGGTAGATTTTTAAAATCATTTTCAGGATAAGTCAACATATATAATATTTTTGGAGGTCAGATATGTTAGAGTCAATATTATACGATACAGGAGCAACAACAGAGACATTTATCATTTGCTTAGTGATTTCACTGGCACTTGGCGCAGTAGTGGCGGCATTTCACAGCTACCGCAATCATTACAGTAAAAACTTTATCATTACACTGGTACTGCTCCCGGCGATTGTTCAGTCGGTTATCATGCTGGTCAATGGTAATGTCGGAACCGGAGTAGCAGTCATGGGCGCATTTTCTCTCGTGAGATTTCGTTCGTTGCCGGGCAACAGCCGTGAGATCGCATCCATATTTCTCGCCATGGCGGTGGGACTTGCAACAGGCATGGGATACATAATGATGGCAGGTATACTCACCGTTATAGTCGGCGTAGTATCTGTTGCGATAGTTACTTCACCTATAGGAAACGGCAAGGAGCTTGAAAGAGAATTAAAGGTTGTGATTCCTGAGAGTCTTGACTATACAGATATTTTTGATGATATTTTTGCGACTTACGCAGAGGGCATACGCCTTATCAAGGTTAAAACTGTTAATATGGGCTCCTTATATGAGCTTGTTTATCAGCTGACACTCAAAAATCTGAGAGATGAGAAACGGATGATTGATGACATCAGAACAAGAAACGGAAATCTTGAGATCACCTGCGGAAGAGTTGCGGAAAAGATGGAGACATTGTAAGGATGAGTTTACATAGCAGATTTAATCAAAGAAATGAGGAACTACCATGATTAATAAAAAATATATGAACAGTTTATCAACAAGGATCGCAGCGGGAATAGCGGCTGCCTGCGCAGTTTCGGTAATGGGTACGGCGTGCATGGGGGCAGGTGCCAAAATCGGTACATCTACTGTAAGTGAGGAAACAACAGAGGCACAAACTGTTGAGGCAGAGGCCGAGGATACCTCAAAATCAGAATCATCAAAGGGTGAAATATCCATCAAAGCAGACGGAACTGAGGTGGAGGTTTCCGGCACCAATTCCGATAGTGTGAAGGTGGAAGGCACTACCATAACCATAACAAAGCAAGGAACCTACAGACTGTCAGGTACGCTTTCGGAGGGACAGATTCTTGTAGAGGCCGGAGATAAGGACGATGTAAGACTCATATTTGACGGCTTCAACATATCAAACAGCGAGACAGCGCCGATAAGCGTTGTGACCTCCGGAGATTTTACCATTGAGCTTATGGAGGGCACGGATAATGCAGTTCTCGATAAGCGCGCGGCCATCGTTCAGGAGGAGACAGGCGGCACTGCAGATACAACAGAAACCTCGTCAACAGACACAGAGATCCCTGACGCCGCAATTTACAGTAAATCAGATCTCATCATACTCGGCACAGGAACACTCACAGTGGAAGGAGGATATTGTGACGGTATCCATGGAAAAGACACTGTTCTCATATCAGAGGATGTAACTCTTGACATTACAGCAGCCGAGCATGGTATCAATGGTAAAGACAGTCTTGAAATCCAGGCCGGAAGCTATGAGATAAAGTCAGGTGAGGATGCGCTGCATTCCAAGGGAGATGTGACTGTCAGTGACGGAACATTTGCCATAACAGCATCGGATGATGGTATCCATGCGGAAAACAATCTTACTATCAACGGCGGTGTTATCAACATAACCGAGTCCTATGAAGGACTGGAGGCTCTGGCTATCACTATAAACGGTGGCGATATCAGCCTGAAGTCTTCAGATGATGGAATCAATGCTGCTGGTGGCGCGGATTCTTCAGGAGGAGCATTTGAGGCAACGGATGGCGCGGCTATCACTATCAACGGCGGTAAGCTTCTGGTCATTGTGACAGGAGACGGCCTCGATTCCAACGGAGATCTCATTGTAAATGGCGGTGAAGTGTATATTGACGGACCTGAGATGGGCGGCAACGGCTCTCTTGACTATACCGGTAATGCCTCCATCAGTGGTGGTACAGTTGCATTAACAGGAGCATCCGGTATGTTCCAGAGCTTTAGTGAGGATTCTACACAGCCGCAGATTGTAGTTTACTATTCTGAGCAGCAGGAGGCGGGAACCGCCATAACGGTTAGTGACAGTGAGGGTAATGTTATCTATGAGAATGATGATTCAACGCAGAATTTTACGGTATTCCTCTACTCAAGTGCAGAACTTAAGGAAGGAGAAGCTTACACCGTAAAGACCGGCGATCAGGAGGAAACTGTCACTATCGATGGTATCACCAACACTATAGGTGAAGCGAGCGGTGATATGATGATGGGCGGCAGAGGCCAGGGCGGCTTCGGAATGAGAGGCGGTCAGGGTGGTCCCGGAAGGGGTGACGCTCAGGGGGCACCTGAGATGAATGGTGAACAGAGTGCACCGGATATGTCTCAGTCTGAGGATACGTCCGGTATGAGCGGTACTCAGGGAGAATCAGGAATGTATGATGCAGCAGGCCGGGGTGTTCATGGCGGTCCGGAAATGGGCGGCAGAGGTCAGGGGGGACGCCCTCAGGACATGGGTCAGAATGGCATGCCTATGGACCCACAGACGGAGACTCAGGCAGCATCTTAATATGTGTTGGCAGCAGGCCTTGTGCCTGCTGTTTTTTGTTCTCATGTAAAAATTTTTTTCTTCAGCATCATTTAAGCTTCAAAGCATAATATACAGCCATACAGGAAGTTAAATATTGGATTTTTACAGGAGAATAAATCATGTATAGAGATAAAACCAAAAACAGGATAGCGGTTATACCCGCATATGAACCGGATGAAAAACTTATTGATGTTGCTTCAGAAGCTGCGGCTGCCGGATTTCAGGTTGTGGTAGTGGATGACGGATCGGAAAACGGAAAAGCGGTTAAAGCAGGTTCGGTATCGCCGGAGATTTTCCGTAAGATATTTGAAGACACCAAGTTCTTCGCTCACGTAATAAGGTATCCGGAGAACAAGGGAAAAGGCTATGCTATGAAAACGGCATTCAGCTACATAACAAAAACTTATGAAGACAATTACACGGTGGTGGTTATCGATTCAGACGGACAGCATAAGGTATCTGATGCAGTAAGACTTACGGATTATGCTGCAGTGCACAGAGATACACTGGTACTCGGAAGTCGTAAACAGGGAGCGGGTTCACCGCTTCGCAGCCGTATAGGAAACGGTATCACCAGAAATCTTTTCAGCATGATGTCAGGCGTCAGAGTATATGATACACAGACGGGGTTGAGAGCCTTTTCAGATGAACTCATGGGAAGAATGCTGGAGATATCCGGTGATAGGTATGAGTATGAGATGAACATGCTTATGGATTTTGCCAAAGAGCATATCAAGATCACAGAGCTTCCTATCGAAACCATCTATATCGACAACAACTCAGGCAGCCATTTCAATGCCATCAAAGATTCCTTCAGGATATATCGTGAACTCTTTAAGTTCAGTGCTTCAAGTTTTGCAAGTTTCCTGATAGATTACGGCGTTTTCGGATGCATCGTCGGACTGTTCGGTCCATCCTCCGGAGTTACCCTTTTTGCCAATGTCTTTGCCCGTTTCATCAGCGCCACAGCGAACTACAGCATTAACAGAAATTTTGTTTTTGCAGGAAACGATGACGAATACTGCAGAAAAGAAAAAACAAGGAAAGCGGGAATTGAAGGCTCCGGGGCAAAATACGCATGTCTTGCGGTTCTGATATTGCTTCTCAATACAACAGTATTGTATGTGCTTTCGGAAAAAGCCGGAATTCCAACAATGAGAGCAAAGGTTATGACAGAATGTGTCATGTTTATAGTCAACTTTCTGTTACAAAAATACTTTGTTTTCAGAGAAAAGAAAAGCTCCGGAAATGTATACACCGTGGATTCGATGCCGGAACAATTAAATTTTACAGCATTGCATAAGGGATAAGATGATGAAAAACGATATATTCAAAGGAAAGAAATTCAGTATTGCATATACACTTGGTTTGACAGCTTTTACAGCGTATGCACTTTTGGACGCATTTGTCATTCCCCGTTCCTACAGTGGCGTCGTGACAAAGGCTGAGGCAGCGGCAAATGCCGAAAGCGGTACGATAACGATAGATAGAAGTGTCTTTGAAACCGCAAAAGGAAGTGATGAATCTTCGTCCGACAGTAAAATATCAGATGAAATGACAAACGGTTCAGAAGATGATGGAACTACAGATGATATATCGGTGACGGAAAATCAAGACAGCTCATCTCAAAAAACCGCCGGAAACCCATCAGGAAAATCGGGAGACGGTTCTTCCGGTCATGGTGGCCGCGGTAAACCGGGGCAGAGCTCTGCATCCAGAGAGAGAGGTAAAGCATCCGGAAGTCAAAGTGAAACGTCAAAAGCTGTTGAGGGGAATGACTCAGAAACGAATACAGCTTCAGAACCGGAAACTACAACTATTGAAACAGTCAGCTCCGATACTATTATCGGAAGTTATGAAGACAGCGTAAAGACAATAACTCTAAGTGAATACAGAGCCGCTGATACTTCGATATATGTAGCGGATGTGCAGCTTACAGGTGACGCAACGGAAGAAGACGAAACAGCTTTTTCCGCATCTGACCTGATAAAGACAGCATTTGCAGAAGATACCTACGGTAAGAATGTCAAAGCTGCAACATCAGAGACTGCAGCAGCCAATGACGCGATTCTGGCTATAAACGGCGATTTCTACGGTGCCCAGAATTCCGGCTATGTTATAAGAAACGGTGTACTGTACAGATCTGAATCCTCAGGAAACGAAGACCTGGCCATACTCGCTGACGGAACCTTTGAGATATTCTCGGAAAACGATCTCAGTGCAGAAGAAGTGCTAAATGCCGGAGCAGTGGATGTTTTAAGCTTTGGGCCGGGACTTGTAGAGGAGGGTGAGATCGCGGTCACTGAGGACGAAGAGGTAGGAAAGGCAATGGCCTCCAATCCGAGAACAGCTATAGGAATCCTTGAGGATGGTCACTATGTATGGGTAGTGACGGATGGAAGAACAGATGAATCTGAGGGGCTTACGTTGTACCAGCTCGCAGAGTTCATGCAGAGCCTTGGCTGCACCACAGCCTACAATCTGGACGGCGGCGGTTCCAGTACCATGTACTTCAACGGTCAGGTGGTCAACAATCCGACTACAGGAGGAAACAGCATCAAGGAAAGGTCAGTCAGCGACATCATTTATATCGGAAAGTGATGACTTAGCTGATGCCCGTTTCGTATATTGTGCATCTTAGGCATATAGATAGGAGAAAGAAAAATGATTTGTAATGTTATTGATCGAAAAAATGAAATAGATAAGGGAGAATACACTTTGTCATATAACAGCGAGCCAACTCAGTGTGGTAATGCATCTGTAAAATTAAAAAACCGAAGGGTGGCAATGAGTAATCTGTGGGGGTATGTGACTGCTGCCATATGTGCAGCCGCCTTTGGAGCCATATATGAGTACTTTAGCTTTGGAGTTTATTCATATTATATGATATATGCTTTTCTCTGCCCACTGGTTCTGGGGGGACTTCCATGGATGATCATAGCGACCAGCAGTAAGGCTATGGAAAAACAGGATTTTCCGCCACATGTGACTATCAATCTATGGAACACGGGAGTAGCTACACTAACTGTCGGTTCAATATTCAGAGGGGTGCTGGATATCTATGGCACCACCAGTGTATACAGCAAATGCTACCTCATAGTAGGGGCTGTACTTCTGATCATAGCTATGATGACGCTGGTGGGATATAAAGAAAAACAGACGACCTCTGAGAGGATAGTATGACAGGATGATGTGTGGATATAGAGTCTCAAATTACATTGTTTTGTAGGAAATTACCATATGTAGTTTCAAAAAAGTATAAATTTTGTACAGCATTCTTTAAAATCCCACTATTTAAAAAAAACGTAGTGATATATACTTAAATCTGTATGACTTTTATAGATGATTATACAAAACGAAAATTAGGGAGAGACACATGATTACGATTTTTGTAACTCTGTTGGGAGGATTAGGCCTCTTCATTGCCGGTATGTATATGATGAGCCACGGTATCGAAAAGGTAGCCGGTAACAAGCTCAGAAAGATACTGGAGACATTTACCAGAACGAGACTTACGGGTGTTCTGGTCGGTCTGTTCTTTACTGCTGTTATACAGTCCTCCAGTACGGCGACTGTAATGGTGGTAACTTTTGTTAACTCGGGGCTTATGGCCTTGTCCAATGCCTGCGGCATCATCCTTGGTGCCAATATCGGTACAACAGTAACGGCGTTACTCGTTGCATTCAGACTATCAGCGATAGCTCCTGTTTTTGTATTTTTCGGTGCTATCATGATGAACTTCATACCAAATCCGACTGTCAAGAAATCAGGCGAGATCGTAATGGGATTTGGTCTTCTCTTTGTCGGTATCTCTACCATGTCCGGTTCCATGGCGGAACTCAGAGAGATTCCGGCGGTCATAACATTCCTTTCAAGTTTTACCAATCCTGTACTTGGTGTGCTCATGGGCTTTGTGATCACATCTATCGTACAGTCATCCTCGGTTACTGTATCTATACTCGTAGTTATGGGCTCCATGGGCCTTGTGGATCTCAGGATATGTATGTTTATCATCCTTGGCTGTAATATCGGTGCATGTTCAAGTGCGGTTCTTACAGCTTTACAGGGCGGTAACAATGCAAAACGTGCAGCACTTATACATCTTTTGTTCAATGTATTTGGAACTGTTCTCATGTTTGTATTGCTCATGCTTTTTGCGGGACCTATAGAGGGCATCATAAGAACCGTTTCAGGATCAGGAGATGACCCGGGTTCTCTTGGACGAAATATAGCATTTGCACACTTTATATTTAAGGTATTTCAGGTTATCGTGTTCTATCCGTTTATGGATCAGATCATCAATCTGACATATGTACTTGTCAAGGATACTGATGCTCAGAGTACAGGTGATGATGGAGAGTTCCGCCTGAGATATATCAATCTGAGCAAGCTTCCTAATCCGGCGGTTGCCTTATACATGGCACAGCAGGAGATGGAGCGCATGGGAAATGCGGCTTTCATCAATCTGAACCGTGCTTTTAAATGCCTTATGGAAGAAGATAGGGACGGTATAGAGAAGGTATATGAAACCGAGAAGTACATTGACTGGCTCTGCGAGCAGATAACCACATATATGACAAAAATCAACCAGAACGCGATCCCTCTCAGAGATGCGGATCTCCTCGCCGGATACTTCCATGTATGTTCTGATATGGAAAGAATCGGTGATCATGCAGAAGATATCGCTGATGTGGTGAAGTACTTTAAGGAGAAGGATGTTCACCTTTCAGAAGCTGCCAAAGCAGATCTTCGGGGCATGATGGAGGTTGTAAACAAGCTCATGAAAGAGTCTCTTGATATGTTCATAACAGGAGATATGACAAACATTAACGAGATACGTGATCTTGAGAATCAGACTGATGATATGGAGATAAAGCTTCAGGACAACCATGTGCAGCGTGTAAGTGACGGCGAATGTTCAGTCCGTGCAGGCGTGTTCTTCTCGGATATCGTTTCCGGCATCGAGAGAGTCGGAGATCATGCTGTTAATATAGCATTTTCACTTTGTGAAGCTAAAAATAAAGACTTCGATAAGAAGGCAGTTTGATAATAAAGCAAATTATATAAAAACGCAGATGGATAAAACCACCTGCGTTTTTATTATGCTGTATTGTTGTTTGTCTTGGATTAGCGGAAACTAATTATCAGTATGTTTCAACGACACTGCCCACAACATTTCCGTTGGCATCTGTTTCATTGATTGAGTAATTTCCTGCTGCAGCCTGAGCCTCTCCCGGATTGACGAAACCGGAGTCGCTGCCGGACTCGGTCGCCTCCGGAGCAGTAGTTTCAGCCTCTGTTGCAGCTTCCTTTGATACGGCAGTTGATTCAACAGCTGTTTCGCTTGCAGCTTCAGTTCCGGCTTCAATGGAGCCCTCTGTGGAAACAGCTGCTTCAGTGACATCGGCTGCCTGATTTTCGGATGAATGGACAGATTCTTTGTTGGTTATGACCTCGTTTGCAGAACGTGTAGCAACAACCTGGGACTTAACACCCATATCAGGATTTCCTGTATCATCATTTATTACTTCATACCAGTCACCCTGATAGTACTCATACAGAACACCGTCTACATACTTTGTATCACCGTCGGCAGGGACGTCTGCGGAAGTGTCATCGCTTTCGGAGCCCGGACCTCCTTCTGATACAATATCTTCATCAGTATCTTCGCCAAGCAGAGTGAGTAAGGTTTCAGTAGTCGGCTCGGTGATTTCCTTTGGCTCAAAAGTATCATAGGAAGCCGGGAGCTCAACATTGCCTGTGACGATCATTCCTGCAAAGGAGTTAGCCTCATCAGCAGAAGCAAATGATATGGTAACGTGATCGGTCGGTTCAAAATTATCATTGATAAGAACTATGTGCTGTTCTGATTCAGTGCCGTCAAACTCAACGGTATGACGTCCGAAAGGTGTACCGTCTGAAGTAACGTATACATCATTTGAGCCCGGAAGATAGTTGTAGTCGATTCCGAGAAGTCCGGAAATCACATTTCCATCTACGTCTGTGATGTAATCTGCAGGGATGGCAAATGTTGTGTCATCAACTTTGGCAAAATCAGCAACAGGAATGTATGCATAATCATCAAGAGCAGATATATCGTTTATGGAATCGATATTGGAATCTGAGTGTCCGATGTTGTCATTAACTGCCGTTTTAATGGATGACAGAATTATATCTGCAGTAGCAGCATTACC
>OCTW011475809.1_pt1 | contig 10976 bp, 12 predicted proteins | sample 1539671 | NCBI WGS metagenome assembly OCTW01 (sample SAMN02144230, study PRJEB22623) | gut metagenome | biome: sheep rumen | host: Ovis aries | place: New Zealand | reverse complement strand
CCGGTTCAAACCCCTCGGCCGTGACCGCGCAAGAGGAGTCGGTAGAAGACGACCAGCAGGATGGAGGATCCACTGATGCAGGGGAACCTTGATGACGGCATCGTTTATCTTTGCAGCCTCGAAGACGTATCGAAGCCAGGAGCGAAACCGCAGGAAAAACTGACCAGGATCGCTCGTCACTACTTCGAAGAACGGACAGTTTCGTTCCGCAGGCAGTACGCGGCAAAAGGTGCCAACGAGCAGATCGACATGCTCATCCGGATCCATTACGATCCGAAGGCCCGGATCGGAACCGTCGCGGTTCTTGGCAACGGCGATCAATACCGGATCGACAACGTCGCCAACGCCTACGACGCCGACACGCGCCTCAGATACACAGAGCTGACACTCAGCCGATTGGAGAATTTTTATGATTTTGCTTAAACTGAATGACACCCTGCGTTATTTTGCGGCAGTCATAAACAAAGCAACGCCTCGCGCCTGGCATTACAGAAAGCCGGAGCGCGAGGTTTTCCCGTATGCAATCTGGACAGAGTACTCAGAGGAGGGAACCCTTCACGCAAACAACGCGAAAAAGGTCCAGCCTCTCATGATCGTGCTCGACTACTTCACGCAGGAGGAGTTCGATCCGGAAATCGACAAGATCCAGAACACGCTCAATGAGGCGGACCGGATCGCATTTGACCTGACGGACATCCAATACGAGGAGGAGACGAACGTGATCCATTACTCGTGGGAGGTGCAGGTTTATGGCGAAGGTTGTAACAGTCGGCTTTGATGAGCTGGCAAAAGAGCTGGAGACGCTCGCGAATCATTCCGGGAAAATCGCAACCTCCGCGCTTTATGCGGGAGCCGGAGAGATGGCGGACCGGATCAGATCCTCGACAGAGAAACTGCAGACGGAGACGGAGCGGAAACACCGCACGAGAAACCTCCTGCCATACGAGAAACAGGCACTGCTTGATGGTCTTACGGTTGAAAAGTTCACGCAGGACCGCGGCCGAGACTATACGCAGACAACAGTCACTTTTCACGGGAGAACAGACCATCCGACGGAGAATTATCCGGATGGCCTCCCAACGATTCTCCTCGCTCGTTCCATAACCAAAGGAACAACCTTCCGGAGAGCAAACCGATTCTTTCCAAACACCGTCAACCGGTCCAGGAAAGACGTCGAGAAGCTCATGACGGATACGGCAGAGCGGGAGATGAAAAAACACATTAAATAAGGAGACGCAGAAAAAATGGCAATTACAGGCCTTAAGGGAGTGCGCGGAGCTGAACTCGTTAACAACGCATATCAGAACCCGTTCCACATCGGCGATGCGATGACAGCGAACCTGTCAATCACGATGGCGGAGGGCTCCCTTTATGCGAATAACAGACGCAAAGAGCACAAACAGAAGTTCGACAGCGGATCCCTGGAACTCGGCGTCGATGATCTCATCGACACAGTCCAGGCGCGCATGTATGGTCACTCCACAGAGACGCTCACGATCGACGGTCAGGATTACACCGTTACCGTTGCGAACGTTGACGACAGTCCGAAGTATCTCGGCGTGGGATTCTATCAGACAGTCACCCGGAGCGGCGTCGACATGTACCGCGTCATCGTACTGATGAAGGTTCAGTTCACGGAGCCGACAGACAACGCGCAGACCGCTGACAATAACATCACGATGAACGGCCGGACAACGACTGGAACGATTCTCAGCAATGACGACGGCATCTGGAAAAAGGACGTCACCGTCGCGACAGAGGCAGACGCAGAGGCAGTCATCGACGAGATCCTTGGCAAGATCGCCTAAACAAAAAAACACCGGAGGAGATGAAAAATGGAGATACTGAGAGACAAAGGGAAAAAGATTACGATTTTCGGTTACGAATACTCGCTCACGATTTCACTGCGGACACTGGAGAAGATCCGCGAGAAGTTAGGACCGCTGGAGAACCTCACGCTCAACTTCGAGACCATCCCCGAGATTCTCGCGCTGATGGTCCAGGACTACTGCGCGAAACATCCGGAGGCCCCGCAGGACGCCGGCGACATTGAAGTGCTGAAAGACAATCTCGACACGGAGGACCTCAGGAAGCTCCAGAGTTTCGTCTTCGAGATTCTCAATCCGGGTGATCCAGAATCAAAAAACGCATAAAGCCAGCATGGTGGGAAATCGAGTGCTGGCTTTTAATTGGAACTATTTTGTTGCAGCAGCCGGAGGACCGCGTGATGACGTGGTCCCCGGCCTATATTTGGTATCTCACCGAATACCGGCTCGCGTTCCAATTACTCGGAATGAAACGACCGGAGGCGGAGAGTTTACCATCCAACACGAAACAACGCGAGAAACGGCCGGAAACGGCCGAAAACGGCATGGTGTCGATTGACGACATCATCCCAATATAAGACAGGAGAGAACACATGGCGTCTGATGTAAAAGCAGTATTAAAAGTTGAGGGTGAACAATCATTCAATCAGGCGTTCAAGAACGCGACGTCTTCAGTTAAAGCGCTGGATTCAGCGGTGAAGCTGAACGGCGCAGCATTTGAGAACTCCGCCGACAAGATGAGCTCGCTCCAGGAACGGTCCTCGTTACTTCGCCAGGAGATCCAGGCGCAGGAGAACGTCATCAAGATGGCGAACGAAGAACTCAAGCGCCTGCGGGATGAATACGGTGAAGGATCCACGCAGGTCAACAATTACCAGGCCAAAGTGAACAAAGCCTCCACACAGCTCGAAAAGATGAAGACGGAGCTCGACAAAAACGAGCAAGCGCTCCAGAAGTTTGGAGAGGAGGCAAAGGTCGCCGGTCAGAAAATCAGCGAGACCGGAGAAAAGATCACGAAGCTCGGATCCAGCATGAAATGGCTCAGCGCAGGAGCGGCAGCCGGACTGACCTCGATGTTCAATGCCGCATCCGATCTGAACGAGAACCTGAACAAGACGGAGGTCGTCTTCGATGAGATGAGCGACGACGTGATCGCGTGGTCGAAAACGACGCTGGACAGCTTCGGCATCGCGCAGAGTTCCGCCCTGGACATGGCCGCATACTTCGGAGACATGGCGACCAGCATGGGCCTCACCAGAGATCAGGCTGCCGAGCTTGGCATGGAGCTTGTCGGACGTGCCGGAGACCTGGCATCATTCAAAAACGTCTCGCTCGACGTAGCACAGACCGGACTCGGTGCCATCTTCACAGGACAGGCAGCGAGCCTCCGCCGTTTCGGAATTGTAATGACGGAAGCGAACCTGGAAGCCTTCGCGCTTGCCAAGGGATTCGAGAAACAGTACAAGGACATGAGCCAGGCGGAGCAGGTGCTCCTCCGGTATCAGTTCGTCATGGATGCGACGAAGAACTCCGCCGGTGACTTCGCAAACACCAGCGACGGCGCCGCAAACAGCGTCCGCGTCGCGAAGGAATCCCTGAAAGAGGCAGCGGCCACACTCGGCGAGGAGGTGATCCCGCTCGTGCTGCCGTTGATCCAGAACCTCACGGAGCTCGTCCAGGGAGTGAACGCACTCGACGAAGGAACGAAAAACATGATCGTCACCGGCCTCGCAATTACAGCTGTCGCCAGCCCGATCCTCACGATCGGCGGAACGATCATCAAAGGAATCGGATGGATCGCAGGAACCGGCTTGCCGGCAATCACCGGAGCACTCGGAACTGCAGGAACCGCAGCAACGGCTGCCGGAACCGCAGGCGCGGCTGGCATCTCGGCGATGCTCGGACCGATCGCACTCGTCGCTGGAGCGGTCGTTGGACTGATCGCGTTGTTCGACCAGCTCGAAAACAAGAAAAACAGAGCGTTGAATCAGCAACGCATGGACAACATCAACGCGAACTACAAAAGGATTGATGCCAACACACGTCAGTACTACAACGCGGCTGATGTTACATCCGTTTGGAACGGTTCCGGATGGGATGATTACGTGAAGAACGGAGCGTCCATGACAAGACAGGGTCGTCGTGATTACTATGCAGATCAGATGGAAAAGGACAGTGTCACGAATAACAACTATAACTTCGATGTCAATGTCTCACAGATCAGCGACCTGCAGGATCTGCTCAACATGGCGGACACGGCACAGCTTTATAACAGGATGGGGGTGAGTAACTAATGGCAACGTGGGTCAATGGCGGAAGCACAACCGTCCAAAAGGACTCGTCAAAGAAACACTATTACCACGGCTCCACGGTTTCGTGCTCAGCCGTAACGAATAGCATGTTCAACTCATCCGGTCAGTTATTCGCGTACTTCTCTCCTGGTGGATCTACCTTCTCGTTCGGCTCATCCGGGTCGCAAGGCGGAGGAACCTCCAGCGGTGAAACGATTTCGTCCTCGATTCCAGCAACGACCGGAACAGTCACGGTTTACGTTTATGCATCCTCGTACCAGAACCCAGCGTGCCGGAACGTCCGCGCCGTGCTTTCCTACGGGAGCAAAGCGCAGCCGACGGTGTACTCCAACACGACCGGTGGTTATGTAAACCCGTTTAACTCAAAAACATTTTCGTTCGGTGTAAACTACATCGACGGGATCGATGCACAGTACACGATCAGCAGCGGGACGATTTATTACAAGCTGGCGAGCGCAAGCTCATGGACAAGTAAAACCTTCACCGGAACATCGGTGACACTTCCGGCGAATACCTTCTCGACTGGAAACTCATATCAGTTTTATGGCCGTCTGGTACTTGACGACGGAACGACAGTCAACACGCAGACTTACACGTTCGACACCGTCGACGGAACCCCGTCGTGTAAACCGCTGGCACCAAACAACGCGGTCATTTACGGATCAACAGACTTTTCGTGGTCGTACTCAAACACAAAGAGCACCCCTCAATATGCATACGACATCCAGGTGTCCCACGACGCAGGATCGACGTGGGAAACAATTTATGACCATGTGGTCACGACAGCGAAAACTGCGCCGGAGTATTCCGGATTCACCGCAGGAGAGTGGCTCTGGAGGGTCCGTACCTATAACAACGACAACGTCGCAAGTGCGTGGTCAGAGACCGCGATGTTCATCTCGAATGTGACGCCGGACGCGCCGACGATCACAAACATCGACACGACGGATCGCGTGCTTATCCAATGGCAATCCGCGAGCCAGGCAGCATTCGAGGTTCAAATCGAAGACATGAGCACCGGCAAGGTCGTCTTCGATTCCGGCGAAGTATACAGCAGCTCGACGGAATACTTCGTCAACGAATATCTCACGAACGGACACTATCTCGCGAAGGTCAAAATCATCAACGTATATGGCAAGGAAAGCCCATACGGAGAAAGCGAGTTCACAGTCAACGCTCAGGGAGAAGCTCCGGAAGTTTTGGCACTGTACAGCCCGCCGGACAACGGGGTCAAGTTCACGATCACGAATGATGGGACTTACGTGAAGTATTACCTGAAGCGGAACGGAGAACTCATCGCTAGCTTCACGTCGGACACCTACGTGGACCACTTCGTGAACGGCCGTGCAGAATACCAGGTGATCGCGATTGACGCAAATGGCCATTACGGGATGACGGAACTGACCGTGGTCGCCAAAGCAGGAAGCGCACGCATCACACTCAAAGACGGTCGGATGTTTGAGATTGACCGGAGATGGAATCGCATGTTCGCAGTTTCAGGACAGGAGGACCGCAAACACGTCGAGATCGAATATCTCGGTGCATCGGTTCCGGAGCATGTATTCGCAAAGATGCGGACGAAGCGTTACAGCTTCGCGTTTTTTGATCCGGACCGGATCGGATCCGAACTGCTCGGTGAGACGGTATATTATGCGGACCAGTTCGGAAACGGAGACTGGTGCGCGATCATAAGCGTTAACAGATCCGACGAATGGATCGGAGACGACACCGCGCTGGAGCTGGAGCTGACCAACGGCAACGAGGGCATCACATATGAAACAGTTTGATTTTAGAATCGACATTCTCCGAAACGGAATCAAGGTCGGCCAGGCATTCGCAGAGAGCGTGCGGATTCACTACGATTACAACGCGGACGTGATGAAGGGAATGCAGTTTTCACTCATCAAGACGGAGATGGCAAGCGCTCAACTTCAGTTCGACATGTTCAAAGACCGGCTCCGGCCGGTCTTGATCTCCGATGGAAAAGAAACCCCGCTCGGGGCTTTTATGATCGTTGCGGCGCCGGTAAGATATACAGACGTCGTTGATGCAACAGAGATCGAGGCATATGACGAAACGATGATTGTCAAACAGGCAGCGTTTGAAAAAAGAAAATACTGGGCATACGGGACGAAATATACAGACATAATCCAGGGACTCCTGACGTCTCTCGGATTTGCCAACATTCGCATGGATGCATCCGCTGCAAAGCTTAGTGACAACCTGGAAGCGGCGGTCGGAGATAATTATCTCGAGTTCATAAACAACATGCTCGATTCAATGAATTTTCAACATCTATATGCGGATGCGAACGGAGACCTTCAGATCAGGAAAGCAGTCAACCCGACTGAAGCTCAATTTAAATACAGCGATACTCACAATTACGCACTGATTAATGAGATCCGCAGGAATACGGACATATATGATCTCCCGAACGTTGTGGTTGGAGTATACAGCTCCGCCGACAAGAGCAACCCGGTCGTCTATAAAAAAGTAAATAACGACCCGAACAGCATCATCAGCACAGTAAACAGAGGCTATCGGGTAGTTAAAAAAGTTAACGTGCAAAACGGCGCAACGCTCGCAGATTTGACAGCATACGTCGAGAGAATCGCATTCGAAGCGATGCAGACGACGGAAACGGTCGAGTTTACAACGATCGCAGAGGGAGGACACGAGCCGAATACTGCGGTCCAGCTTGACACAAACGACGTGCGCGGGCTTTTCGTAGAGAAAGCGTGGACGATCAGCATCAGCCAAACACAGCTCAGCATGTCGCACACAGCAGAAAGAAAGGTGTTCGTATAAATGGAATTACTACTTGGGAAACTAGAATCGAAATGGGACACAATAGGACTCACCCTGACGATCGACGGAGAAGACGCGCCAACGCAAAAAAAATACGCGTATCTCAAATCCTACAATCCAAACACAGGAGACAGAGTGTTAATCGCCGACGTTGGCGATTCATACGTCGTGCTCGGAGCAATCACGCACTATTACAGCGAAGCGTCAAACGCAAAAGCGCTCGTGAGTGATAGATATGCTTCCGACATCATAAAATTCGAATACGACTCACCGTATCTGTACTACATCATCAACAACGGATCCAGACGAAGACTGGCGAACGACTAACGTGGAGGTAGGCCAAAATGATCGAACAGACTTATAAACTGAGCATGATTCCGTTCGAGGAACAGGTGCGGAGGAATTACGAGATTCCGATCGTACCGGCTTCGCAGTATGACAAGACACTGCGGACGCTGAGCTTCGAACTGTATAACGGAGAAGACCGTTTTATCATTCCGGCTGAAGCGGTCGTGTATATTTTTGGAATGAAGCCGGATGGCAATGCATTCCAATATCAGATGACCGTAGAAGACAACATGGCGAAGATCGCTATGCAGACACAGATGACCACTGTGGCTGGATGCGTGACCTGTGAGATCGTCCTCTTCGAAGAAAACACAGCCGGACCTCGTATCGGATCAGCAAACTTCAAGCTGATGGTCGAAAAGTGCGCGGTCGGAGATGATGCAGAGTTCTCCAGATCGGACATGCCGGTCATTCAGACGCTTATCTTCGGAGGAATGGTCGGAGATGTACTCGTAAAAGATGCGAATGGTGTCAAATGGAACTCTGAATCACTTTCCACCGGCTACATGCGTTATGACCAGTACGATCAGGACCGCACCGGAACAGTGAACAGCGCACGCCAGGCAAACAACGCCGCGACCGTTGACGGCCACACCGTCGCTCGGAACGTACTCGCAGACGAGTACACGAACGAACAGATAGATGAATCGTTCGAATCTGTCAGAGAAGAAATCTCCGATCTGGATTCTGTAGCTGTCAAATCCGTGAACAGTATTCAGCCGGATCAGAACGGCAACGTTCAGCTCTCAAAGGCTGACATCGGTCTCGGGAATGTCGATAACACTGCAGACATAGACAAACCGATCAGCAGCGCAGCACAGGAAGCTCTCGATCAGAAGGTTGACAAAGTGCCAGGAATGGGACTGTCGCAGAATAGCTTCACTGATACAGAAAAAGAAAAACTCGAAGGAATCGAGGCAGGTGCTGAGGTTAACGTTCAGGCGAACTGGGATCAGACAGTCCCAACGGCTGACGATTACATTCAGAACAAGCCGTCCATCCCTGAGAACACTTCCGACCTCGTAAACGACAGCGGATTCATCACAGCGGCACTCGCTCCGGTACAGGGAGTTAAAGGTTCCGCTGAGTCTGCTTACCGGACAGGAAACGTAAGCATCAGCAAAGCGAACATCGGACTGGGCAACGTGGACAACACATCCGACGTTAATAAACCTATCAGCACAGCCACACAGTCCGCTCTGGACCAGAAAGTCGATAAGGTATCAGGAAAAGGTCTGTCCACAAATGACTTCACCAATGCGGAGAAGACGAAGCTCGCAGGCATCGAAGCTGGTGCTCAGGTGAATACCATCACTGGAGTTAAAGGCAATGCAGAAGCGGCATACAGGACCGGCAACGTGAACATCACCAAAGCCAACATTGGTCTGGGGAATGTGAATAATACTTCTGATCTGGATAAGCCGATCAGCACGGCGACGCAGGCAGCGCTGGATCTGAAACAGAACACGCTGACCTTCGATTCCACTCCGACAGCCGGTTCAACAAACCCCGTGACAAGTGACGGAATCGCTTCGGTGGTTTCTACATTAAATAGCAATTTAAGTCAAAAAGTTTCAAGCGTAAACGACATTCAGCCCGACACAAACGGCAACGTTTCGCTTAATGCAGAAGATATTCCGGCAGATGGTGTTGGGTCGAAAGATGTTAGCGGAAACCCGATTATTATCACGGACGGAGTGGCAGATAATGCACAGAATCTGAGTGTAGACTTTGACCCTATTCAAGACCTGCATGGCTATGACCATCCGTGGGCAGGGGGAGCAGGGAAGAATTTACTTCCGATGACAGTTGATGGTATTAAAGCGGCTAATACAATCGGTAGTTGGTCGGGGAATGTTTATACCATCAGCGGCATTACTTTTACGATATTAACGGATGATGCCGGTAATGTTACAGGAATCAACATAAACAGAACGACAACAGGTGGTTCCAACTCGTTTAATATATTTAGCGGAAGTATTAATGTTCCATCTAATTGTAAAGTCAATTTAAATGCAAGTGCGAATGACGAAAACTGTGATTTTACTGTACGAAACGAGAGTACGACAATAGCGCAAATTATCGGAAGAAACTTTAAAACAGCAGATGGAACTTTGGCAGGAACTACTATAACGAGAATTCACATGTACTTTAATGCTAACTTTTCTCCGTCGGAAAGTATTACGGTATATCCAATGATTCGCCTTGCCTCTGAAACAGATGCAACATTCGAACCCTACTCCAACATCTGCCCGATCTCAGGGAGAACGGGGACGGAAGTGCAGAGGACGGGGAAGAATCTTCTGCCGATGACGGTAGATGGAATTAAGGCTTTGAACACTTCGGGAATGTGGAGCGGAAATGCGTACACTTTTCAAGGTATAACTTATACTGTTAATACTGATAGTAGCGGAAATGTTACAACAATCGTCGCAAATGGCACAAGCACCGGAAATGCTGACCTTGTGTTAGATCGGAACAATCAGTTACATTATCCGGCAGGAATTCTTAACGGTGCCCCTAGTTCGAGTTGTGACTTAAGAATTGAACAAGTGGATTCGCCTTGGAGAACAATAGCAAGAGATACCGGATCGGGAGCATCGTTTAATGAGTTTACGGAAAAGGCGGCTATTTTTGCAAGGGTTGCTAATGGTGTGACGGTTTCAAATGTAGTTTTAAAACCCATGATTCGCAAGGCTTCAATTCAGGACGCTACTTTCGAACCCTACCATGCCCCCGACAGTGCATCAGTCACATTCGGTCAGACTGTATACGGAGGACAGGTGGACTTTAAGACAGGGAAGGTAAGGGTGACGCTTGCAAATATTGCTTCATACAATGGTGAAACAATCGGTGAACCATGGTGGTCTAGCATGGATGAATATGTCGAAGGTGCAACACCGACAACAGGAGCGCAGGTTGTCTACACGCTTGAAACACCGACAACCGTAAGCCTTACACCTGCACAGTTAGCCCTTTTGGAAGGCTATAACATCCTCACAACAGACGGCGATAATATCAATCTTCGCTACACCGGAACAGTAGCATCGAATGTACAGAGCGAAATTGATGAGTTTGAAGAATCAACTCGAAAACTTGCCGGTTCGCTTGCAATGGTAGAAACATCACCGGCAATGGCAAATCACGCAGTAGGGTCTTATCTGATGCTGAACAACAGACTTTGCAAGGTCACTGCGGCAATCGCAACAGGCGAACAAATCATCCTTGGTTCAAACGTACAGTACACAACGATTGCGGAAGAACTGGTGGCGATACTTGCGCAGATCAATGCGTGATACTGCATATGAAAATTTACACATTATTGGCTTGTCATTTTCTTGGAGATTATGTACTTCAAATTGATTACATTGCAAAAACAAAAGGCAGTAATTGGTGGCATTTGTTCGCACATTGTGTACTTTACTCCGTGCTGTTTGCGATTGCGTTTGGGGTTGATTGGAGATTATACATAATCATTGTGGTTCACCTCATAGTGGATGCATTAAAGGCAAGATATAAAAAAATTGGCTATGTGACAGACCAAGCGTTACATCTCACAACAATGTTAATTTATTTACTGCATTAAATCAGCATTTAATTCAAATAAACACAGCCACTGAGAGGTGGCTTTTTTCATGAAGAAAGAGAGGAAAGAAAAATGAAGTACGCGATCATCAAATGT
>OCTW011527715.1_pt1 | contig 10977 bp, 16 predicted proteins | sample 1539671 | NCBI WGS metagenome assembly OCTW01 (sample SAMN02144230, study PRJEB22623) | gut metagenome | biome: sheep rumen | host: Ovis aries | place: New Zealand | reverse complement strand
GTGCAAGCCAACCGATTCCCCGCCAAAGTGGAATATCTCGGATGAGTAAAATCAAATATAAGGAACTATGATTTTAAGTGAGTACGAAGCAAAGCGGGCGGAACTTGACCGCCGATTGCAAGAAGTTGGTGAGCGCGAGGCCGCTCACAAGATGGAACTGAGTGTGAAATATCAGGCCGAGTGCAAGCGCATACAGTCGCAAATAGGGCAGCTGAAGAAGAAACAGAAGGAACTGCTAAAGACCTACCAGAACGACAAGACATTCTTCCACCGCAAGTATCGCGACGAGAAGCACGAAATCTGCGAGAAGATGCACGCGCTGCGACTGGAGTATCTGACGGTGAACAATGTGGATTGCAAAGAAACGAGAGCAAAGCATGACAACGGAACAGGAGAATAAGATCATAGAGCAGGAACAGGACATCATGGCGCGACGCTTTGCCACCCAGAACGAGCTGAAGCTAAACCGGCAGAGCGTAGCCTATTATGGTGCCTACTATCTGGGAGCCATCCAAGCGGTGCAAAAGGTAGTCGGAGAACTGACCGCCAACAAGCCAAAGGGCGAACAATGGTTGTACCTGGAAGCCTTATGGAAGTGCATCACCAAGAACAAGCGCAACATGCAGCTGTTTATGGATGGCGAGGAGATGCGCTTCCGCAACCATGTGACCGCCAAGAACGGCAAACTGAAAAGCGTGGAGTGCTACTTTGTGGAACGCAGAACACTAATAACTGAGAAGGTATGAATAGCATCTTTGATACTCCCGAATACAAAGCGCGATGGGCGATGTATCAGGCGGCACTCGACTCGGGCCTGCCCATCGTCTCGACTGAAACGTGCGCCATTATCTGTGCCATGCTGCTGGTGTGGGGCAACTGCGAAGAGTTCACGCACAATCACCGACTGGTGTGTGAATTGCAATATGCTCAGAAGCGGTTCGGCATCGATGGCGGCAGCGTACCAAACGACCGTAAATTTCTTACGGCATTCAATTACTACACCGACCTGCTGACACTCAATCAGAAGCGCGAGGACCGCGTGCCTGATCATATCGACGCACTATTCCAAGAGCGTTATGGATTCCGTTTTAATAAAGTAGGCGATTAACAAAAGTATTAACCAACGAAGGGAGCAACTGAGCGCAATCGGTTGCTCTTTTTTTTTCGTGTATCAGTAAACCCCAGCGGGCAAACCGCCAGCTGATTGATTATTAACCCTAAAAACAAAAAGAAAATGAAGAAACTGATTGCATTTATCGAGTTCTGCGCTTATATTCTGGGTGCACTCGGAGGTTTTGGCTATGCCGTGTATGGCGGCAGTTGGCCCATCGCAGTTGCCATCATCATCCTGGCAGTTATGGCATGGCATACCTTTAAGGAGGCTTACAAGCAACTAACCGAGTAAAGGCTATGACCGACTACATGTTAGCTAAGTATTACAAGCGAGCGTTCCTGGTAGCGCTCGGCTTGTTTATGGCGGCTGTGGCGTGGATAGCGTTCGGGCCGCACCCGAAGCAACCGCAACCGCAGATCATCGAGACGCACGACACGCTGTGGCGCGACACCACCATCAACCAGCCCACCCCATCGGCATCAACCCAGACGGGCCGCACGGTGTTCATCCCCTACATCGTAGAGCGCACCGACACGCTGCACGATAGCGACACCATACAGGTGCCCGTGCCAATAGAGCAGAAGCGCTACGACGACAGCCTATACACCGCATGGGTGAGCGGCTACGAGCCCGCACTCGACAGCATCGCGCTGCATCAGCCCGAGATAGTGACCACCATCGAGCGCACCATCGTAAAGCCATCGCCCCGATGGTCTATAGGTCCCGCAGTGGGTGCAGGCATCAGCATCACCGGCGAGCAGCAGGCTGGCATCTTTGTTGGCATCAGTGCCCAGTACCGCCTGTGGCCCAAGTAATAGCCGCAGGCGGTGCCAAGTAAACCTAAAACCGCAATGCAAGCGATAAGTGAAGAATGTTTCACTTAAAATAATTACAACGAAATGGAGATAACTCTCGACACATTGATCAACCTGCTCGGGATACTGCTGGGTGGTGGTTGCGGTGCCTTTTTTACATGGCGCTGGCAGCAACGCAAGGCGGCAGCCGAGGCAAAGGAAAAAGAAGCTGAAGCAAAATCCGCAGAGGTGGATATGGCCCAAAAAGTACAGGACACCTACCAGCAGATGTTGAAGGATAAAGACGAGGAGGTGCAAGACAAGAACAGGCTGATAGCCGAACTGCGCGCCGACCGCGACCACTACCGACAGATAGTGAGCGAGATGGCCCGACGACAGGACAGCACCGACGAGAAAGTGCGAGACCTTCAGGCGCAGGTGGCCCGTAATGGTAGATTAGTGGAGAGTATGCGCCCTTTTCAGTGCTACGATTTAAAGTGTCGCAAGCGCGTCCGCGCTCAAATCTCGGAGTGCGAGGATGCTAAGACCGACACCGACACTACCAAACCAGAACCAAACGACATCGAACCAAACAATGAGTTATAGCACATGGAAATAAAACTGAAGCGCATCGCCCGGCGCGAAACTTACACCATCGGGCGGCTGTATATAGATGGGGAGCGATTCTGTGACACCATCGAGGACACCGACCGCGGACTGCGGCAGGACTTGCCGCTGAGCGCGAACCAATCGCGCAAGCGTAAGGGAGTGACCTGCATACCCAGCGGCCGCTACCAAGTGACGCTGGGTGTGAAGAGTCCCCGATTCTCGCAGGTGGCACAGTATAAGGCTTGCAACGGCTACCTGCCCCGCCTGCTAAACGTGCCAGCTTTCGAAGGTGTGCTGATCCACATCGGCAACACCGCCCGCGACACCGAGGGGTGCATCCTTGTGGGCCGTAACACGGTAGTGGGACAAGTGACTCATTCTACAGAAACCTTCTGGCGCTTGTACGAGCGCCTGCAAGCAGCCAAGGGCACCATCTGGATAACTATCGAATAGAGAAGCATAAAAGCTTAGTTTTAGGTTAATATTTATATTTAATGTTTTTAGTTATTGGTAAAAATTTAGTTAGTCTTGGGAGCGCAGCGGCGCTCCCTTTTTTATAGCATCACCACAAACCACCAACACCCATCACCCATAAACCAACACCCACACAGTAAACCCCAGCCGATATTTCGCCCGAATATTAGTAATATTCATTAAAAACGAGCGAAATATGAAATTTATCACCCTTGAACAACTGAAGGACCAGCTGCGCATAGAGCACGACTATACCGACGAGGATACGCTGCTGACCATTGATGGCAATGCTGCCGAGGCGGCACTGCTGCGCGCCTGCAACCGCACCACCGCCGACCTGTTGGCCACCTTTGGCACTACCGACCCCGACTCGGGCGACGTGCTGCCTCCCCCTGATTTCGCAATGGCCTGCCTGATGCTTGGCAAGCACCTGTATGAGCACCGCGGCCCTGACGACACCGTGCAGCAGGTGCAAGTGCCTTATAGCATCGATCTGATGGTGAAGCCATTCATCAAGCTCACTACAACCGAATAGTTTTTTTTCTAACCCTTTTAAAACATAATCGATTATGGCAAACGGAATTTTTGACCTTTCGCAAACCGACGCTAAGATTCAGGAGATTCTGAACAAAATCCAGCCGCTGGTGGACACGGGTAGCGTGGCACCACTCGGCTTTGGTTACGGCGTGTGTGAGACCGCTGGCGCAACAGCCACCAAGACGGTAAGCATGCAGAACACCGTACTGACACCTGGCGGCACCATTGCCGTCAACTTCGTGAACGCTTTCACCGCCAGCAGTCCCAAGCTCAGCGTGAACGGAAGCGCAGCAAAGCCCATCAAACTCTACGGCAACGCCATGCCGATGGGCAAGGTGCACGCCAACACCATCCTCGTGATGTACTACGACGGCACGCAGTTCAACGTCATAGGCATTCAGAGTCAGACGGCAGCAGCCCCCACCGGCTTTGTTGACCTCGCATTGCCTTCAGGCTTGCTGTGGTGCGAGCACAACGTGGGCGCAACCACTCCTTACGAGGACGGCTTGTACTTCAGCTGGGGCAACGTCACCGGGCACACCGGCACCGACGGCTACGACTTCGGTACATCGAATGACGGCCCCTACGCTCAGACGCCAGGCGCAGCCCTCACGGGCAACATCCCCACCAACGGCACCTACGATGCCGCCCGTCACAACATGGGAGCCCCCTGCCGCATGCCAACCGTGGGTGAGTTCCAGGAACTGAACAACAACTGCGACTCCGAGTGGACCGACGAAGACGGTGTGACTGGCAGACGATTCACATCGCGCATCAACGGCAACTCCATCTTCTTCCCTGCCTCTGGCCTCCGTATAGGTACGGTGCTCAATAACAGAGGCTCGTACGGGAACTACTGGAGTGCGTCGCTCTACTCGCAGACGAACGGTTACTACCTGTACTTCTATGCGTCAGAAGTCCGTCCAGCCTACAGCAGCTATCGGTACTTCGGCTTCTCTGTCAGGGCGGTGCAGTAACTTGTCTTTTTCGTCTTCCCGAAAAAGATACCGCTATTCCAGCCTGCACCGCGCCCAAAAGCGGCGACAGCCGCGGCGCGGTGTTGGCGGGAAGAGCGGATGGTTTTGGCTTTACATATATAATATATTAAATGGGAAAAATAATCGACATACTCGAAACGGAACGCAAGCGGCCAACAGCGACTGATTTTGACGTGGTTCACATGTATAAGACGGGGCAGTTCTACACCGCCTACGACTGGAGCGCGTGGATCATCAGCGTTATATCATACACCGATGCCGTTCGCAATCAAACTCGCGACAGGCATCCATTAGCAGTTACACGCATAAAAATGAAGGACAGCGAGCAGACATTCTGCAAGGTAGGCTTCCCGTTCAAGAGTATTGAAAAGTTCTGCCCCAACCGCCAGGGCTTTGACGGCATAGAGAACGACCACATCACCTTCCGCATACCATTACCACAGCCACAGGACGGCACGGAGATAACCTTCGACCGTATCCGTGAGGCAGTGGATAAGTGGACGGAGACGTTCGAGATAAAGCCGCCGAAGCGCACACAAGAGGAGATGAAGCAGATAAAAGCCCAGCGTAAAGCCGAGAAAGCCGCCGCCGATGCCGCAGCAGCGACACCAGCCACAACAACGCCCCATGCGCCCGCACCGACAAACCAAGGTGGCGGGCTGATACAGCAAATACTGGCCTATCCGCTCAGCGACAGCACACCGATGGAGAACATAGCCTTCATCCAACGGCTGAAGCAGCAGATAACCAGCATACTCTAAAGGAAAGGTGAGAGGAATGCGTCAGGACGAAAAAGACAAGTTCATAGGTTGCCCGTCATACCTCCGTCGGAGGCGTGAAAAAGCAAAGACTCGCGGTGGCTTACGCCTCAGTATTCTGCCGCAAGCATCGTATCAGGTGGCGACCGACATCATTCACATTCCGAACCACACCGCCCATCCGATGGGTACTGGACGACTCAGCGTGTGCCGTCAGTCTGGCACCGACCACGACATGTGCTTCTTCCCTGCCTCTGGCAACCGTAAAGGTACGGTGCTCAATAACAGAGGCTCGAACGGGAACTACTGGAGTGCGTCGCTCAACTCGCAGACGAACGGTTACAACCTGAACTTCAATGCGTCAGAAGTCAATCCAGCCAACAACAACAATCGGTACAACGGCTTCTCTGTCAGGGCGGTGCAGCACTCGTCGATAGAGCAGTCCATCATGACCAAGATCATCACGGCAGCGTGAACTCCACCAGCCGTCCCCTCACCATCCTTACTGACAACAGCGGCTACCGCCTAACACGCGAGCAGCTGCTGTTTGATTTGTATATTGCATTCTATGATGCAGCCCGCCATAAGCACAAGATGGCGTATGTGGTGAAGTTTGAGCGCGACCTGCGCCAGAACCTCGAAGAACTATGCGACGACCTGCTGACCCGCCGCTACCAGGCGCAACCGTCGAAGTGCTTTGTCATCGACTACCCTAAGAAGCGTGAAGTGTTCGCCGCCATGTTCCGCGACCGCATAGTGCATCACCTGTATTTCCGCTATACTCACCAGATGTTTGAGCGCACCTTCATTGCCGACTCTTATTCGTGCATCGAAGGTCGCGGTACCCATTATGGTGTCAACCGATTACGCCAGCACATCCGGCAGTCATCGCTCAACTGGACGCAACCCTGCTATGCCATGAATCTCGACATCCGTGGCTACTTCATGCACATCAACCGCAAGAAACTGCTGGAGATAGCCACAGATTCATTCACAAAGATGGCGACCCACAAGGTGGGGATGACCGACGAAGTACCAATTCCACAAGGCGTGATACTGACCAAGAGCACAACATGGGCCGACATACGCGACATGAATCTCATCATGTGGCTCACCGAGCAGATTATCATGCTCGACCCGATGGAGAACTGCATCATCGTGGGCGACGAGAGCGACTGGCTTGGTATGGACCGCGCCAAGTGTATGCGCTACGTGCAGCCAGGTCTCGGATTGCCGATTGGTAATCTTACTTCGCAACTATATTCGAATGTCTATATGAACCCGTTCGACCAATGGGTGAAGCGAGACATTCTTTGCGAGCATTATGGTCGATATGTTGACGACTCGGTGATGGTGGATGCCTGCCGTGAGTGGCTGTTGGAACAAGTACCCAAGGTGCGCGAGTTCCTCGCCGACGAATTAGGCTTACAGCTCCACATGGGTAAACTACATGTGCGCGATGTTCGCCAAGGTGTGGAGTTCCTGGGCGCATTCGTCAAACCCTACCGCGACTATATCAGCAACAAGACGCTGGCACGCATCGAGAAGAACGTGAAGACCATCGACCTGCGCGACATCGAACACGCCGAAGCCAGCATCAACTCCTATCTGGGTGTGCTGTCGCACTCAGCATCCTACAACATCCGTCACCAGCTATTTGAAGAGATAGACGGCGACATCATCAAGGCAGCATGATTTGAGGGTTTTCCCGATTGCTTGGTAAACCCCAAACCACATTTCGCCCGCTTGTTAGAACATGTTGAATTTTAACAAGCAAAATCATGGCAAACAACAAGTATTGCGGCAACGTGAGCGACTACGCTCCTGTATCAGAAGACCAGAGCCGCGTGGTCATTATGTACGGACTCAACGTGAAGGAAGACGGCGAGAGTGCCGAGTGGCGTCAGCTTGACTTTTACAAGAAGCAGGGCAAGCCCAGCTTCGAGGCTGTCAAGGCTGCCATACTGAATGATATCGACGAGCGCGTGAAGGCGCAGATCATCGGTGGCCTGATGTGGAACGAGAAACCCGTGTGGCTCTCGGTCGAGAATCAGCTGAACTTCTCGCAGGCCGTGGCCCCCGTCACTCTGAAGATAGGCGAACAGCCCGACGGCACTCCCATCTATCATGAGTTTGCCACCAAGGCAGAACTGAAGGCATTTAATGAAGCCTGCAACCATCACAAGATGGAGCAGCTGAATGCCGGATGGGTCGAGAAGGACGCCATCGACTGGACTCCCTATGCCGAGGCACTGCAACCCGTAACCACCGAGTAATTAAGAACTAAGAATTATGGCAACAGTAAAAGGACAGAATCTGCGTATCACCATCGGCGGTCGCGCCATCATTGCGGCGCTCGACTGCCAGCTGCACGTGAGCGTGAACATGCAACAGCTTTCGACCAAGGACGACGAAGGGGCATGGCAGCGCCAGCGCGTGGCATCGGTGGCGTGGGACGTGACGGCCAATGCCGCCGTGACGAGCGATGAAGACCTGGAGGCCGTGGGCATTCAGGATGTGAGCGACCTTGTGGGGCAGACGGTACAGGTGGGCTTCGGCCTGACCAATGGCGACCAGAACCGCGACCAGCTGGAGCAGCTGATGGCCGGCGAGGCCATAGTGAGCGACGCCAGCTACACGGCACAGAACCGCCAGCGCACCACCTGCCAAGTGAGACTAACGGGAAAGAGTAACATGCTGATAGATCTGCGCTATCTGGTGAGTGCCGACAGCCACCTGTTGCGCACCGCCGACGGTCACCTGCTGATGGCTGCCCACGATCCTAACGCATAAAAGCCCTACACGACTATGGCACAGATAGGATTCGATTCAGGACAGCGACTGGCGCGTATCGCCGTGCTCAACAAGGCCACGGGCAATGCGCGCCAGTTTGGCGAGAAGACCAGCTACCAGCGCGTGGGGCAGCTGTGGGCCACCTACCGCTGGAACAAGGGCACCCGTGCCCTGCGCGAGGGTGCTCTGGATGCTTACAACACGGTGATGTTTCAGCTGCAATACTCGGGCAATGCCGCCAAGGCCATCACCCGCGAGAGCCTGATTGAGCACGACGACTGCATCTATCAGATACAGTCGCTCAACTCAGACCACCGCGATAACAAGATAGTAATCACCGCCACCGAGATGACTACACAAGTAAACATCATTAACGATTAAGGAACTATGACAAAGAAGACAATCGCAATCATCAACTTCAACACCCCGGAACTCACGGAGGCGTGCATCCTGAGCATCAGGAAGCACGGCGGCAAGGATTACCGCGTGGTGGTGTTCGACAACAGCAACGAGCGACCCTTCCGCATCCAGATGCCAGGCGTGGAGGTAATCGACAACACGCAGGGGCAACTCATAGATTTTGACAAGCTGCTGTCGGCATTCCCACAGCGTAATGCTTCGATAGGTTGTGCAAAGGGGTGCGACTTTGCCAGCGTGCGCCACATGCGGACAGTGCAGGAGCTGTGGCGACTGCTGCCGGATGGCTTCGTACTCGTTGAGAGCGACGTGCTCATCAAGAGGAATATCGACGAGTTTTTCCGCGAGGAATATTCGTTCGTGGCATACGTGCAACGTCAGCAGCCGCACAACCCGTTTGGCATCGGTCGCATCCTGCCAATGCTCTGTTGGCTCAATGTGCCCAAGTTCATGGCAGAGGGTGTGCAATACTTCGACCCGAACCGTACTTACGGACTGAAGGCCGACCGCAATGACCGCACCAACTGGTACGACACTGGTGCCTCGTTGCTGGAAGACGTGCTCTCGCATCGTCCGCGTCTGAAGGGATTGCACATCGACATCCGCGAGTTCGTGGAGCACTTCGGCAGTGGATCGTGGCAGAATAACAATCTGAAGGCACAGGCCGAGTGGCTGAACATGCACCGCAAGCTGTGGGAGACTGAAGGTTGCAAGAACGGAAAGGTGGCCGTGTGCGCCATCGGCAGGCTGGAGAACCGCTATGCCAGCGAGTGGGTGGAGCACTACAAGCGGCTGGGGGTGGATCACATCTTCATCTGCGACGATAACCGACCAGAGGACGGTGAGCGAATAGGCGACGTACTTCTTCCTTATGTCTCTGACTGCGGGGATGGTTCAGTGACCATCTTTGGCAGTTCTCATCCCGGAAAAGTCTTACAGAAGCAGATATACGAAGAACTCTATGCAATGGCTAATAATAACTACGAGTGGATTGGCTTCTTCGACTTCGACGAGTTGGTTTGCATCGAGGATGGGCGCGACATCCACGACTTTCTGGATGCCTACGAGGCCGACGTGGTGAGTATGAACTGGATGACGATGACCGACAGTGGACTGACGCACTACGACGAGCGCCCAATGGCAGAGCGATTCACCCAGGGCACAGGTGAGGATTTCGAGATAAACCGCCATGTGAAATCGTTTGTGCGCTCTGGTATCAACGGCATCTCGTTTAACGACCCGCACATCCCGAATGCGCCCGTATTGCAATGTGAGAACGTGCTGCATGAGCGTATTGAGCAGATACCCATACAACCGAAAGCCATCCACAAGGTTGCGTGGATTAACCACTACAACACCAAGACGGCCGAGGAATGGGCGACGCTGAAGATGCGCCGACTGTCACCATGTGGTGATGAGTACAACCGCGAGATGAAGGCGAAGAATGTGGAGTATTTCTTCAGCATCAACGAGCGGACACCTGAGAAGGAGGAAATCTTGGGCATGAAGCCGAAAAAGGCAGGAAAGGCTTCGAGTAAACCCAAGACCGCAAAACGCACGAATAGTAAAAAGGAATAAGATATGAGTTTTTTCAGTAATCTTTTCAAAGCGGCTACGCCCGAGAATGCGCTGATGTTGCGCGAGGCACCACAGACCCCTGGTGTACCTTCGAGCACCATGCCACCCGAATCTCCGAAGGTGGAGGGTGGCGACTACATGGAGCGCATCGTGGCGACGCGAACCCCGGAGGCGGCTTGCTCCGTGTCGGCGGTCTATCGTGCCGTGACGCTGCGTAGCGACACCATGAGCGTGATGCCTGTGCAGTACCGCAAGAAGGACTTCGAGCGCGACAACTTCGTACAGGATATGCGCGGACTGGGCCGACGCATCAACTATCTGTTGCAGGAGGAAGCGAACCCCATCATGACGGCTCCCGACCTGTGGAACCTGGTGGAACTGAACCGCACACTGACGGGCAACGGCTTCGTGTATATCGAGCGCGACGAGTTCGGGTTCCCGTTGCACCTGTGGCTCGTGAAGAGTTGTGGTTACAACATCAGCACAGCCACCTATGCCAGCATCGTGTATCTCACGGATCGCGGCTACGAGACAAAGGTGAACGTGCCGACCAGCGACGTGCTGCATTTCCCGAACAACTTCCGCTACCCGAACGGTTGGGGCAAATCGACGTTGCTTTATGCGTTCGAGGCTCTGACGCTCAACCGCACCCTGCGCTCGCAGGCTCTCGACACGGCGGCAAAGGGCGGACGCATCAAGGGTATCATCAGCGAGAAGCAACCGCAGCAGGGCGTGGGCACACTCGCCTACGGACTGCTGAACCAGAGCGAGGTGCAGAAGACTGCTCAGGAGATGCAGAAGAAGTTCTACTCGGGTCATGACATCGTGTCGATGCACGGCCTTGAGTCGTTCCAGAACCTCTCCATGACCGCACAGGACATGCAGATGCTGGAGCAACTGGGCAT
>OCTW013380195.1_pt1 | contig 10982 bp, 7 predicted proteins | sample 1539671 | NCBI WGS metagenome assembly OCTW01 (sample SAMN02144230, study PRJEB22623) | gut metagenome | biome: sheep rumen | host: Ovis aries | place: New Zealand | reverse complement strand
GGAGCGCTGCCCCTTGCCTAATGACTTCCCGTTGAGGAACAGTTCCACCTCGTCGCCCGTAGAGACTACATAGATGGGTTTGGTAATCACTCCCCTCTCCTTGGGAGAGGGGGCTGGGGTGAGGCTCCAATGCCCAACAATATGCGTGCGATGGTGCTCGGGGCTTACCCATCCGTCCCACATCACCTGGTGGGCATAGAAGGCGTCTTTCGGTATGCGCATGGCGTCTACCACGCCGCTGGTGCGGTAGTTGGACTCGCCGCGGTGGTGGGTATTGGTATCGCTGAACACGATCTTCACCCCGCCGCTGCTCACACGGCGCCCCGTGCCCGGCCGCTCCAGCCAGTACTCATGCCAGCGCTCCACCATCTGGCAGGCGAAGACGTCCATGTTATGGTTGTAGTCGTGGGCCGGCTGTCCGCGGTAGAGCGGACCGTCGCCCTCCTTGTGGTAGGGATAGCTGTATTCATCCCAGTACTTGCGCAGTCCTTCGTCGCGGCAGTACTCCATGGCCCACATGGGCTTTGTGGCACTTTTGTTGATATAGAGCATCTCGCCGCCATACTCCGCCTCGGGGCGGTCAAGCATCTCGCGCGAGCCGATGGCACGGCCGCCGTGGGGGTCGTACTGGTCGCGTATCTGCTTCATCTCCTCCATGTGCTCCTTCGATATGCGGTAGTTGCCGCACTCATAGAAGATGATTGAGGGGTTGTTCCTATTATAAATGATAGCGTCGCGCATCAGCTGCGTGCGCTGCTGCCAGCGGGCGCCGTCAACGTCTTTCTCGGCATCGCCGGCGGGCATGGCCTGGATGAGGCCCACGCGGTCGCAGCTCTCAATATCCTGCTTCCACGGACAGACGTGCATCCAGCGCACGAGGTTGCCGCCCGACTTTACCATCAGGTCGTTGCTGTAGTCGCTGAGCCAGGCGGGCACGCTGAGTCCCGTGCCGGGCCACTCGTTGCTGGTGCGCTGGGCGTAGCCGTGCACCATCAGGCAGCGGTCGTTGAGGTAGAACTTGCCGCCGGTGAACGCCGTCTTGCGGAAGCCGGTGCGGGTGACGACCTGGTCGAATTGAGATTTAAGATTTGAGATTTGAGATTTATGATTACCTTCGCCAGCGATATTGGAGGGCTTGGAGTCATCATCATTCTCAACATTCAAATCTCCATTCTCAGATAAAGAGGTTTCCACGGTGTAGAGATAGCCGTAGCCCCACGACCAGAAGTGAAGGCCGGCGACGACCTGCCGGGCAGTAGCGGTGACGGTGGCTCCAGGGGCGGCGGTGACGGCCGCTCCGCTGAAACGCGCCACCTCGCGACCGTCAACATCCTTGACAACGGTTTGCAGGGCGAAAGAGCGAGGCTGAGAGTCCTCGTTACGCACCTGGCTCTCCACGTGGATGGTGGCCTTGCGCCCAGGTATGTCGATGTCGGTAGCATAGACATAGGTGCCCGTGGTGCCGAGGTTGCTGTAGAGCGGCAGCGTCTGGTAGAGCTTGCCGGTGATGTGCAGGAATACGTTCTTGGGCAGGCCGCCGTAGTTGGCATTGAAGTTTTTGTCGTTCCACTGGTAGCGGCTGTTAAGCGTGCGGTCTCGGTAGGTCCAGCTATTGTCGCAGCGCACGGCCAGCACGTTCGTGCTCTGCAAGCGGCCGTCGGCCGAGCGCTCACCTTTTAATATATAAGGTGTAAGGTCGAAGCCGAAAGCCATGACGCCATTGTCTGAAAAGCCCACCTTCTGGCCGTTGAGCCAGATGTCGGCGCCCTGGCGGGCGCCTTCAAACTCTATAAACACCTTACCCTGCAGCTGCTCATCGGTCAGGGTAAAGGTCTTGCGATACCAGCAGACGGTGTCTGTCAGGTTGACGATGTCCTTCTTAAACGCCTCGTTACCATTAAAGGCGTATGGCAGGGTGACGGTCTGCCACGCCGTGTCGTCGAAGTCAGCACGCTCGGCGCCTACCACGTCGCCCACCTCCAATCGCCAGCCACCATTGAAGTTCAGCTTCTGGCGCTCCACAGCCGCTGCCGACAGCACCGCCATCAGCAACGGCAACAATAACATCCGTCTCATAGACAAATCTTCAATTTTCAATCTTCAATTTTCAATCTTCAATTTTCAATCTTCAATCCTCAATCCTCACTTGATGTTCACGTTCTTGGCCACTGTGTTGGTGATGAGCGTGGCGTCGAAAGCCTTCTTCTCGTCGTTCACGTTGATATTCTCAAAGGTGAAGTCACGGAGCTTGTACTTGTCAGACAGGCCTACGTCGAAGAAGTTCTTGGTGTTCATCTCGATGTTGCGGATGGTGATGTTGTTACACTGCGACAGTGGCATGTCGTCGCGCTGCTCGGGCTTGAAGAACTGCGTCCAGGGGCGCACCACGAGGAACGAGCCACACTGGCCGGTGATATCCTCTACAGTGACATACTCATAGTGCTGAGGCGTGTCGGGGCGCATCTTGAGCCAGAGCACGCGCGTGGCCGACTTCACGTGGATGCGGCGCAGGATGATGTTGCGGTCGTGGAGCGACTCCGAACCCAAGGTCAGGCAGCCGTGTACCTTGCCGTAGGTGCAGTCCTCGATGATGATGTTTGAGCAGGGACCGTTCGTCTCGTCCTTGTCGGCCCAGGTGCCCTTGCCGCCCTTGAGCACCACGGCGTCGTCGTTGACGTGCATGTAGCAGCCGTGGATGAGCACGTTCTTACACACGTCGAGGTCGATGGCATCGGTGCTGGGGCCGCCGCGCTTGGGGTCGACGGGCGTCACGCCCTCGGTGGGGGCGTAGATGAAGCAGCCCAAGTAGCGCACGTTCTCGCAGCGGTAGAGATGGTTAGTCCAGAAGGGCGAGTTGATAATCTTCACGTCCTGCACGGTGACGTTCTTAGAGTTAGAAATATAGACATTGCGCGGGCGCAGGGCTTCCAGATTGGTACAGTTGCGGTTGAACTTGCGGCGAATCCAGAACTCCTCCCAGTAGGGCTGTCCGTTGCCGTTGATGGTGCCGGGGCCGGTAATAGTGAAACCGTCCACGCCGTCGGCATTGACCAGGGCGGCAAAATAGTCGAGCGTCTGGCCCTCCATGCGGGTTTTGACAATGGGGAAGTGCTTGATGCGCGTAGAGCCCTGCAGCTCGCCGCCCTCCTCAATCAAAAGGTGGGTCTTGGGCTTGAAGAAGAGTGCGCCCGAGATAAAGGTGCCGCGGGGAATGACGACGACGCCGCCGCCCTCTTGCGAGGCACGGTCGATGACTGCCTGCAACTCACGCGTCTGCACCTCGGTGCTGTAGCCGTCGACGCCATAGTCGGTGACGACATAGCGCTTCAGCCCCGACAGGTCTACACGCGTGGTGTCGCTGAACCACTCGCTGATGGGGGTGCCGTCGGGCCACAACTGCTGTTTCACAATCTTCTTCTTTCCGCTCACCGTAACGCACGCCAAAGCAAGCATCACACATAAAATAGTCCTTAATTTCATAGCTTTTGATGTTTTAGTGATAGTTTTACGGTGCAAAAATAGCAAATAAATCTGAGATTTTGCTGTTTATTATAAAAAAAGTAGTAACTTTGTCCGCATAAATCAAATATCAACACTTATGAAAAGCTTTTTGAAGTACACTTTTGCTACCATTTGCGGTTTGTTTATCTTCTCGCTGCTATCATGTCTACTGTGTCTGATTTGTTTTGTAGGCATGGCTGCTGCAGGAAGTTCCAGCCCTGTAGTGAAAGAAAATTCTGTGTTTGTATTGAAGTTAGACGGTGCTATCCAAGAGCGCGCTGAAGCCGGCTCGCCGCTGGACATGCTCATGTCAAGTTCCGACATGAGCGTCATGGGACTCGACGACATCATTGCCAGTATCGGCAAGGCCAAGACTCACCCCGACATCAAGGGTATCTATCTTGAAGGCGGCCTGTCTACATTTGACTCGCCTGCCACGGCCCAGCAGCTACGCGACGCGCTGAAAGATTTCAAGAAGAGCGGTAAGTGGATATATGCCTATGCCGACCATTACACCCAGGCGGCCTACTACGTGGCTTCCGTGGCCGACAGCATTGGCCTGAATCAGACGGGCATGATTGAGCTGAAGGGTATCGGCGGCAAGCGGGAGTTCATGAAAGGACTCTACGACAAAATCGGCGTGCGCTATCAGGCCGTCCGCGTAGGTAAATACAAGAGTGCCGTCGAGGGTGTCATCCGCCAAGACATGAGTCCTGAGAACCGTGAGCAGACAACGGCTTACCAGCAGGGCATCTGGCAGCACATGCTCAAAGACATGGCCGCCAGCCGCAAGAAGCTCACTGCCGAGCAGCTTGACAAACTGGTAAGCGACAGCATACTGGCCTTCGCCGCCCCTGCCGACTACCTGAAGAGCGGACTGATCGACATGCTGGCATATCCTGAAGCTGTGAGCGCTGCCGTGAAGAGCAAGCTGGGTGTCGACGATGACGACGACATCAACCAACTGCTGCTCAGCGACATGATTGCCCTGCCGGCACAGGAGGAAGAGCATGGCGACGAGGTGGCCGTCTACTATGCTTACGGAGAAATCATCGACGAAGCTACGAGTCTTTTCGCTACGGAGCACTCTATTATAGGAAAAGAGACCGTTAACGACCTGAACGAACTGGCCAAGGACGACCACGTGAAGGCGGTCGTCATCCGCGTGAATTCGCCCGGCGGCTCGGCTGTGGCCTCGGAACAGATAGCCCACGCCATTGCCAACCTGAAGGCAAAGAAACCCGTGGTCATCTCCATGGGAGGACTGGCTGCTTCAGGAGGCTACATGATGAGTGCCTATGGCAACTATATCTTTGCCGAGCCTACCACCATTACCGGCAGCATCGGCATCTTCGGACTGGTGCCCAACGTCGCGGAACTGGTGACCGACAAGCTGGGCGTCACCTTCGACGGCACGAAAACCAACCGCTACACCGACTTCGAGGAAAATCTCGTGCTGAGCAAAGACAACGCCGAAGAGATACGATTCATGCAGACATACGTGGACCGCGGCTACGAGACATTCCTCAAGATTGTGGCCGACGGGCGCAAGATGAGTCGCGACCAGGTGCATGAGATTGCCCAGGGACGCGTGTGGCTGGCCACCGATGCCAAGCCCATCAAGTTAGTAGACCAGATAGGTTCACTTAACGATGCTGTCAAGAAGGCCGCCGAGCTGGCAAAGATAGAGGAATACCACTCCAAGAGCTACCCGGCACCGGCACCCTGGTATGAGCAGCTGATGGACATGGACAAAAAGCGCAACACTTATCTTGACAGCGAACTGCGTGAAGTGCTCGGCGGATTCTATCAGCCGGTGGTCGACGCCCGCCGTGACATGCAGCGTAACCGCCTGCAGGCCCGGCTGCCCTATCAGCTGAATTTTTAGTGAGAGGTTGACGACTCTCTCACCTCCTACCGTTTACATCTAAAAGTAATCGTTTAGTAACCGTTAAAAACCAACTTGTAAATCGTGGAAGGCGACTTCATTAAAACTAACGAATGGCTACTGCCACTGAGCTGGCTCTACGGCATAGGCGTAGGATTGAGGAATTTTCTCTTTGATGTAGGGATACTCAAGACTCGTGCCTTTAATACACCCGTCATTGCCGTAGGCAACTTGACCGTCGGAGGAACAGGCAAAACGCCTCATGTGGAGTATCTTGTCAGACTACTGCATGACAAGATGCACGTAGCTGTGCTCAGCCGCGGCTACAAGCGCAAGAGCCGCGGTTTCCGCGTGGCCGACGAGAACACGCCAATGCTGCTCATCGGTGACGAGCCTTACCAAATGAAGCAGAAATTTCCCGACATCACCGTTGCTGTAGACAAGAAACGCACCCGCGGCATTGACAACCTTACCAGTGAGGCTGAGGGCAAACCCGTAGACGTTATTCTGCTGGACGACGCCTTTCAGCACCGACACGTGAAGCCAGGCATCAATATCCTATTAGTAGACTATCACCGACTCATTATCTATGACAAGCTGTTGCCCGCCGGCCGCCTGCGCGAACCGCTAAAGGGCAAGGACCGGGCCGACATCGTGATTATCACCAAATGTCCTAAGGAACTGAAACCTATGGAGTTTAGGGTCATCACTAAAGCTATGAACTTATACCCCTATCAGAAGCTCTTCTTTTCCACCTTGGACTATGAGCCGCTGCAGCCGGTATTCAATAGCGGCAAGCCGCAAAGCCTCGATGCCATCAGCAATGAAAACATACTGCTGCTGACGGGTATCGCCTCACCGCGACAGATGAATGAAGACCTGGCGCCGCTGACAAAGAGCATCACGCCAATGACCTTTGCCGACCATCATAACTTCAAGCGCAAGGATATAGAGCGGCTCAATGAGGTGTTTGACGCCATGCCATCGCCCAAGCGCATCATCACCACTGAGAAAGACGCCGCCCGGCTAAGCCAAGCTGAGAATATAAGCGACGCCGTGAAGCAAAACCTTTACGTGCTCCCGGTACGTATTACGTTCATGTTAGACCAAGAAGAATTGTTTAACCAAAATATTATAGGCTATGTACGCAAAAATTCAAGAAACAGCATCCTGGTTAAAGGCAAGGATGACCACCAGTCCCAAGACAGCCATCGTACTGGGGACAGGCCTCGGACAATTAGCTTCAGAAATAACTGATACCTACGAGTTTGAATATAGCCAGATACCTCATTTCCCCGTGTCTACCGTTGAAGGACACTCCGGCAAGCTTATCTTCGGCAAGCTCGGCGGCGTAGACATTATGGCCATGAAGGGGCGCTTCCACTATTATGAGGGCTATTCGATGAAGGAAGTGACGTTCCCCATTCGCGTGATGTATGAGCTGGGCGTCAAGACGCTCTTCGTCAGCAATGCTGCCGGCGGTATGAACCCTCAGTACAAGATTGGCGACCTGATGGTGATTACTGACCATATCAACCTGTTTCCCGAACATCCGCTGCGAGGCAAGAACTTCCCTACAGGGCCACGCTTCCCCGACATGCACGAGACCTATGACCATAGTCTCATCAATCTTGCTGACGAGATTGCGGCGGAAAAGGGTATCGCCTTACAGCACGGTGTCTACGTGGGCGTGCAAGGCCCTACGTTTGAAACACCTGCCGAATACAAGATGTACCGCCTGCTGGGCGGCGACACGGTAGGCATGTCTACCGTACCCGAAGTGATTGTTGCCCATCACTGCGGCATCCGCACATTCGGCATCTCTGTCGTTACCGACCTGGGGGGCTTCGACAACCCCGTAGAGGTAAGCCACGAAGAGGTGCAGGAGGCCGCCAACAAAGCACAGCCGCTGATGACAACCATCATGCGCGAAATGATTATCCGCTCCGAAAAAGTAGAATCAAAGCAAAAAGAGAAATTCAACCAAGACCACCCGACAGAGAAATGGAAATAGCAAACATCGGAGAGTTCGGTCTCATCGGCCGTCTTACCAGCGAACTTAAACCCCAGAATGTATCCACACGCTACGGCGTTGGCGACGACTGTGCCGTGCTGAGCTATCCTGACAGCGAGGTGCTCATCACCACCGACCTGCTGATGGAGGGCGTACACTTCGACCTGACCTATATAGACCTGCAGCATCTGGGCTACAAGGCGGTGATGGTGAACCTCAGCGACGTGTTCGCCATGAACGGCACCCCGCGGCAGATTACCGTCTCACTGGCTATCAGCAAGCGGTTTACCGTAGAGGATATTGAGCAACTCTACAAGGGCATGCGACTGGCCTGCGAAAAATGGAACGTCGACATCGTCGGCGGCGACACTACCAGCAGCTTCACGGGCCTGGCCATCTCGATTACCTGTATCGGCGAGGCAAGCAAGGAGGACATCGTCTATCGCAACGGAGCACGCGACACTGACCTCATCTGCGTCAGCGGCGACCTCGGGGCCGCCTACATGGGCCTGCAGCTGCTGGAGCGGGAGAAAAGCGTGTACTACAGCCAGTATGACGACCTACAGAAGAAACTGGCCTTGGCACAGCAGGAGGGTAACCAAGAGAAAATCTCAAACCTCAAATCTCAGCTCTCAAATCTCTCCATGCCCGACTTCAGCGGCAAGGAATATCTCTTGCAGCGCCAGCTGCAGGCCGAGGCACGCGGCGACATTATACAGAAACTGCGGCAGGCGGGCATCCGCCCCACAGCGATGATGGACGTCAGCGATGGCCTGTCCTCCGAACTGCGACATATCTGTAAGCAGTCGGGCGTGGGATGCCGCATCTATGAGAAGCAACTGCCCATAGACTACCAAACAGCCGTGATGGCCGAGGAGCTGAACATGAATGTCACTACCTGTGCCCTGAACGGAGGCGAAGACTACGAGCTGGTGTTCACTGTACCCATCGGCGACCATGAGAAAATCCAAGAGGTGGACGACGTTCATCTGATTGGTCATATCACAGAACAGAAATTCGGCCATGTGCTTGTCAGCCGCGACGGTCAGGAGTTTGAACTGAAAGCGCAGGGGTGGAACTTTAGCGCTGACGAGAGTGAAGAGTGAAGAGTGAAGAGTGAAAAGTGAAAAGTGAAAAGTGAATAAGATGACCAACGGACGGCCTAAGGTGGCCATTATAGACCCAAATACATTAGCTGCTGTAGGCCTGAAGCAACTGCTTCAGAACGTCATGCCCATCATGACGGTTGACACTTATGGCTCATTTGCTGAGTTGGAGGCTAATTCACCCGACAGCTACGTACACTACTTCACGGCCATGAACATAGTGCTTGAGAACAGGCCGTTCTTCTCAGCTCATCGCCACAAGACTGTTGTACTGACCCTAAGTCTCGACAACACGTCGCAACTGGCTGAGTTTCACAGCCTCTGTATCAACGTGCCTGAAAATGAACTGGTGCGCGCGCTGCTCATGCTACAGCAGCACGCCCACCCTGGTGGTAAGAACCTGCCTCCCATGCCACACGTGCTACAGCAAAAGATTCTTACCGACCGCGAGATAGAGGTCATGTCGCTCATTGTTCAGGGGTATATCAACAAGGAAATTGCCGACCGCCTGAACATCGGGCTGGCCACCGTGGTCACTCACCGCAAGAACATCATGGATAAGCTGGGCATGCGCTCGGTCTCTGCCCTTACCATTTATGCCGTCATGCACGGCTACGTAGACATCAATAAAATTTAAGGATACCCTATTGAAGCTTAAGATGCAAGACGTAGCCAGAAACAATCAGCGCCAGTCCGACAAGCAACTCAGCATTAGACTCCCAATGGAAGACAAAGCAAACAACTAAAAGGATGGCGCCGATAACTATCAGCGCCAATCCTGAATATTGCTTTAAAGTAGTCATAACTCTCAACTTCTCAACCTCTCCGCCTGGCCCTAAAGGGACGCTTCGCCTGCGAAGAAATTCTCAACTTAATCTTCGTCAGGCGTAATGAGCTTGTAACCCTTACCATGGATATTGATGATTTCTATCTGCGGGTCTTCCTTCAAATGCTTGCGCAACTTAGTGATATACACGTCCATAGAGCGGGCGTTGAAGTAGTTGTCGTCAATCCAGATAGTCTTCAGGGCGAAGTCACGCTGCAGAATCTCGTTAGCATGCGAGCAGAGCAGTGCCAGCAACTCATTCTCCTTGGTCGTCAGCTTGGTCTGCTTTTCGCCAATAGAAAGCAACTGCTTCTGAGTATCGAAGGTGAAGCCACCGATACGATAGAGTGTTGACTCCTTATTCTTCTTGCCACGCACGCGACGCAGAATAGCTTCAATACGGAACACCAGCTCCTCCATAGAGAAGGGTTTGGTGATGTAATCGTCAGCGCCAATCTTGAAACCCTCAAGTATGTCCTCCTTCAGAGTCTTTGCTGTGAGGAAGATGATAGGAATCTCAGCATTTGACTGGCGGATTTCCTGTGCCAGAGTGAAGCCGTCCTTTTTAGGCATCATCACATCAAGCACACAGATGTCAAACTTCGTCTTGAGGAAAGCCTTATAGCCGGCTTCACCATCAGCACACAACTCTGCCTCATACCCCTTGGCATCAAGATACTCGCGAAGCAACATTCCCAGGTTCTCGTCGTCTTCACAAAGAAGAATTTTCAGTTTGTCGTCCATACAGTTTACAAATTTACAATTTACTATTTACAATTTACTATTTAATCTTCAATTTTCAATTTTCAATTTTCAATCTTCAATCTTCAATCTTCAATCTTCCTTCAGGATAGGCAGCGAGACTGTAAACATTGTACCCTTGCCCAGTTCACTCTCACACTTGATGTCGCCTCCATGCAGATCGATAATACGCTTGACGTATGCCAGTCCGAGTCCGAAGCCCTTGACATCGTGGACGTTACCAGTATGCACGCGATAGAACTTATCAAAGATTTTCCTGACGTTCTCGCGCTTGATGCCCAAGCCGGTGTCGCGGATAGAGAAGCACAGACGGTCTTTCTCGTTCCACGTGCGGATATAGAGGTCTAACGGCTCGTCGGGCTTACGATACTTCACGGCGTTGTCCATCAGGTTGGTAATGGCATTTTGGAAGTGTACCTCATCAACATAGATGGCCGAGTCTACAGCCTCTATCTCGGTATAAATCTTGCCCCCGGTATGCTCGACGCGCAACGAGAAGGTAGAGGCCACCTGTTCCAATAGTTCGTTGAGGTCGAGTTCCTTCTTCTTGAACGATACCGATTTACGGTCGAACATCGACATCTGCAGCACTTTCTCCACGAGGAAGCGCAGGCGCTTTGACTCGTCGTTGATAACAGTGCCGAGATGCTTCTGCATCTGCGGACTCTTCGTCACCGAATCGTCGTTGAGCATCTGTGCCGCCAGCGAGATACTTGAGATTGGTGTCTTCAGTTCGTGCGTCATATTGTTGATGAAGTCGTTCTTTATCTCTGTATAGCGCTTCTGGCGGAAGATAACCACTATGGTGAAGATGAAAGTGATGAGCAATACCACGGTGAAGATGATGGCCGGTATCATAAACTTGACACTCGACATAATATACTT
>OCTW011560995.1_pt1 | contig 10983 bp, 7 predicted proteins | sample 1539671 | NCBI WGS metagenome assembly OCTW01 (sample SAMN02144230, study PRJEB22623) | gut metagenome | biome: sheep rumen | host: Ovis aries | place: New Zealand | reverse complement strand
GATGACGAGAAATACAATTCTCTTACAGAACTTAAGGATGCAGCTAGCAATAAAGTTTCATCGGCGGAAGCTATAGCTGATCTGGGTCCCGAAGATAGATTAGCATTAGTGCTCGGATATCCTTTAAAAGAAGCCATCGCGCTCAAAAAGTCTGGAGAGGCTGAAGAGATCTTAAAGAAACATAACTTGGATGATGAAAGCATTCAAGCTGAATTAAAGAAACATCAGGCAGATTATAATAAATATGATAATGATGTAGAAGCTCGTCGCAATGAATTGCTGGGAAGTAAAGATGTACAAAACAAAATCAGCGAACGTATGAAGCAAGGTGATCCTGAAAGAGATGCAAGATATAATGAACGAATAAACAGAGAATATGACGCTCTTGATCACAAAAAGAATTTTGATGCTGAAATGGATTCTCGATCAAAATACGTTGAATCGAAGATACGTGAACTGGCAGAGAAAGACCCCGAGGTTAAACGAAAGCTCGCACAATACGACGAAGCAATAGCAAGACGTAAACAAAAGCTTGAAAAGCGCAAAGCTAACAAAGCTGAAGCACGTGAGAAAGAAGCACGTCGTGCTCAAGTACAGACCGAATACTATCTTGATGATATCGAGATAACATGGTAAGGAAGTGAAACCATAAATGATTATATATGAAGGAAAAATTAATACCGAAGACAGAAATAAACTTCCTGATTCTGCCTTCGGTATACCTTCAAAACGAAAGTATCCATTAACAGATAAGGATGGCAATTTGGATAAGGATCACATTCTTCAAGCTGTCAGATTCTTCAATAAAGCAGATGAAGCAGATAAACCCATACTTGCCAAGAATATTATAGCTGCTGCTAAGAAGCTGGATATGGATTATTCTAAATGGGAAACCGTTTTGAAGTATGCTAAAGAGGAAGCAATCAAAGAAGCATTCGCAAATGATAAGTGGAATCTTGGATGGTATCGTCCGGTATCACTTAAATGCATTGAGACAATGCGAAATAAACATGTTCGTTGGGATTATGGTCAAGGTCTCAATGACATATATCCCAACATCGATTCTTCGTGTCGTGGAACAATCTTCGTTGATGAACAGATGACTCCGGTTGCATATTATGTAATCCGAGAGAACATATACGGTGAATCATATTTGTTAGCATCAGCAGTATGTAAGAACTTCCAAGATCATGGTGTCGAAGAACAACTGAAATATCTGATAAACGAATACATGAACGAAGATTGGACCATTGAAGATGCTAAGAAGATTGCTTCCAGAATTCATGATAAAGTACAGGCTGATTCTAAACCTCCAACAGGAAATCAGAATTGCCAACTGTGCACATGGTGTGCGGAGGCAAACTTTCGTGGAATAGATGTATTACCCAGGCCAATATATTCCCCACGAGATCCTGCATTGGAAATCGTGGGGGAGACCATCATCAAGAATCCTGTAAGAAAATCTCTTAAATCTGGATTCGATGATTGGCTGGATTTGTTGGCTGAGAGTGGTCCTAAAGCCAGATGGTATTGCCATGTAAACTGGAAAGGTTCTGAAGGTGGACATGAGTTTCTTATTCTCGTAGATGGAGATAAGAAGTGGATAATGGATCCACAACAAGGATTCGTTGAGAAGTTCCTCGAGACAAGTTCCTATGTATCGGATGTCAATTATGATAATTCTTACATCTGCAGATTAGACACTGGAGAATTCAATAAAGAATTATTCGATAAATGGAATGATGAATCTACGATAGTTCCATGGGATCCTGCGCTTGATATACCATACATGAAAGAGAATGGAATGTTAAGTGATGAGGATGTTGGCATGCTTGAATCCAAAGATGTATTCACATCGGGTGATTTTGCAAAGTATGGCGATGGCGTTGATTTGAATGCTGCGCGTGGACCCATCCAACAGGAAGCCGTTCATACTGATAAAGATGAAAAGATTCCTGTGAAAGATAAATCATTCGATAAACTGTACTTTGGCTCACCGAAGAAGTATGGTACTTGCATTGAACTTAACGGTCCTTTGTTCGTATCTCCGTATATGGGTATTGCATCAATATTCATATGGAGAGATATGGAGATTCAAAAGCATGTTCCAAAAGGATCATATAATCTTCAATATGAAGAATGGATGCATGCTTCTGAAGAGGAATTGAATAAACCATTCAAAGATGTTCATGTATATGTCGAAGGTTATCCTGAACTTGAACCATATGAGATTGAGAACACCGGCTATATCCACGTGATAGATGGTCACGAGTATGGCGACAAACTGTGTCGTTATAAATGGATGGCTGACGACTTGGAGTATCTTATAGATGACACAGCAGCTCAGAACGAAGTTCATGTTTCCAAAGTGATCGAGTGCACTGTTCGCTATCATATATCTGGTAAAGCAACGAATAACCCGAAGCTCGGACCTTATAAGAACACTATTCAAGAATCAGAATCTGGACTTCCGATGGGAGTGTATCTTCGGCCTGCAACGGAAGAAGACTTAACAAACATCATTCAATGGAAACTCGAAACAGTTTCCAGTCATATCAAAGATGATCCAAAAGTAATTTCTTACATTAAGAAAGATGCCGCGGAGAATCTTAAAGATACCAAAATGATTATGTCAAGTACGAAAACAATCGGTGTACTTGAATCATGTGCAATTGATGATGGTGAGTGGTGGTATATTGGTGAGATATATCTAATACCTGAATATCGTGGTAAGGGTATTGCGCGCAATATATTGCAACAGGAAATTGATTCACATGATAAACTGAAACTCCGTGTTGCAAAAGAAAATGCTCACGCAATAGACTTGTATAAGTCTCTTGGGTTTGTTGTTTCTGAAGAAGAGCAGTTCTCATATATCATGACATTGGTAAAGCAACCCGTTCAAGAAGGAGCATGGGGTGATATCAGAAATGGTGTAAACCCGTGGTCAAAGAAGAAGGTATTCCATATATCTCCTCAAGGACATCTTGATGGTCAAGTATTCAAACCTCGCGTTCCGGAATACTTGGATAAGTATGATCCATCTCTTCCCAACTTTGAAGATGTCTCAACTCCACGTATATGTTTCTCTCCATCAATCGAAGGTTGCCTCAATGCAATCCTCGTGAATATCGGTCGTTGGAAGACGGCTGACAAGCTGAGAGATTGGTATGTGTATGTGCCCGAGAAACCTCTCAACGCGTACAAATATAGAACCAACAAACAGCTCATCAAGGAAAAGAAAGTATACGACGCGAATCTCACAAAGGAGATATGGATAGAAGAGCCTGTTCGTATGAAGCAATACGGAATCATCAGAATTGATTCTGTATCTGATAAGACTCGTAAGAATGCCGTTCCATCAACCAAGGGAGAATCAAAACGTAGAAACGTTTACAACTTCAAATGGCATTGGCTGGTGAAACCAAAGGTTCTCAAAGATGTTGCATATGATTATTCTCCCATGGGAGTTTGCAAAGATATGGCTGATGAGATGTATGGATTCAAATGGGGTCTTGCTGAGAATGGTTCAGTTCACAATGCTTCTCCTCAAGAGTTTGATACGAAATATCATCTCCAATCTCCTGAAGAGTTTGAGAAGAATCATGGTGGTATCTGCTATGACTTCGTAGAATGGGAAGCTGGATATCTGGAAGCATATGGATATACATGCAGAAAGTTCTACATATATGCGGAGACTCCAGCTCATGATACCCATACATTCATTCTTGTTGATGATGGTAAGGGTGGATTCATATATCCTGAAGGAGCTTTCAAACTGATGGAAGGTGTGTATGAAGTCAAGTCTCCAGAAGAAGCAGCACTCAAAGTAATGGACAAAATGTTTGATGTATCTGATGCTAATAAGAAGCTCAAAGAAATCAAATATTATGTGTGGGAGTATAAGGATCATCCACCATATGGTTCAGACATGGAAACTTGCCAGAAATACTTCACACAACATGATCCGTTCCATGAAGGAACAGCGACAAAAATAAGATGAAAGGAGAGCTTTAAATGCTCGATAGATTTAATGAAAAAGAGTTAAACTTCGATGTTTATCTCGAAGCAAAATCCATAGATCCAGAAATAAATAAGAAACGCATTCTGGCAAAGCTGAAGTATAATCCGATAAACAAAACAATTGAGATTAATGGCATTGCCGATAGACCATACAGATGCAGAGTTACATTCGCATCAAATGATTTGTTGAGTGCCAATGGCGTGGATGGAATGGGTATGATGAAACACCAGATATATGCAAACCAGATGCCTGATGGAACACCATATATCAGAATTCCTCCTCATTATCTTGCGGAGATGTCTCCATCTGAGTTACTTCCACTCATTGAACATGAAGCTGAACATATTCGCCAGATGCTTAATAAGAAGCAATGGGCTGATCAATCAAACATTAGAGAAGTGACATATATTGAGGCTAGAGACAAACAGGCTGTAATTGATTACACCAAGGAATACATTCAGAAGCACCCGATAGCTCTCAATAAGCATGATAGACTCGAATCTGAACTTCTTGCTGATTTCCATGCTGCTTTGAAATATGGAAGAAAGTCTTATGCGAAATCACTGAGAAATCTTGCATATCATAATTTCTCACTCAAGAAGTTCAAAAAGGCAACGGAGGACGTATATAATGATCTTTATCCGTTAATGGAGTTATATAATAAAGGCGTGACAACGGTTGGCCCATACAAAAAGAAACTCGAAAAGCGCATGGTCTTATTAAAGAAAGCTCTGAAGAATACTAAGGAAGCAGAGAAGAATAATAAGAACAATGAGCAAACGACAAAGGATGCCATATTCGGTCGCGAGATCAAAGCGAAAGAGCAATATGCTAATGCAGTAACAGGTGTTGAGGTTTTAATTGATCAGACTCAGCAACAATTAGATTTATTGAAGAATCTGGATCCGAAAGATAAAGTTCCGGACGAAATACTGAATGGAAGAAAGATCGAGAGTGCCGTCAAGAAAGTATCAACATGCCTTCCAATGCTTATAGCGACATATGCTCGAAACGCTGTGTCTACCGAATATCGTCTCAAGTTCTTGAAGGAAATCATGAAGGATAAGCCTTGGAAAATTGGAAACAGATTCACGCAGTATCGTACAACATACGAAGCTTATGTTCCTCTCGAATTTGATGATTGGGATATTGATGATGCTTTATTCCAGGAGGAATTCGAAGACGAACTGATAGCTGGTGCTGATGTAGACTATGATACATTCACAGAGGAATACATTGATACACTGGCTGAATATCTCTTCAATTGATATACGAAAGGAAAGTGATTTTAGATGCTTGAAGAGTTGAAACTCGATAACGAAATCTTCTATGAAGCTGATGAACCAGATGATGAAGATTACGAGCCTGACTATGAGAAAGACGACATGGACTTCGGTAACGATGAACCTGATGAATCAGAACTCGATAACGAAGATGATGACGACGATGACAACGACGATGAAGTTTCTGATAAATCCGACGATGATGATTCGTCGTCGGATGATGAAACAGATGATGATGATAACGGCAGATACATGACGTACGAGAGACTCGAGCAGTATGGTTCTGACGATGACGATGACGATTTCGGAAAAGATGATTCGGATATCCAGAACGATTACAACACCGAGGATATCGATGCTCTCAACGCAAACATCGCCGATGAGGTGAAAGCAATCAAACAGTATTTCGAATCTGCACAGAAAACGGAGAATCCGATGCTGAGTAGATTGTATGGTCATATCGGTGCTGAAGAAGCTATGCATGTTGAGGAACTCAATTATGCAAAGTCTAAGATAACCGGCGAGAAGTATGTTCCTTCTGATCCTGAAGTAAAGAAGGATTATGAAGAACTCCTTGCTCAGGGTATGGATGAAGACGATGCTATGAATACTGCACTCGATAAGTATGGTATATACAAAGCAGCTGAATCAGAACTCGATGACGATGATTCTGATAACACTGAAGAAATTGAAGAGATTGAGACAATGGAATATGCTTTAGAGCAAACCGTTATGCTTAACCTCACACTTTCTTCAATGGATAGAACTGAGATATTTACAGAATACTACAACATTGCTGCAGATATCACAATCGAACCTGATTCAACAATCCAGGAAGCAGTTGCTTCTATGGCAGAGAAAGCTCACTCTGGTGAGTTCAAGTTCCATCCATTCAAGTTCATCCGTGCAGCAATCAATGCTATCGGAAACTTTATCAGAGACTTCGTAAACAAGATTAAAGGTTTCATCAGAAAGAAATCTTATAAATCTAAAGAACGTATGAAGTGGCTGAAGAAGCATGGTATAAAGGACTTATTCAGAGAAGGAGTTTGGTTGTATCTGTGGGATGAATCGGGTTCAATCAGAGCAATCGATCAGTCATTCGTTCCTTTCATGAATATGATAATCGCATTATCTGATTCAATCCTCAAGACCATTGGAAAGGGTAAAGAGACAGTATCTCCAGAAGTAAACAACCTTCCTGCAGGTCTCAAGTTCAGAAACATTGATCAAGGTATAGATAAACTCAGACAGACTGTGTTTACTAAGAGCAAGGTCATTGTTACAGATACCAACCAGGATGAGTTGGCTAATCTGTTCTTTGGATTGTCCAGAGGTGCTGGTTTGTATGGTGTAGAGAAACTCGAAAATACTGATAAGGAAGGAGAAACTCAGAGAGTTGTTGAAACCAAATCAGTCAACATCTACAACATATTCGAGAAGTATGCAAACTATCTCGAGATATCAAGAAAGAATCTCAATGATGTTGCAGATACTATGGAAAAGATGGAAGGTAAACCAAACACACTGTATGGTTATGACAGAAATTTGTACAACAAGGTCATCAAATGGACACAGGCCATTCTCAAAGAGATAACCAAGTTTGATAAGATTCTTGCACATGATATGAATGCTTGTCTCAGTCTTGATAATGGCTTATTCCAGCTTATGAAGGATTACGATGCTTATCGTACTGATCAGGGTCGTGATGTGCAGAAGCTGAAGTGGGATAAACCCAAGGAGCAGTATGCTCAAATGCCTGCAGAAATCAAGGATCCCAACTTCGACAGATGGGCGGATAACCGATACTAATATATTACTTTCATTCCCCGGGCTAAGCCCGGGGATAATTATTTTTTATATTTATATCATTTTCATGTAAGGAGTTGATAAACTTCGTATAAATCAATTTGAAGGGAGTGTATACGCATGCCAGTTATGTATACTGATAACCAAGATTATGTAAGAACAGGAGGAAAGCATCCATTGACAATTGCCGACAATTACAGGGGATTGCCATTGAATGTAATTCTCAAACGTATTTCCGAAGGAGAGATTCCTTTGAATACGAAGAAACCTTTCCCTATATGGTTTAAGGATGATCCGGATCCATGGAGTGATGGATTCGCTGAAATGAACAGACGCGCTAACGAGTTATACTAAGATACGTAATAAGGGGGAGATGTTATGATGTTTTTATTAACACAACTTGGAGAATACATTTGTTCATCTACTGATAAAGAGAAGATTTATAATGCTAAAAAGAAGCTTGAACAAATGTTTTATGATGAACCGGATTTTGAGGTAACCGAATATGCCGATAATGTTGATGAATTATTGGATAAGATTTCGGATGAAGATACGTGCTTTTACAAAGTTACTGTATCTACGGGGGCTGTTATGTGCGAAAGAACGATGATAAGAGATACCAGAATCATGAATATAGGCAAGGTGACTAAGAAAGAGTCACCAATGATGATTGATGGTAAGCGTCATTCTAAGTACATAATATATTTATTTGCACACGATGACAAACAAGCACGTCAGCTTGGCGTGTTAAAAATCAATGATTTTAAGCAATCTGAAAAACGAAGGAAAGAAACAGAAAGGATGATTATAGATGCCTATAACAAAAGAAGAAATTGAGAAGTATCAGAAAGCATATAACGAAGGTCATCCATTGATAGATGATTCTGAGTATGATGCTCTTCTCGAAGAGTTTCTTAAAACTCACGGAGAGTCTGAGAGACCATATCTGAGATCTTCTCAAACTGATTCCATATCAGATATCGTTGGTACTTTACCAAAAGCATTTGGTGTAACTAAACCAATGCGTCCGGGATTATTAACATATGAAGAATTCATTAAAAAGAATCCCGTTCCTCTCGATGATTATAGCATCATACTTCAGCCGAAGTTTGATGGTATATCAATAGCATATGACATAACAAACAACAGATTCTATACTCGTGGAGATATGACAAACAATGAATCTGTTGATGTTACAGATTTATTCAAGCATCATTCATTTCATAACGAATGGATCAAAGGTTATGATGCAATCAAATTTGAAGGAATCATGCCCGTTGAGACATATGATGAATTGTATAGTTCTAAATATAAACGTCCGAGAGATGCAGCACAAGCCGCAATATCTTCAAGAAACATTGAAGCTTGTAAAGACATAACTCTCATTCCGTTAAGGAAGATAAAGAATAAGAAGTTATATGTTGCTGATATCTTAAAGCGATTATCAATAAGCTTCGAACAAATGAATGGTGGTATACCGGAACTCACATATGATACAATGGATAGTTATATTGCAAATCTTCTTGAAGACAATGCTCGATTGGAATTCAATGGATTACATTATGAATGTGATGGCGTTGTTGTATCACACTGTAAACCTTTGAAGACTGAAGTAGTATCCAAAGAAGTAGCAATCAAGATACTCAATCTGCGGAAACAAACAAAACTCAAAGGAATGGAATTCTCAATGGGTATAGCTGGAAGAATAACTCCGATTGCACTCGTTGAGGATACCAAGTTTGATAAAGTGACTGTAAATAGGATATCGTTATCTAATCTGGAAAGATTGAGAGAACTCGATCTCAATCTGGGAGATACGGTAAATATCATGTATAATATCACACCTTATCTGATATCTTCAGAACATGACGGAACTCTGGGGAAAATTCAGATTCCGAATGTTTGTCCGATATGTGGTTCTCAGTTAACCAACATTGGACCAAATACACTTGGATGTGGTAATCCGAATTGTTATGCTTCGAATGTTGGAAATGTAGTAAAGTATGTTCAGAACATGAAGATGTTCGGAATATCTACAAGAACGATTGAAGCAATGTTTGAAACAGGACACATACATTCTATATCTTCTTTATATGAAATCAATTATAATAGCTTATCTGCTTTGGAGGGATTTGGGGTAGTATCCGCAGATAATATAAGAAAATCCATTGAGGAAGCTTCAACCGATGTTGACCCAATACGTTGGCTTTCCGCATTGCCATGTAAGAATGTAGAAAGAAGAAAATGGGAAATGATTGTTTATACCAATCCCAAGTATCGTGACAACTTGGTACTTGGTAATGTACTGAAACAAGTATGTTCCCAGACAACGCCAAATCAATTCTTCGATGCTTTTGGTATTCATCCGAACAATGATAAGATTGTGGGCATAGGACCAACGACAATGAATATCATCATAACAGATATTCAACGTTGTTGGGAAGATATCATGAAAATCATTCCACATATAACATTTAAAGCCACAACGAATATCGTTGATTTGGATAAACCTTTGGCAGTTTTATCTGGTACACGAGATGAACAGGTTAAATCAAAACTTGAATCATTGGGGTATCGTGTATCAGATAAATTCTCTAAAGATGCAAAGTTGGTTGTTATACCGAATCCAATGTTTACATCTTCCAAGGTAGATAAAGCAAAGAAATATGGCATTGAAGTCAAGACTGTGAATCAGATACAAAACATGGGCGTTTAAACGCCCATGTTTATTTTTTACGAAAGGAAATTAATATAATGAATAACGTTGATAATATACAATCCGTTTCTGAAGCAAAAAGAAACAAGTTGTGTCATAATGTAACACCCGAAACAAATCCTGCTATCGGAAAGCTGCTCAATAAGATTGAACGTGCCGGTGGTAAGGTATACGTGACAACGGATTGGCATCTGTTCACACGTTTGGAAAAGGGAAAGAAGAAGTGTAAACCCCGAGACAATTTCAATGAAATCATAAACAATTATCGAAATACCGTAACTGATAAGGATTGTTGTATATTCCTTGGAGACTTATGTGATGGAGAGTTCGGTGCTTCTGATGAGTTGGCCAATGTGATATCCACACTGCCCGGAACAAAGATACTTTGTCTTGGTAATAATGATTTATTCGATTATGAAGTTTACCGCAATATGGGATTTGCTCAAGTTGTGTATACATTCATCTGGAGAGATATCCTCTTCTCACACTATCCGCTTGTGAATACAAATAAGATCAACATTCATGGTCATCTGCATGGGTGTCGTAAGTATTGGATACCTTACACAAATCAGATAGATGTATTCGCAGAAGATAGAAAACCTCAAACTGTTATTTCTATAATAAATAAGCAACCAGAATATGCTAAGCATGTTATTGTTAAAGAGAACATGTTTGGACAAGAATCTGTTAACGTATTCTCCGATGAATATCAAACATGGTATGATGAGTGGTATCGTTACCATGAGCTATGTGAGGATCCAACAGATTAAAGAGGTGATTTACAATTGTATGCATTCATCGCCGATATCCATCTTGGTGTTAATTTAAAACAATCGGACTTCATGGATTCATTGAATATGTTATTTGAGATAATACATAATCATGAAGAGAAGTGTCATTGTATCTTCGTTTGTGGAGATTTGTTTGACCACCGAATGAATATCGAAGAATACAAATTTGCAACCACATTTCTGATGAAGCTGGTATGTAATGGATTATCCAAAGACCCACGTAATCCGCATGTCCCGGTTCATTTTATAAAAGGAACTCATTCACATGATTTCGATCAATATGAAATATTCCTTCCATTCTTATATCAATTGAACCAAGGAGTTTATTATGCTAAAGACAACTATGTGTACATAAACGAA
>OCTW011533610.1_pt1 | contig 10983 bp, 8 predicted proteins | sample 1539671 | NCBI WGS metagenome assembly OCTW01 (sample SAMN02144230, study PRJEB22623) | gut metagenome | biome: sheep rumen | host: Ovis aries | place: New Zealand | reverse complement strand
TATTCGGTAAGTTCATTTTTTACCTCGTTACCGTTTTCATAACAGCGCACCCCCAGGTCTGTACCCACCCAGATTTTTCCATCCTGTCCTTCGGTGATTGCATTCGATGCGATTCCGTAATTCGTGACGTTGAATTTTCCCTGCGTGATTTTTACGATTCCGTTGTGATCGGTCGCCATCCAAAGATTTCCTTCGCGGTCAGAGATGATTTTATTGATTTTCGTAATCGTCTGCGACATCTCTTTGTACTCGTGGAAGGAACCGCCGCTGTAAACGACAACTCCTCTTTCGGTACCGAACCAAATGCTTCCGTCTTTTTCAACGTGGATTGCCCATGTGGGAGATGTATCCAAAATGGTTCCGGTGTGAACCAGCTCTGCCTTTCCGTTTTTCAATCTTGCAATGCCCAGCGTGTTTAATCCAGCCCAGTAAGTGCCCTGAAGATCCTGGGAAAAAGAGGAGACGAAATAAGTGCCGAACTTGTCGAGTTCAGTCCTTATGCGGAAAAGTCCGTCCTTAAAAACGAAGAGGCCTTTTTCATTGCTCGTGACAAGCCAGATGTTTCCTGAAGAATCACAGAACAGAGAGATTGCGATAACGCCTTTCGGAACGGTGCCCGATTCAAATTGCGGAGTGAGCATCTTTCCGTCGGGAGTAAGGTAGACGATTCCGGCCGCGGTTCCAATCCAGACATTTCCGTCTTTGTCTTCTGCAAGGGCTCTGACGGAATTGTTCGGAAGCCCGCTCTTCACGGTATAGCATTTGTTTCCGTCTTCTGAAATTTTCTGGAGACCCTCATCATTCGAGCCAAGCCAAAGATTGCCCCTTGAGTCTTCAAGAACGGCGCGCACCGAGGCGAATTGAAAATCATTTGTAGATGCTTTTTTTACAGTTGTGAATTCGACTCCGTCAAAACGGACAAGACCTTCGTAGGTTCCTACATTTATGAAACCGTCGGAAGTCTGCGCGATGTCCGTAGCGGTCGTACCGGAAAGACCTCCGAAAGAATTCCACATCCGATACACGTAATTATCGAAAAATCCGCTTTCTGCATATACCGGGAGAGAGAAAATCAACAGCAGCAACGCATTTCGTATATTTTTTTTCACGCTCATATCTGAAATTATAAGTCAAAAAATTCTTTTTTGCAATGAAAAATTAAGAGGAATTTAGGATACAGGGAATCTCAAAAAAAACTGAAGATTCACCAGATTTCTTTTTATATCAGCAGAAAAAATTCAACTTTCTTTAAGAATGAAAACAAAAAAAAGAATTTGAAAAGAACTGCATTTAATGATAGAATCTATCTATGATATTGGTAACGCTAAAAAAACAAGCAACATCGAAAGAATCCATACATTCGGAGAATCTCTAAAACAAAACTTTTTCGAAGTTCCCTCCATTTTTAGTAGCCAATTCTTTCTATTTTATACAGACTGCATTCTGTCCCGTAACACAAGGAGTTACTATGGCTCAAAACAACTACAAACTCAAGAAATCAGTGCCGTTTTTTTTACTGCTGCTGTATCTGAGCCCCTCGCTGCTATATGGATTCATCGCTGTTGCAATGGGTGCCATAAATTTTCTGGAAATGAAAATGACTCTTGCCGATCCGGTGATTTATCTGCTGCTTTTGATTCAGACAGCCATACCCCTGATCACTTACTTTGCCTTCAACAAGAAAATAACTTCATACGACGGTACGGAGGAATCCTGCGACAAGGCCAACTCGGCAGTAAAAACATTTGAGTTTGTGTCCATTATTCTGCCCGTTATACTCTCCCTGGCTGCCCCTGTCATGTACTCTGTCAGGTATGCTCAGCGTGGACTCCGGTATGTGGCATTCGGAGCTGACTCTCCTTTTTTATTTGAGTTTTTTCTGATGATTGGAGTCACTTTCACATTCGACCTTCTTGTTTACATTATGTTCCTGCAGAATCTGGAACACAGTGTTTCATGGCTTCCGTACAAAAACAAGCACCAGACCATCTCGCTTGTATTCAGGACGGTTTTGGTAACGGGATTTGCAATTCTGGGCGTGAGTCTGTTCGTTTCCTGCATTCCGCTGATTCCGACTTCAAGACTGTGGGCAGGGAAAAAACTCATAAAAAGAATACTGCCGTTTTCTTCGATAGGAATTGCATTCGGAATACTGGACCTTTATATGAACATTGCAGACGTGAAACGAAGCGTAAATGAGATTCAAAGGCTCACTCAGAATCTTTCCAACCGCAACTATCAGGTGGAGCCTGTGCCGATTCTCATACGCTGCGAACTTGCAAGCGTGGCAAACGATTTGAATTCCTTCACTGCGTCTACCCGTGAGATTCTTTCGGGATTCAAATCATCAATTGCGACATCAAACGACAACGCCAGTCTTCTTGCTCAAAATATGGACAATGCAAACGCAAGCATGGAATCCATCATAAACAGCATCGAGTCAGTGCGGAGCGAAGTGCAGAATCAAAGTGCCGGCGTGGAAGAAGCAAATGCATCAACGACCCAGATTATGAGCCGCATACGTGCCCTTGACGAAAACATTTCAACGCAGGTGGCCGGAGTGAATCAGTCTTCTGCCGCAATAGATGAAATGGTTGCAAACATCAACAGCATGAGAGCCGTCTTGGAAAAAAATGCCGAAGTGGTGAACGCTCTCGGAATCGCTTCCGATGAAGGACGCAACAGTGTAAAGAGCGCCGTTGAAACCTCGTCAAAAGTGATTTCGCAGTCAGCCGCCATGATGGAAGCCAGTTCAATCGTGGGCAACATCGCAAGCCAGACAAACCTTCTTGCAATGAACGCCGCAATCGAGTCGGCACACGCCGGGGAGGCCGGAAAAGGATTTGCCGTGGTTGCAGATGAAATCAGAAAATTGGCAGAGCAGTCAAGCAAGCAGGGAAAAGTCATCACCGAAAGTCTGAAGGCTCTCTCAAATTCAATAAAAAGTGTTTCCGACAGCACAAAGGAAGTGCAGACAAAGTTCGACAATATCTATGAGCTTGCACAGACCGTCAGAAATCAGGAAAACCTGATCAAGAACGCAATGACCGAGCAGAGTTCAGGAAACCAGCAGGTGCTTGACGCAATGACAGACATAAGCAGTTCTTCGATGTCCGTAAAAGACGGTTCCTCTGAAATGCTTGCCGGTGGAGAACAGATTGTGCACGAAATGGAAATCCTGAATAAGGTGAGCCAGCAGATTGATCAGAGGATGAATGAAATGTCTTCCAATATTGAGAGCATCAAGGAAGCAATCAAACAGGTGAGCGAGTCAAGCGCAAAGAATCAGGACGATTTACGGAAGCTGGACAATTCAATCAGTTCGTTTATACTGTGATTTTTTCTATGCGTTAGGGGGTGGAAGGGCCGCGGAGCGGTTCCGAAGGAATGGAGGCGGAAGCCGGAACCCTGGAACACCCGCCCCCGCACTGCGGGGGAACGCCCGTATGAACCTGACTGAATATTTTAAAAATTTTTCTCTTGGTATGCAGCGTAGACATTCTGTTGAAACCTGATTTTTCAAGCTCCCCGTTGATGTTTTTATTTTTTGGTTCTGGACTTTTTGTTGATTTTTGTTTCTATTAATAGTATAATTCTGCGAGAGTTTCATAGGAGCGGATATGGTCATTGTTTTGAAAAAGGACATTTCGGACTCGGACAAAAACAGTCTGAAGGATTTTCTTGCGCAGAAGAATTTTAAGCTGAATGAGGTTTCCGGTGAGGAGGAGACCATTCTTGCGGCGGTGGGAAAAATGCACATGGATCCCGTGGAACTTGAGACAAAGCCGGGGGTGAGCCGCGTTATTCCAATCAGTAAGCCTTACAAACAGGCAAGCCGTGAATTCAAGAGGGAGAACACGATTGTCGAGATTCCCAACTGCAGGGGTCAGGTGATTCGTGTGGGCGGACAGCGTGTCGTGGCTATTGCAGGTCCATGCGCGGTTGAGAGCCGTGAGCAGATTTTTGAAGTGGCCGGGGCGGTTGCGTCTTCGGGGGCAAGCATGCTTCGCGGACGGGCTTACAAACCGAGGAGTTCTCCCTATGCTTATCAGGGGATGGGCGAAGAAGGTCTGAAACTTTTGCGGGAGGCCGGTGACAAATTCGGTCTGCCGGTTGTTACGGAAATTGTTTCGGGTGAGCTTATTCCGCTGATGAGTGATTATGTTGATGTGTTCCAGATTGGAAGCCGCAATATGCAGGATTTTGATTTGCTTAAAAAAGTCGGTGCCACCGGGAAGCCTGTTATTTTGAAACGGGGATACACTGCGACTCTTGAGGAATTTTTGATGTCGGCTGAATACCTGCTTGCTTCGGGGACTGAAAATGTGATTCTTTGCGAACGGGGAATCAGGACTTTTGAACATTCCACCCGCAATACTTTGGATCTTTCTGCGATTCCCGTGCTCAGGCGGCTTACGCATCTGCCGATTATTGTGGATCCGAGCCATGCCCTTGGACAAAGGGATTTGGTGCCGCCGATGGGACTTGCCGCGATTGCTTCGGGTGCTGACGGTATTATGGTCGACGTGCACTCTGCTCCTGAAAAGGCTCTGGCCGGCGGGGCCGCTTCCATTCTTCCTGCCCAGTTCGACAAGATGATGCACGACATTGAGGCTCTGGCTCCCGTGATGGGTAAGGCCGTGGCACATATACGCGAGGAAAAACACGAAAAGGTTGTGTGTGCTTACAGCGGAAACAGAGGTGCTTATGCGGAACAGGCAATCAGCCGCTATTTTGATTCACATGACGTGACTCCGCTTAGTGTGGATTCGTTCGGGGAGATTTTCCAGAGTGTTCTTGACGGGCGTGCCGATTACGGAATGGTGCCGATTGAAAATTCTCTTGCCGGGTCGGTTTATCAGAATTACGATAACTTCATGCGCTTTGAGGATGTGACGATTGTGGGTGCCGTGACCCTAAACATACGCCATGCCCTGCTCGGTGTGAAGGGAGCGGTGATTTCGGATGTGAAGACAGTGTACAGTCATCCGCAGGGATTCAGCCAGTGCAAGAAATTTCTGGACGCCCACAAGGAATGGGTGCACATTGACTCGCTTTCCACGGCTACAGCGGCTCAGTTTGCGGCGGCAAAAAAAGACAAATCTGTGGCGGCGATTGCAAGTACGGTGAATGCTTCCATTTACGGGCTTGACATTCTTCAGGAAGACATAGAAAACGATCCTTCGAATTTCACACGCTTTGTTGTGATTCAGTCGGTGACGGCGGCGGATGGAAAATCAAAGGAAATCAACATAAAACCGAATATGGCCAGTTTCATTCTGAAGACCAGGAACGAACCGGGGGCACTTTACCGCACGCTGGGGATTTTCGACAAATACAAAATCAATCTGACGCGGCTTGAAAGCAGACCTCTTGAAGGACAGCCCTGGAACTATTGGTTCTACGCGGATGCAGAGTTGAACAACGTAGAGGGCGATGTGAAGGGGTATGTTGCCGGAATGACCGAGGAAATGAAGTCAATTGTGGAAGACGTGAGGGTGCTGGGCATTTATCCCGAAAACAGACACTGAGCTGTTCAGGGGCAGGCCCGGAATGGCATGGGGAGTCATGCTGAACGTGGTTGCATGCAACCGAATTCAGCATCTCTTGTAAAAAAGAGATTCCGGGTCGAGCCCGGAATGACGGTAATGGCGGGCCCGGAATGACATGGGGAGTCATACTGAACGTGGTTGCATGCAACCGAATTCAGCATCTCTTGTACAAAGGAGATTCCGGGTCGAGCCCGGAATGACGGTAGCGGCAGGTCGGAATGACGGTTGCGGCAGTAGAAACAAGTATTGCCGAAATAAAGTAAAAATGGCATAATAAAATTCAGTGTAAAAATTCGGTTGCGTTTACAACCGGACTAAAAGAGGATGTTATGAATAAATTTCCATTGAGTCACAGCGGGCTTTTGGAACTTGCTAAAAAATACCCGACGCCGTTTTACGTGTATGATGAAAAAGGAATCCGCGACAATATGCGGTATTTTACAAAGGCTTTCAGCATTTTCCCGGAGTTCAGGGAATATTTTGCTGTAAAGGCACTTCCGAATCCCTATATTCTGAAGATTCTTGAAAACGAAGGATGCGGCGGAGACTGCTCTTCCCTTCCCGAACTGATGCTCTGCGAAAAAGCCGGAATCACCGGACACAGGATTATGTTCACAAGCAACGACACACCTGCAGAGGAATTCCGTTATGCAGAAAAGCTGGGGGCAATCATCAATCTGGACGACATTACCCACATTGATTTTCTGAAAGACGCGCTGGGCGGAAGAATGCCTGACACAATCTGCTTCAGATACAATCCGGGTCCGCTCAAGAAAGGTGGAAACGCAATCATCGGAAAGCCTGAGGAAGCAAAGTACGGACTTACCCACGACCAAATGATTGAGTCGTATAAAATCTGCAAGTCGCTTGGGGTAAAGCATTTCGGACTTCACACTATGGTTGCTTCAAACGAACTGAATCCTGATTTTTTTGTTGATACCGCGAAGATTGTTTTTGACCTTGTGCTTGAGGTGCAGGAAAAATGCGGCGTGAACATTGAATTTGTTGACTTGGGCGGAGGAGTCGGAATTCCTTACAAACCAGGGCAGAAAAAAATTGACTTGGATTATGTGGCGGAAAAAATCCACGCTTTGTATAAGGAAAAGATTATTCCTGCGGGACTTGATCCGATGGCCGTCTGCTTTGAGTGCGGAAGACCGATTACAGGTCCCTACGGATGGCTTGTTACCAAGGCGATTCACCAGAAACACATTTACAGGGAATACATTGGATGCGATGCAAGTATGGCGGATTTGATGAGACCCGGAATGTACGGCGCATACCACGAAATTACTGTGAGCGGAAAAGAGGATTTGCCGAAGGACCACGTTTACGATGTGACAGGAAGCCTTTGTGAAAACTGCGATAAATTCGCGGTGCAGCGGGAACTGCCGAAGATTGACGAAGGTGACCTGCTCATAATCCACGATGCGGGTGCCCACGGCAGGGCAATGGGATTCAATTACAATGGAAAGCTGCGTGCCGGAGAACTCCTTTTGCGTACCGACGGTTCGGTTGTGCAGATAAGACGGGCCGAAACCATTGATGACTATTTCGCAACCCTCGACTTCAGCGGTCTTTCTTCATTCAAGGCCTAAAGAAAAATTCTGCATGGCATTTTTTATCTGTGAGTGGGAAAAACCTGAGCGGAACAAAGATGCCTGCAGTTTCTGAGTATCCGGGGACGAGTGAGTGCGAAGATATTTTTTCGCTGCCCGGATGCACTGCTCAGCTTCGGGATGCTCTTCAAAATGCTCGTCGAGTGCTTCTTTTGCCATTGTTCGATCGATTCCGCGTGAAAGGAGTTCTGCCAAAAGTTTGCGACGACCCTCTGCGTGGTCGATGTAACGGGTGGAAAGCCATGCCTTTGCAAAACGCAAATCGTCAAGATAGCCTTTTTCTTCTATAAAATTCAAAGCCGAATCAACGGATTCCTTGGAGAAATTTTTTTTGAGGAGTTTTTGCTCAAGGGAAAACCTGCACTGCTCTGCCCTCGAAAGATATTCCATTGCGGCTTTTTCCGCTGAATACGTGCGGCCTGCCTGAATTATATCTTCCGAATCTTCTTCAGAAAAGACACCGTTCATTCCCGGCTTCAAATCTTCCGGCGAAACAAAAAGAGAATCCTCCTTGCCAAGCCCTCCGTCAACGGGCACAAGACGGTCTTCTGTAATTTGAGAAAGATACTCTGTGCGCAAAAAAAAGGCAGGCCCTGCATCGGGGGTGATTTTGTATACTCCCAATGAGACCTGCTCTGTTCCACGAATAACCATCCGCAGCTCTGAAATATAAAACTTAGCGCTTGCTGAACTGGAATCTTCTGCGGGCTCCACGCTGACCGTACTTCTTGCGCTCAACCATACGTGAATCACGAGTAAGATAACCGTTTGCCTTCAATGCTGTATGGCAGTCGGGATCAACCTGAGTAAGTGCACGTGAAAGACCATGCAGACAAGCAGCAGCCTGTCCATTGAGTCCACCACCGCTCACGTTAATCAGAATATCGAACTTGTTGGTGTTTGAAGTGACCAGCAAAGGCTGATTCACCATGCGCACCTGATCGGCTGTCACAAAGTAGTCGTTGAGATCTTTTCCATTTACAACAATCTTTCCGGAGCCTTCGCGCAAAAATACACGGGCCACGGCAGTCTTTCTTCTTCCTGTACCAATAGCAATATCTTTCACAATGAACTCCTATTACACTTCCAAGGGCTGGGGATTCTGGGCGGCATGAGGATGCTCGCTTCCGGCGTAAATCTTCAGATTTCCGATAATCTTGCGTCCCAGACGGTTGTGGGGAAGCATACCGGCAATTGTTCTTCTGAGAGGATCTGTGGGGTTGCGCTCAATGAGAGTCTCAAATGAATATTCACGCAGTCCACCGACATAACCTGTGTAGTGGCGGTACTTCATATCTGAAGCCTTGTTGCCGGAAACCTGCACTTTGTCAGCATTGATGATTACTACATAATCACCACAGAGAACGTTGGGTTCATAACTTGCCTTGTGCTTTCCACGGAGAACACTTGCAGCTTTTGCAGCCACACGGCCAAGATTCTTTCCAGATGCATCAATGATATACCAATCATGCTTTACATCGGCTGGTTTAGAAAAAATTGTTTTCATTGTAATACCTACTAATAAAATTGCATTCTCGGCTTTGCATCGAGCGTCGAATGTTTACGAACAATGAGCAGTTGTCCGCAATATTATACGGGGTAAATAACTATAGCATTTTTACACCGTTTTAGTCAATACGAAACACTACTTTTTCTGCTCGTTTTCAAGAGCTTTTGCAGCGGCCTCTTCCTTTTTCGCCTCTTTTTTGTCCTTTATGTCAGCGAAACCGATGAACACGGCAACCAGTCCCACAAAAGCGGCAAAGACAGGCGCACATCCCTTGAGGAAATTCACCACATCAGCACCCCAGGCAAGACCTGTACCGGCAGGCAGACAGGCAAACACGCAGAACGCAATCAAAAGAATACCAACAATCAAAGCAATCATGCTACATCTCCTTTATAGTCCGGCGCACCCAAGGCACACCAGAGTTTTACAATTTCATTTTCAAAGGACTTTTACCCGAATTATCATACGACAAGAGGGCAAAGTCAACCACTACTTGGAACTGTCCTTTTTGCGGATTTCCATACGCCGGATTTTTCCACTGCTGGTCTTCGGAAGTTCATCAACAAATTCGACCATACGCGGAATTTTGTAAACCGCAAGATGCTGCTTCACGTAAGTCTTAATCTCAAGTTCGAGTTCCTCGCTGGCTGTATATCCTTTGTTGAGAACAATCGTAGCCTTCACAAGCTGACCGCGTTTTTCATCAGGCACACCGGTAACAGCACTTTCCAAAACGGCAGGATGTTCCTGAAGCACGCTTTCCACTTCGAATGGACTGATTCTGAATCCCGAACTCTTGATAATGTCGTCTGAACGGCCAACGAACCATATATACCCGTCCTCATCGTAATAAGCCGTGTCGCCTGTATCGTAAAGGGGACCTCCGAGAGCCTTCTTTGTCTGATCCTCGTTTCTGTAGTAACCGCACAAAAGCCCGACAGGCCGTCCTTTTTCAAGATGAATGACCATATGACCCACCTGATGCGGAGGACAATGATTTCCGTTTTCGTCAACAACCTCAAGATCAATACCCGGGGCCGCCTTACCCATTGAACCGGGACGAGGCTCGATTCCGGGGAAATTGCCCGCGATGACAGGAGTCTCAGACTGACCGAATCCTTCGAAAATGCGGAGTCCAGTCTTTTCATAAAAACGGTTGTACACTTCCGCGTTCAAAGCCTCACCCGCAGTCACGCAATAGCGCAGATTCGAAAGATCGTACTTCGACAAATCCTGGCGGATCAAAAAGCGGTAAACAGTGGCAGGAGCACAGAAAGTGGTCACTTTGTAGTGGGAAATCTTCCTGAAAAAAAGATCGGGAGTAAATCCGAGCATATCATAAACGAAAATAGCAGTTCCGGAAATCCACTGTCCGTAAAGCTTGCCCCATCCCGCCTTTGCCCAGCTGGTTTCGGCAACACTCAGATGCAGCCCGTCATCAGTGACATTCTGCCAGAACTTTGCAGTCACAATGTGGCCCAGCGGATAAAGGAAATTGTGGAGCACCATCTTCGGATAGCCTGAAGTTCCGCTTGTAAAATACATGAGCATCGGGTCTTCGTTGCAAGTAGCGGCCTCTCCTTCCGGGCGCGGAAAATCTGGAGTGCATGACTCAAGTTCCTTGTGGAAATCGATCCAGCCTTCACGGGGACCGCTGACGGAAACCAGTTTTTCCACAGAGGGAGATTTATTCATGGCTTCCATAATCTGCTTCGGAATCTTCTTGTCGTCAAGGGCAACAATCATCTTGATGTCGGCAGCGTTGTTGCGGTAGACAATATCATCCGCCAAAAGCTGAGTGGTTGCGGGAACAACAATGGCTCCGATGCGGTGAAGGGCCACTGCAATCCACCAATATTCGTAGCGGCGGCGCAAAAACACCATCACGCGGTCGCCTTTTTTGATTCCCTGCTTCACGAAAAACTGCGCAGTTCTCTTCGAATCATCGGAAATCTCCTTAAAAGAGAAAAAATGCTCCTCATTTTCGTCATTGCACCAAACCAAAGCCCTCTTTTCCGGGCACAAACGGGCATATTCATCCACAACATCGTAAGCAAAATTAAAATTCGCAGGCACTTTAAGCTTGTAATCCCGTTTCGCAACCTCATAAGTTGCATTTCCGTCGATATTAATAAAACGGTCCAACAGATTCATAATTGCTCCTCACAAAAAGGAAACCAGCCGCAACACATGCACAAAAGTTTCCAACAGGCAGATTTCACCCGCCTATTCAATCCATTTTACAACCAAATAAAAACTTCTGCAATAGGTCAATTTCAGGCAGACATTTATAAATAATTTC
>OCTW013417956.1_pt1 | contig 10984 bp, 11 predicted proteins | sample 1539671 | NCBI WGS metagenome assembly OCTW01 (sample SAMN02144230, study PRJEB22623) | gut metagenome | biome: sheep rumen | host: Ovis aries | place: New Zealand | reverse complement strand
CAGTCGGTCATCTCCGGCCTTCAGGATGTATTCGAATAAGCAAAGGAGAACGCAATGACACTCGCATTTTTATACGCCGGTCAAGGCGCTCAGCACGTCGGGATGGGACAGGACCTTTACGAAAAATACCCGGCCTTCGCCGACGTCTTCGATCGGGCCGATCTGCCCTTCGATTTGAAAAAGCTCTGCTTTGAAGGGCCGGAAGATCAACTGAATCAAACCCAATACACCCAGCCGGCCATGGTCGCCTTCGCTATCGGCGTCACCAATGTGCTGAGAGAAGCCGGCATCGTACCGGACATGGCCTGCGGTCTTTCCCTCGGGGAATATTCCGCGCTCTACGCCGCCGGCGTCTGGGACGCCGCGACCACCCTCGACCTGATCGCCTTCCGCGGCCGGGCCATGGCTGAAGCGTCCAAAGGGCTCGACGTCGGCATGGCTGCCGTTCTCGGCTTAGACGCCGAAAAACTCGGCGCCATCTGCGGCGAAGCCTCGGCGGCCGGCAAAGTCGAAATGGCCAATTTTAACTGCCCGGGACAAATCGTCATTTCCGGCGACGCCAAGGGCGTCGAACAGGCCTCTGCCCTCGCCAAGGACGCCGGTGCCAAACGGGTGATCCCGCTCAAGGTTTCCGGTCCCTTCCACACCAGCTACATGAAACCGGCCGGCGACGCCCTCGCCGATAAATTCAAGACCATTACCTTCAACGAACCCCAGTTCCCGGTGCTGTTCAACGCCATCGGCGACGTCAAACCCGACGACGTGACGATTCCGGAGCTGCTCGAAAAACAGGTTCAGCAATCGGTCTATCTCGAACAGAGCATTAAAAAGATGGCCGACATGGGCGCGGATACCTTCGTTGAAATCGGACCGGGCAAAGCCCTCTCCGGCTTTGTCCGCAAGACGATCCGCGGCACCAAGCCGATGAAAATCGACACGGCAGACGATCTCGCCGCTGTCATCTCAGCATTATCGAAATAAAGAGGAACCATGAAAAAAGAAACCAACGCCAATCCAATCGTCCTCGTCACCGGCGGAAGCCGGGGCATCGGCCGCGCGGCCTGCCTCACCTTTGCCAAGGCCGGCTACGACGTCGCCGTGAATTACGCCGGCAACCAGGCCGCCGCTGAGGATACCGCTCAGGCCTGCCGCGAGCTCAATCCCGAAGGGAAGGTCGCCGTGTACGCCGCAAACGTCGCCGACGCTGATGCCGTCGACGCGATGTTCAAAGCCGTCAAGGCCGACTTCGGCGCCCTCGACGTGCTGGTCAACAACGCCGGCATCACCCGGGACAATCTGATCGCGCTGACCAAGCCTGAAGATTTCGACGCGGTGGTCGCGACCGATCTCCGCGGCGTCTTCCTGTGCATGAAGGCTGCCTCCCGGATCATGATGCGCCAGCGCCACGGCCGCATCATCAACGTCAGCTCGGTGGTCGGGCTCCGCGGCAACGCCGGACAGGTGTCCTATTCCGCCGCCAAGGCCGGTGTCGTCGGCATGACCAAATCCCTCGCGAAGGAATTGGGCCGCCGCAACATCACCGTCAACGCGGTCGCGCCGGGCTTCATTCAAACCGATATGACCGGCGCCCTCGACGACAAACAGAAGGCCGCCGCGACCCAGAACATCCCGCTGAACCGTCTGGGAACCCCTGAAGATATTGCCGGCGTCATCGCCTTCCTGGCCAGCGACGCCGCCGCTTACATCACCGGACAAGTGCTGCCTGTAGACGGCGGCATGGCCATTTAACAAAGGAGAATTACGATTATGAATAAAGAAAACCGCGTCGTCATCACCGGCATGGGCACTGTCAACCCCCTTGGCAACAGCGTAGCCGAAAGCTGGGCTGCCGCCAAGGCCGGCCAAAACGGCATCGCCGAAATCACGCTGTTCGATTCGTCAGAACAGAAGGTGCACCTGGCCGGAGAAGTCAAAAATCTCGACATCAGCTCGGTGATCAATCGCAAGGACGCCCGCCACATGGACCGCTTTACTCAGTTCGCGCTGGTCGCGGCGGACGAAGCGATGAAGCAGTCGGGCCTCGACATTTCCAAAGAAGCGGACCCCTACCGCTGCGGCGTCATCATGTCCAGCGGCATCGGCGGCATCTCCACCATTGAAGACAATCAGAACCGCGGCATGAAGCGCGGATTCGACCGCGTCTCCCCGTTCTTCATCCCGTCCGCGATCCCGAACATGGCCGCCGGGCGCATCGCCATCGCTCACGGCTTCAAGGGCTACTCCACCTGTATCGTCACGGCCTGCGCGTCGTCCAACAACGCCATCGGCGACGCCTTCCGCCAGATCCGCGACGGCTACGCCGACGTCATGCTCGCCGGCGGCGCAGAAGCCTGCGTCACACCGCTGTGCATCGGCGGGTTCACTGTCATGCAGGCCCTGTCCACCAATCCAGACCCGGAAACGGCCTCCTGCCCCTTTGACGCGGAACGTTCGGGCTTCGTGATGGGCGAAGGCGCCGGCGCGCTGATCCTCGAATCGCTGGACCACGCTCAGGCCAGAGGCGCCGAAATCCTCGGCGAAGTCGTCGGCTACGGCACCTCGACCGATGCCTACCACATCACGGCACCGTCTCCCGACGGCGAAGGCGCGGCTGCCGCGATGACTGCCGCTTTGAAGGACGCCGGCATCGCGCCGGAAGCGGTCGGCTACATCAACGCCCACGGCACCTCGACACCTCTCAACGACCAGATCGAAACCAAGGCCATCAAGACTGCCTTCGGCGATCACGCGAAGGATATGATGGTCAGCTCGACGAAGAGCATGACAGGCCACCTGCTCGGCGGCACCGGCGCGGTCGAAGCGATTTTCACGGCGATGGCCCTCCACGATCAATTCGTGCCGCCGACCATCCACTACCAAAATCCAGACCCGGACTGCGACCTCGACATCGTCCCGAACGAAGGGCGCGAAGCGGATCTCGACTACGCGCTGTCCAACGGGCTAGGCTTCGGCGGCCACAACGCCGTCGTGATCATGAAACGCTGGGAGGCTTAAGATGAGCGAAACGACCCGCGAACCTCACGAATTGTCCGCCGCGCAGATTCAGGAAATTCTGCCTCACCGCTACCCCTTCCTGCTCGTCGACCGCATCCTCGACTACGTCCCCGGCGAAATGGCCATCGGGCGCAAATGCGTCTCTAACAACGAGATGCAGTTCCTCGGTCATTTCCCGGGCTACCCGGTGATGCCGGGCGTGCTTTTGATCGAAGCCATGGCCCAGGTCGGCGCGGTCGCGATGCTTTCCCTTCCGGAAAATAAGGGCAAGCTCGCCTTCTTCGGCGGCATCAAGAACGCCCGCTTCAAGCGGCAGGTCGTCCCCGGCGACGTGGTGGAAATCACGACGGAAATCACGAACACCCGCGGCCCTCTCGGGACCGGAAAGGGCACCTGCAAGGTGGACGGCAAAGTCGTCGCCCGGGCGGAAATCACCTTTGCCCTATCGGATCCCACTGCAGAAGCTTAGACAGGAGCGGCGATGTTTACTGAACCTTTAGCCGAGATTTACAGAAAACTGCGCCTCTACTTTTACCGCGAAGTGGCCCTGCAGAGCAGCCAGAACTCGCTGACCTTTTCCGAATCCTTCTGTCTCGAAGCGATTTATTCGCTGGGCGAGCCGACGATCAACGCCTTCGCCCAGTTCATGAACATCTCGTCGCCCAACGCGACGTACAAGGTCAATTCTCTGGTGCAGAAAGGGTACCTGAAGAAGGTCCGCTCCGACGAAGACCGCCGGGAATACCACTTGGTGGTGACGGACAAATTCTTAAAATTTCACGAAATCAATACCCGCGGCTACGAGAAGACCATGGACCGCATTTACCAGACGTTCACCGCGGAAGAGCTGTCGACGCTCGACCAATTCATGAACCGCATCAACGACGAGCTGGTCGAATCTCCGCCGGTTTAAACCCGTGATCTTTTGCCGCTTTCGCCCCGGTATCCTGCCGGTGTGAAGGCGGTTTTTTCGTGTCCATTTTTTCTTTCAGATTTCGAATATTAAAGTTGACGATGGCGAAGCTTACGGATATAATAGTGGCATTTAAAAAGCGTATACACAAAATATGAATAGAATTGCGTAAAAATTGCGCGAAAAGAAAGGAACCCGAAATGATGACTGAAGCTCAAAATACAGAAAGTACACCGTTTCCACAAGCGATGCCGACGCCTGAAGATTACGGCGCGCCTATTAATTCCGACGACGTCAATGATTTTATCCATATGGTCGAACAGGCCTTTTCTCCCATTGAAGCCTGGTACCGCGGCGAAACGGAAGTCGACGACGTGGTCGCCCTCGTCCAGGATCAGTTTGACGCCTACGAAAAGGCGGCAGCGCCTTACCGCGACCTGCTGAAGCGCACCTACGTCTGGAAGGACGAAATGGACGCGGCGGCCCGCCGCACCCGCGTAAGCGGCGATCCGAAGAACGACACGGCCGACAAGACCTTCGACCGCATCGCCTATTCCCAGATTCAGTTCGCGGTCTTCCGCGCCAACTACTGCGTCCAGCAGATCATCACCTCCGCGCACAAGGCAACCCAAGCCTTTGAAGGCCTGATCAAGCACGTGCCTCAGCTGCTCGAACAGGGCGAAGATCTGAGAAGCGTCCCGTGGGCTGAACTGACCCTGCTCAAAAAGCACCGCCGCGGCATCGGACCGTTTCGGTATCAAAAATAATCTTATATATGCAAATAACTCCCAGCTGTGAACGACAGCTAGGAGTTATTTTTATATTATGGCTTATGTTTACTTATCTTTTAATAATCCGATCGCTCTACTTGTACCTATACGTGCACAGCCAGCCTTGACAAAAGCTTCTAAATCTTCGACAGTGCTGATACCGCCGGCTGCTTTCATTTTGACATTAGGACCAATATGCTTTTTGAAAAGCTCAATATCTTCAATTTTTGCGCCTTCCGGGCCAAAGCCAGTCGAGGTCTTAATAAAATCAGCGCCTGCTTCTGTGACCAGTTCACATACTTTTATTTTTTCCGCTTCATCCAGATAGCAGGTTTCAACAATAACTTTCAGAATTTTACCTTTTGTCGCTTTTCTAAGCGCTTTGATTTCATCAAGAACGTAATCGTAGTTACCAGCTTTCATTTCACCGATATTGATCACCATATCGATTTCCGACGCGCCGTCCGCAATTGCTTGAATCGCTTCCGCAACTTTAACTTCTGTCGTGTTGTAACCATTGGGAAAGCCGATTACAGTACAGACATTCAGGTCCGGATAATTCTTATGGGCCGGCTTCACGTAGCAAGGTGGAATGCAGACAGATGCTGTATGATATTTCAGCGCATCTTCGCAAATTGGAATCATGTCTTTCCATGTAGAAAATGGTTTTAGAAGGGTATGGTCGCATCTACTGATAATTTCTTGTTTGTCCATTCTTTTCTCCTTTAATATTATTCTTCATCATTCATCATATTTTTCAGATTATCGTACAATTCTGTATATTTCTTAAACACTTTTTCGTAAGCCGCGTAGTTTTCTGGATTTGGTTCAACTGTATATGCCATTTTGACCATACCTTCTGTTGCGTCGTCGAACGAGTCATAAGTACCTGTTCCAACCGATGCTACAATACAACAGCCTAATCCGCCGGCACTTGGATCAACCGTAACAATAATAGGTTTTCCAGTTGCATCTGCGATGATTTGCATCCAATTACTGTCCTTTGTGACACCGCCACAGCCTACGATCATATCAATCGGTTCGCCCTGTTTTTCAAAATTATCAATAATATTTTTAGTACCCATGGCAACTGATTCGATAAGCGAACGATAGATATCTGCTTTCGTATGACTTAATGTCAGACCATATATCACGCCTTTTGCGTTTGGATCTTTATACGGTGTGCGATTCCCTTGGAAGAAATCTAACGCGACAAGACCATTTGCGCCTGGCTTTGTATCCTTCAGCATATCCGCAATGGCTTCATAGGGATGATCCATTTTGTCAAATCCCCATTCTTTCATGTACCACTTGACAATTGAGCCTGCTGAAATCTGTCCACCTTCGAGGATATTTAATCCTGGGACAACTGGATTGATGTACGGTCCCCATATGCCGCTAAGTTCTTTTTGTTCTTTCGAGAAGCACAATTGAACAAAGCTAGTTCCCATAATCATTGCAAGACGTCCTGGCTTTGAAACGCCCATACCAAGCATGCCGATATGCGCATCAATGCCGCCTTCAATAACCAACATATCCGGATTAAGATCATATTTCTCGGCAAATTCATGACTAATTTTCCCAAGGGGTTCACCAACTTGTTTAACATCAGTTACTAAAATATCCGCATAATCCTCTAAACCGATTTGTTCAAAAAAGTCACTTTGCCATCCGCCATGTCCATCGATGTAATTCCACTTGCAAGCGGCCTGGCAAATGGACGTTGCCAATTTGCCACCTGTGAGTTTATAATTGAACCAATCTAATTGTTCAATGATTTTATACGATTTTTTGTATATATCTGGTTGATTCCTCTTAATCCATAATACTTTCGGAATCATCCATTCAACAGATTCCGCACCACCACAATATTTTAGGCATGGATGATTTGTCGCATTACAAATTTCCATTTCTTTAATGGCTCGCGTATCCATCCACATAATCGCATCCTGAAGCGGCGTACCATTTTGATCAATGGGCACAACGGTTGACGAAGTAGAGCAAACTGAAATACCTTCAATACTATAGCGTACTCCCATTGATAATCGATCCGTCACCTCTTTTACTGCCTCATTAAAGCATGACCACCAGTCTTCTGGCTTTTGTTCTGCTCTCCCTGGCTGAGGATAAAATGTTTTATATGGTTTTTCACTTGCGACTAAAGCATTGCCGCTAATATCTGTGACGACGACACGAACGCTTTGCGTTCCAGTATCTACGCCCATAAAATATTTTGCTTCATTCATTAAACAACCTCCCCTTGTTGTTTCTAAAGATTATTATTCTTTCCACGGAAAAATCATGATCTTATTAAAGAAATAATGACCTTTATCGATGTTCTTGAAAATTTCCGGAACTTCATCTAACGTAATGCGATGGCTGATGATGTCTTTCGCGGTCATTCCCTTTTCATACATTTTTAGAGATTCCGTCCAATCTTCGCCTGGGAAGGGATCAGTAAATGAATTCCAAGACCCCGCAAGTTCAATTTGTCCCCGCATAAGCGTATCGACGGTTTCTGGTTTTAAATCTAACCCTTTATGAGAAATGCCGAGGAAGACAACTCGTCCCATTTTCGCTGTCATCATAATGGCCTGCTGTTGTGCAACCGGTGCCCCTGAAAAGTCAACCACAACATTGGCACCTTCTCCATCTGTCGCATCCATGACCGCTTTTACTGGATCATTTTCAAGTGAGTTGACCACAACATCCGCACCAACACTCTTAGCAATTTCGAGTTTTTTATCCCAAACATCGACTGCAATAATTTTCTTCGCACCTTTCATGTGCGCGATCTGAACTGCGAATAAACCAATTGGTCCTGCCCCGACGACTGCAACGGTGTCGCCTTCTTTAAAATGTCCGCGATTGACCAAACCATGCCAAGCATTTGCACACGGGTCAAGAGTCGCTGCATCTTCATAAGAAACACCATCAGGAACTTTCATCAAATTTGTCTTCTTAACTGAAACGTATTGCGCGTAAGCACCGTCTCGTCTTGATCCGTAATAGTCGTAATCTTCACACAAAGAGTAGATGCCTTTTTTACACCATTCACAATGTCCGCATGGAATTAACGGCGGAACCACAACACGGTCACCCACTTGGTACCCTTCAACCTGATCACCAACGGCTTCAATTTCCCCCGAAAATTCATGACCGCAGATGATCGGCGAAACGTGCGCACCATATGTTAAGATTCTTGGAATATCCGATCCACACACACCACAGGCATGTACCTTAACCATAACTTCATCTGGCTGCATTACTGGCTTTTCGACATCTTCTACTCGTAAATCCTTTGGTTTGTACATCCGTACTGCTTTCATAATATTCCTCCTACAATTCGTTAATATTTTACTGTTTTAATTTTATTTACGTAAATTATTATACATTCTTGTTTTTACGATGTCAATATATTTACGGTAAATATTTTACTATCGTAATTTTTTGTCTATTCTATTAGTTGCTTTTTATGTTATAATGCAAAATAGAAAGAGGAGGTAAACATCGAATGGACGAGATTCTGACAAATATTAGAACCAAATATAATACTTTATCTAAAACACAAAAAGTAATCGCCGATTTTATTTTAAAAAATGCAACGCGTATTCCGATGTTCTCAATTACGGAATTAGCCAAAGCCTGCAACACGAGTGAAACAACCGTGATGCGTTTTTTAAAAAAACTCAATTACAATTCATATCAGGTATTTCGGGTAAAAATTGCTCAGGCGACTACAAAAGAACCCAGTACATCCATTAACGATGATTTAGACCCACACGACGATCCAGAAACCATTAAACAAAAAATTATCGGACACACTCTTTCTGCAATTAATGATATTAATACGCTCCTTCCTTCTTCAATTTTAGAAAAAGCTATTGATATGATCCGGTCCGCCGAGCGGATCTTAATTTATGGTGTAGGTGCCTCCGCTGCTATCGCAATGGATGCTTATCACAAATTTGCTGGAATTGGTCTTGATGTAAGATATTTTCCTGATCCTCATTTAATGAATATCACTTGCACACAATCGACCCCAAAAGATATCATGCTTGCCATTTCTCATACAGGTGAAAGTCTTGAAGTAAATCATGTTGTTCAGACATCTAAAGAAAATGGAGCTAAAATTTTAAGTCTAACGAGTTTTTCTAATTCAACTTTAGCTCATTTATCTGATCTCTATTTACTGAGTTCTACAAATGATAATAAATATCATTCCGAAGCTATGGCTTCAAGAATCGTTCAATTGACCATTGTCGACATCCTCTACACTGCGACATTTATGCAGGACGAAAAGCATTACTACAAAGCATTAAATGCTTCTCGTATCGCTGTTTCTAAAAACAAAACCTGAATTCAAACATTAAAAAAGAACAAAGATAGATTTTCTACCTTTGTTCTTTGTAAGAGAGATATATGGCATAAATGTCTGTAGCGATTTATTTATAATTTTAACTGAACAAGCTTCTTGAATTGTTCTTTTAATGCCGGATACATTTCTCGATATAGCTCTCCGACTTTTGCGTATTTTTCGACATTCTCTGGTATAGGATCATATACTTCATTACGTAGCGACACAATCTTATCACAAGCCTCCGGAACGCTTGAATACGTTTCTGTTCCAACCATGGCTAAGATGGCTGCTCCAAGTGCAGCGCTATTTTCGGAAACGCCTGCGGGAAGAACAACCGGTACGTTGTAGATATCCGCCATCATCTGACGCCATAACGGTGATTTAGAACCACCGCCACACATTCGCATAAATGTCGGTTCAACCCCTAATTCACGGTAAATATCCATCGATTCATTTAATGCAAAGGTGACCCCTTCCATAATGGCTCGCGTTAAATCTTTTTTCTGATGAATCGCTGAAAGGCCAATAAAGGCGCCGCGACAGTTAACATCCAAATGAGGTGTCACTTCTCCCATCAAATATGGTAAATAGATTAATCGATTCGAACCAATCGCTGAGGCTTCGGCATCTTTATCAATTTGTAAATAATCTTCATCGTCTGGGTAATAATTGTTGCGATACCATTTGAGAGACAGCCCCGCGGAGTTAACTAATCCCATCATGTGCCATGAATCTGGAACGGCTGTACAGAAAGTATAAACTCTTCCTTTTGGATCTATAGCTGGTCGATTCGTGTAGGCAAAAACAACGCCAGAAGTTCCAATCGTCGTCATTGCACGTCCTTCGGAAACAACGCCTGTTCCAACAGAGGCAGCTGCATTATCTCCTGCTCCTCCGACGATGACCGTCTTTTCCGATAGGCCGACGTAATTCGCAACATCTGGTTTTAATGTCCCTGTTACTTCATAAGACTCATAAACTTTTCCAAGCATGTATGGCTTAACACCTACACCGTCCATCATTTCATCCGACCAGCAGCGCTTTGGAACATCCAACAGTTGTGTTGCAGAAGCGTCCGAAACTTCTGTTGCAAATTCTCCTGTTAAACGAAAACGAACATAATCCTTAGGAAGTAGAATATGACGAACTTTTGAATAAATTTCCGGCTCATTTTGTTCAACCCAGAAAATTTTTGCTGCGGTCAATCCTTCTCTTGGGGGGTTGCAGGTGACTTTAAGCATCCTTTTTGGATTAACACGCCGACTCATTTCTTTCGTCGCTTCTTCTGTTCGTTGATCGTTCCATAAAATAGCCCGACGCAATGGTTCTCCGCGATCATCAAGAAGTACCGCGCCCATCATCTGGCCAGCAATACCAATTCCTAGTACTTCTTCCTTTGGAACACCTGATGTATCCATAACCTTTTTTATCGTCGTAATTGCTGCATTATACCAATCTTCCGGTTCCTGCTCCGACCAGCCGTTGTGTGGCTGATACAGTGGATATTCCTGAAGAGCGTAAGTAACCTCTTTACCCTCCTCAGTAAACAATACGGTTTTGATTCCGCCAGTACCAAGATCCAAACCCAAAAAATATCTCATTTTATTTAACTCCTTCTCTCCATATAAAATGAAATTATTTAATTTTATTAAAACAACCCAAGCTATTCCTTTTGTTAAAATAGATCAGAGTTGCAATAACCAGGCTTATAAATATTTTTCCATCTCTTTCAATGAATCGTAAATGCACGTCGGTTCGACATCCGATTCGGCGACGGTCTGCATATCCGCTTCGCCGGTCAGAACGAGGAAGCCGTTGGCGCCGTTGTTGACCCCAGTGGCCACATCGGTGTAGAGGCGGTCGCCCACGAAGCCCATCTTGTCCGCCGGGCAGCCGGTGATCGCCGTGATCATGTCGACCGTTTCC
>OCTW013377402.1_pt1 | contig 10984 bp, 7 predicted proteins | sample 1539671 | NCBI WGS metagenome assembly OCTW01 (sample SAMN02144230, study PRJEB22623) | gut metagenome | biome: sheep rumen | host: Ovis aries | place: New Zealand | reverse complement strand
AAATCAGGAGGATTACACATGTCGCAGTTCACTATGAACGAAATCGTCAGTCTGGCCAAAATGCGCGGCATCGTTTTTCCAGGTTCGGAAATATACGATGGTCTAGCCAATAGTTGGGATTACGGCCCGATTGGCGTTGAAATGAAAAATAACGTCAAACGCGCTTGGTGGAAAAAATTTGTCCAGCAGTCTCCCTACAACGTCGGCTTGGATGCCGCCATACTGATGAACCCGAAAACCTGGGTCGCTTCTGGCCACGTCGGTGGATTCAACGATCCGCTGATGGACTGCAAGCACTGCAAGTCCCGCTTCCGCGCTGACAAACTCATCGAAGATTATTTCAAGGCGCACGGTGAAGAAGTCGTCGTCGACGGCTGGTCCAACGAAAAAATGGAAGCTTTCATCAAAGAAAAAGAAATTCCTTGCCCGGAATGCGGAAAATCTGACTTCACCGAAATCCGTCAGTTCAACCTGATGTTCAAAACCTTCCAGGGTGTCACGGAAGACTCCACCTCTCAGCTCTATCTGAGACCGGAAACCGCCCAGGGGATTTTCGTTAACTTCAAAAATGTTCAGCGGACAACCCGCAAACGCGTCCCATTTGGGATTGGTCAGATCGGGAAATCCTTCAGAAACGAAATCACGCCGGGGAACTTCATTTTCAGAACCCGCGAATTCGAACAGATGGAACTTGAATTCTTCTGCGAACCGGGAACTGATTTAAAATGGTTCGCTTATTGGAAGGATCAGTGCAAAAAATGGCTAGCTGATCTCGGCATGACCACAGAAAATCTGCGCTTCCGCGATCACTCTCCGGAAGAACTCTCCCACTACTCCAACGCGACAACCGACGTGGAATACAAATTCCCGTTCGGCTGGGGCGAACTCTGGGGCATCGCCGACCGCACCGACTTCGACTTGACCCAGCACCAGAACGTATCCGGCAAAGACATGCGTTATCAGGATCCTGTCTCACACGAAAAATACATCCCGTACGTCATCGAACCATCACTCGGGGCAGACCGGATGTTCCTCGCCTTCCTCTGCGACGCGCTGCAGCACGAAGAGCTTGAAAACGGTGATACCCGTACGGTCATGAAGATTCATCCGTTCCTGTCCGCTTATAAGGCCGCTGTTCTGCCGCTCTCGAAGAAGCTTGCTGATCAGGCTGAAACTGTGTACGCCGACCTCGCTCAGTATTTCAACGTCGACTACGATCAGACCGGCAGCATCGGCAAACGCTACCGCCGCCAGGACGAAATCGGCACGCCGTTCTGTATTACCGTCGATTTCGACACTCAGGAAGACCACTCCGTGACCGTCCGCGACCGCGACACCATGGAACAAGTCAGAATGCCGATCGACCAAGTTAAAGCTTACATCGAAGAACACATCAAATTCTAATTTCAATTTCACTTCTGGGCGTGTGAAAAAACAAAAATTTTTCACACGCCTTTATTTTTTTGGGGACATAATCTTTAATCTAGAAAAAAGCGTATAACTCCCCTTACCCCAATAGATCGACTGTTTCTGCTTTAGGCGGCTGCTAGGTTTCTTTTCTGTTTATTATGAAATTTATAAAGATTATGGCCAATAGAAACTAATAATAACTCAAGTCGAACTGATTTGATTCCTCTTCGAACGATTCGTTTATACCATCGATCGTTTTTTATAATCCCAAATGTGCCTTCAGCTTGAATGGATCGATTCATCCTCAATAGTGCACCTTGGACACTTTCCAGATTATTGACTACCTCCTGGTGCATGGCTGTAAGTTCTTGGTTGATCCAAACCGTACGATTTCTATCTGTTTTCTTGCATTGTTCTGCATATGGGCATCCAGAACAGTCTTCGCATTCATACACTTCTTCCTGGCGTCCATATTTATTTCCCCTTACGTGTTTGCGATATTTTAAGTGAAATGCTTTATGATTCGGGCAGCGCATGATCCCATCTTTTCCAATGGGAAAGTTAACGGCTCGGAAAGGATTTTCATGAAATTTTTTATCCTTTGTTTCTTTTTTAAACATTGGAAACTTCATGTATTTTTCCATTCCATTTAGTTCACAGAAGATGTAGTTATTGTATGATCCATACCCAGCATCTGCGACTGGATATTTTGGATAAAAGCCGTACGTATCTTTGAACTTATTCATTAGGGGAACAAAACAATCCATATCAGAACGAAACTGGTTAACATCAATAACTGCAATGTACTCATCTGCCACACCAACCTGAACATTATAAGCAGGCAATAACTGATCGTTTCCCATATAATCTGTCTTGATTCGCATAAATGTAGCAGAATGATCGGTCTTTGAGTAACTATTTCGTCCTTCTCCGCAAATATTAATCTTTTCTACATATTCTTCCAGTTTTTCTGTGTATGCGGTTAGTTTTTCATAATGCCGCTGCTGGATCGATTTATGATGCCCGCGGCCATGAACGAAGGATGATAAATCGAGTTGACAGATGTCTGCATATTTATCTACAGCTTCTCTGAGGTATTCGGGTGCGTATTCTGTATTAACAGAAAACCTTACACCGGTAAATGCCAGTTCCTGATTGATTTCTTCAAACAGTATAGTGATCTTTTTAAACAGACGATATCTGGATTTTTCAGTCGCCTTCTTCCATACCCATGAATATCTGTTTGCATCAGCTTCAAACTTAGATCCATCTATGTAAAGATGCTGAAGATCAACGTGTTCCTTTTCAAAGATCTTCTGATTGATATCTTTAAATATCTCTTCAATAGAATCGGCTAGGATTTCATTGATAAAGTAACCAAAGGTACGATATGATGGCGTTTTGTAATCCATAAGATACATAAAGCGAAGATTAATCTTGCAATTGTCCGCGAGTTCACGTAAAGAAATATAACCATTTGTCATGAATCCAAATAATACAGTTTTCAGCATGCTGACTGGGTTGTATCTATTTCTTCCAGTATCATGCTTTGGAATACGCTTCAGATATTTCTCCAGATCGATTTCTCCCATAAATCGGTCAAACGTCAGCACTGGATCACATATATCTAGATAATCCTGAATTAACATTGGCAAAACTGCCTGTTTTGTATTAGAATAAATATTAGTTGAAGTTATCATGGTAAGTTAATTTTAACACAAAAGAAGGACCTGAGGCTCGTTCACAAGAGTCTCAGGTCCTTCTTTCATTGGGCTGTGTTTTTTCACAGCCCCTTTTTTTCTTAATGATTTGCAATTTCGTTGTTGCCTTTTTTGTAAAAGGTGTTATAATAAAGCTGGAATTATAAATGTAATCGTAATACATTGATTGAGTAAAATTTAGTGCTAAAGGAGGTTTTCTGATGTCACATTATTTACTTCTCATTCCGATTTTTGGTCTTATCGCATTAATCGTCGCGTTCTGTTACGCCGCGTGGATCGATAAGCAGGATGCAGGCAACGACCGTATGCAGGAAATTGCCTCCGCGATCAGTGAAGGTGCCCACGCCTTTCTATTCTCTGAATACCGCATACTGATCGTCTTTGTGGCCGTCTTATTCGTATTGATCGGCGTCTTTCTTGGCAACTGGCTCACTGCTGTCAGCTTCATCGTCGGCGGCTTGTTCTCGACGCTGGCTGGGTACTTCGGCATGAATGTCGCGACAAAGGCGAACGTAAGGACCACCAATGCGGCCAAGGAAAAAGGGATGTCACAGGCGCTTAAAATCGCCTTTTCGGGCGGTTCTGTCATGGGCCTCTGCGTGGCAGGCTTCGGTGTTTTCGGTGTCAGTCTGATTTACATTCTGACAAAGAATGTCGATGTACTGGCCGGCTTCAGTCTCGGCGCTTCCTCGATTGCGCTTTTCGCCAGAGTCGGCGGCGGCATTTACACCAAAGCGGCAGACGTCGGCGCGGACCTCGTCGGCAAGGTCGAAGCCGGTATTCCGGAAGACGACCCACGTAATCCAGCGGTCATCGCGGACAACGTCGGCGACAATGTCGGTGACGTCGCCGGGATGGGCGCCGATCTGTACGAATCCTACGTCGGTGCACTGGTTTCCGCTTTGACCCTCGGTGTCGTGCTGTATCAGCTTAAAGGAATTGTCTTTCCGCTGCTTTTAGCCGGACTCGGGCTGCTCGCTTCCATTATCGGCACGCTCATCGTCCGTACCAGCCGAAATAAAAATCCGCAGCGCGCGCTGCAAACCGGGACCTACGTCTCAAGCGGACTCATTATCGTCATTTCATTTATTCTCAGTAAATTGTTCTTCGGCGGCTTCAAACAGGCGATCGCCATCGTCTCCGGGCTTGTCGTCGGTGTGCTGATCGGCTTACTCACCGAATATTACACTTCTGATGAATATCAGCCCGTTCGCGAAATCGCAGAAGAATCTGAAACCGGTGCCGGTACAACCGTCATCAGTGGGATTGCTGTCGGCATGAAGTCCACTGCTTTTCCAATTCTATTGATCTGCGTTGCGATCTTTATCGCCTACCAGACAGCAGGGCTCTACGGCATCGCCCTCGCAGCTGTCGGGATGCTTTCCACCACCGCGATTACAGTCGCCGTCGACGCCTACGGCCCAATCGCCGATAACGCAGGCGGCATCGCAGAAATGTCCCACCTGGACGAATCGGTTCGGGATACGACAGACCGTCTCGACTCCGTCGGTAATACCACCGCGGCTATGGGCAAGGGTTTTGCGATCGGTTCAGCTGCACTGACTGCCCTCGCGCTCTTTGTCTCTTACGCGCAGGCGGTCCATCTGAAATCCATCGATATTCTGAACAACCGCGTCACCATCGGCCTGCTCATCGGCGGCATGCTGCCGTTCCTGTTCTCCGCCTTCACGATGTCTTCGGTTTCTAAGGCGGCGTTCAAAATGATTGAAGAAGTCAGACGTCAGTTCCACGAAATGCCTGGCATCCTCGAAGGCACGACCCGCCCGGATTACAAGACCTGTGTCGGCATCGCGACCAATTCTGCACTGAAGCAGATGCTCGTTCCCGGCATTATGGCCGTTGCCTCCCCGATTGTCATCGGCCTGCTCCTCGGCCCGGATGCCCTCGGTGGCCTGCTCTGCGGCGCACTCGTTTCCGGCGTTGCCATCGCGATTTTCATGGCCAATTCCGGCGGCGCTTGGGACAACGCGAAGAAATACATTGAATCGGGCGCCCACGGTGGAAAGGGCAGCGAAGCCCACAAAGCGGCCGTCGTCGGCGATACCGTCGGCGATCCGTTCAAAGACACTTCCGGCCCGTCGATCAATATTCTGATCAAGCTCATGACCATTGTTTCCCTCGTTTTCGCACCGCTCATCGCTTCAATCGGCGGTTTGCTATAAATTTTTTCTTTTCGCAGCCGAGCAATCGGCTGTTTTTTTTCGTTCAAAAGCCTATTTTGTTTTGAATTCGTCAAATTTCGCTTTAAAAATAATTAAAAGTATTGCATTTTACCCTTTACGCATTATACCTATGGGGGTATAATGAAACCAATAAATGAGCATACGTTCATGTTTTAAATTTAGGAGGTCAATCTCATGTCAGTAAAATCCAATATTTTAAAAATCGGCGGCGGCATCTTAGTTGGTGCTTTTGGCGGCAAATTCCTTAAAACGAAAGCAGCAAAATCTGCGGGCGTGCACATCATTGCCGGTGCCAAAATCGCAGGCAACACAATCAAAGACGGCTTTGAAAAATGCCAGGCCAGCTGCAGCAACGCGGCCGCAGAAGCGGATGTCATCAAAGAAAAACATTTCACCAAAAAGGATGAAAATTACCGCGAAAAAATCAAAGCTGAATACGAAGCGATAAAACCAGCCTACGAAAAAATTGTAGAAGAAGAAAATCAAAACGCTGACGCGTAAGTCTGTATTTTGCGTATTCTGAAAGGATGCTGTTTTGATTTATCGCATTATTCAGCGAACGCCCAATCGGTTTCATTTGGATTTGATGCAGCGGCGTCTGAGTGAAACCGAAGCGGACGTTCTCTACTACACATTGATCGAGCTGCCCGGCATCGAAAATGTAAAAGTTTATCAGCGCACGGCACAGCTCGCTGTGCGCTACGTCGGCGTTGAATCGGCCATTCTCGATTACATTTCCGATATGGACCTTTCTGACCCGGCGCTGCAGGACAACGTGCCGACCATTTCGGCCAGAGCCACAAACGAAATGTACAAGAATAAAATTCTCAACAAGGTTATGCTTCGAATCGGGAAATGGCTCTTCCTCCCGCTGCCGATCCGCACCGCTGTGACCATCTATCAAGCCGTTCCCTTTGTCTGGCGCGGCCTAAAGGATTTGTTCAACAAAAACGTTTCTGCGGAAATCATCCACGCGGCGGCCGTTCTCGCTGCACTGCTGACCGGCGAATTCGATACCGCAGCGTCGGTCGTCTTCCTGACCGAAATCGGCGACATTCTCGAAGAATGGACGTACAAAAAGTCGGTCGACGATTTAGCGCAGTCTCTATCTCTCAACGTCGAAAAGGTCTGGAAAGTCGCGGACGACGGCACTGTGTCGCAAGTTTCCCTGAACCATATGCACAACGGCGACCGCTTCAAGGTCACGATGGGCAATATGATCCCCCTCGACGGGAAGGTCGTTTCCGGTGAAGCGATGGTCAATCAGGCCGCACTGACGGGCGAACCGCTGGCGGTGCGCAAGCACGACGGGGTCATCGTCTACGCCGGAACGGTGCTCGAAGAGGGCGAACTCATCGTCGAGGTCCGTTCCTCCTCTGGCGAAACCCGGTACGACAAAATCGTCAATATGATTGAAAATTCCGAAAACCTCGCGGCATTGACTCAAATGAAAGCCGTGTCTGTCGCCGACCGCCTGGTCCCCTGGACCTTTGGCGCGTCACTGCTCGCCTTTGTGCTGACCCGCAACGTAATGAAAGCTGCGTCTGTTTTGATGGCAGACTTCTCGTGCGCAGTCGAGGTGGCCATGCCTATCGCCGTGCTTTCAGCCATGCGCGAAGCTGGCAAGCACGACATCACCGTCAAAGGCGGCAAATTCCTCGAAGCCATCTCTGAAGCCGACACCATTGTCTTCGACAAAACTGGAACGCTGACGCGGGCGACACCGGTCGTTCAAGAGATTGTCACCTTCGACGGGCAGGATCCCGACGAAATGCTGCGCATCGCGGCCTGTCTCGAAGAACAGTTCCCGCACTCCCTGGCCAACGCTGTGGTTCGCGCTGCGAAGGAAAGAGGCCTTTCACATTACGACATCAAAACCAAGGCTGAATACATTGTCGCCCACGGCATCGCATCTAATATCGGCGAAGACCGCGTCGTCATCGGCTCCTACCATTTCGTCTTTGAAGATGAAGGGGTCACCTTTGAAAGCGAAGCCGACCGGGCGCGCCTAGGTGAAATTCCCGCGGAATACTCTCACCTTTACATGGCCATCGGCGGCAAACTCGTCGCGGTCATTGCCATCTCTGACCCGATCAAGGAAAACACACCGGACGTCATTCGTGATCTCAAGGCCGCTGGCTTTAAGAACATTGTCATGATGACAGGCGACAGCGAAAAGACGGCGAAGGCCATCGCTGCCCAGGCCGGCATCACGGAATATTACTCCGAAGTGCTGCCGGAAGATAAGGCCCATTACGTCGAAAAGATCAAGGACCGGGGCGAAAAGGTCATCATGATTGGCGACGGCATCAACGATTCGCCGGCCCTCTCCGCTGCCGACGTCGGCATCGCCATTAAAGAAGGGGCCGACATCGCTCAGGAAATTGCTGACGTCACGATTTCAGGCTCCGACCTGAACCAGCTGGTCAATCTGAGAAGACTCTCAGACAAGCTGATGAAGCGTATGCATTCGACCTACGTCATCGGCAACGTCTTAAACGGCGCGATCCTGGTCTTCGGCATCAGCGGCCTGATTGTGCCGAGAATCGGCGCGGTGCTGCACAACGCCTCAACCATCGGATTGTGCCTCAGAAATATGCAGGACCTCTCAGCCTCTGAAGAAGATGCGCCTGAGACAGTGTCCCTGCCGCAGCCTTCTGTCGCGTAAACAAAGGCTGAACGCTTTTACAGCTTTGTCCCAATAGGACGGAGCTGTATTTTTTTGTGCCTGTTTATGATAAACTGAAGTAAAATCCACACGAAAGGTCTTCTTTATGATCCATTTTCCCAACGAACATCTCGATCTTGAATGCTTAGACACCCGCGAAACCGTCGCAGAGGCCTGCGCCAGAGCCGGCCATCCCCTCGATCTGGTCTGCGGCGGGACGGGGCGCTGCGGGCAGTGCAAGATTCTCATCAAAAATCACGGCATCACGCTGGAAGTGCTGGCTTGCCAATATCCCGTTTTTGACGAGATGGAAATTCTGACCGGCGCCGAAGCCCGTCAGCAGATTCTCGACCGTCACGTCGATTTTGATCCGCTGATTCTGGACCCGCCAGTCCGCTGTTTTCCTGTCAGCTTCGAAAGCCTTAATCTTCAAAACGCTAACGCCTTCCTCGGCTCCATCAACGCGGTGCTGCCCCTCGATTTGACCTGCGGCAATCCCGATATTTTAATTGCCGGCTTTGAGGCGGTGCGCAAAACCCCCGTTCCGATCGTCGACGTCATCGCGGCCGTGCGCGAAACCGACCCGTCCGCCTTTGTCGCCCGATCTGGCACACTCCTCGGCGTCACCCCAGAAACGAACGGAATTCCTGAATACGGCGCCGCCTTTGACGTCGGCACGACCACTGTCGTCGGCTACCTGTACAACCTCGAAAGCGGCGATTTGTGCGCAACAGCCTCTACTAAAAACCGCCAGGCCGCTTACGGCGCCGACGTCATCTCCCGAATCGCAGCCGCCGATGACGGCAAGCTTACGGCCCTCAACGACGCGGTCTGCGAAACCCTTGCCAATTTAATCCAGGAACTTTGCCAGAAAGCTGGCGCCTTAAAAGCGCGTCAAATTATTTCCGTCGTCTGCTGCGGCAACACGACGATGCTGCACCTGCTCGCCGGCGTCTCTCCCAAATCCCTCGGCACAGCGCCCTTTGTCTCGCAAATCGACGCCCCAATCGAAGGGCCGGCCATCCGCTGGCACCTCGACCTTCACCCGGCCGCTCAGCTGACGCTGCTGCCGCCGATCGCATCTTACATCGGTTCAGACACCAGTGCATTGCTCGCGGCGCTGCCCCGACGAAATGAAACCCGCCTCGTCATCGACCTCGGGACGAACGCGGAACTCGCCGTCGGGCAAAACGGCCATTATACCGTCTGCTCCGCCCCCTGCGGGCCGGCACTCGAAGGGGACGGCCTCACGATGGGCATGCGCGCGGCTGACGGCGCAATCGAAAAAACCGTCTACGACCCGGGCACAAAGCGCTTTCACTGCCAAATGATCGGCGATCCGCCGGCCACCGGGCTCTGCGGTTCGGGCGTGATTGACACCATCGCGGCGCTGCTGGACAGCGGTCTTATCAAACCTGACGGCAGCTTCATCTCAGACGAGGCCGCCGCAGCGCACCCCAATGGCAGCCGCTTGACCCGTTCGGGAAAAATCCGGCAGTTCGTGCTGCTCACCTCGGAAGAAAACAACGGGGCTCCAGCGGTCGTGCTTTCTCAGAAGGACATCCGCGCGATCCAATTAGCCAAAGCTGCGATTCAAACCGCCGTCGACTTGCTGTTAAAAGCGGCGTCTCTTTCCATCGAGGATATTGACACCATTTATCTCGCCGGCGCTTTCGGCAATTATATTTCGGTTACCTCCGCGCAAAAGATCGGCCTTCTCCCGACCGGTCGGATGAAAATCGTCCCCGTCGGCAATGGCGCGGGCTCTGGCGCGATCCACTGCCTGCTGTCCACTGAAGCCAAAAAACAAACCGAAGCGATGGCCGGGCAGTGCACCGTCATTAATCTCACCAATGATACCGAATTTAACACTCAGCTCGTCGCCAACACCGTTTTGTCGCCGCGATAAAAAAATGCAGTGGATTGCGTTCTGCGATCCACTGCATTTTTATTTCTAGAATTTCAAATCTTCACTTACGCGGGCTGTTGGCTCTTTTTATGATGGGTCAGACCCATATGATTGGCCAGTTTGTACAGACGGTCCACAACGGCCAAGGTCACTGCGGCGCCGAGACCGACCTGAACGAGATTGCCCGGAATCGAAGAAACCGGCGCGACCCAATTGCCGTAAATGATGCCTTCGGCGATGTAGTAGCCGACGATCTTAATCGCGCAGGCGGCAATAAGCGCCAGCACGTAGTGGAGATAATCGTGATGATTTTCGCAAATCGCGCCGACCGCAATGCCCATCAAACCGCAAATCACAAAAGTAAAGGGCGCCCAGGCTGTCCAGCCGCCCAACAGGTCGAAAAGTCCCATGCCAACGCCGCCGGCCAAGCCACCGACGCGTTTGCCGAAAATAATCGCGCCGATGAAAAGAGGAATATTGCCCAAATGGACCAGTCCGCCATTAGCGGCAATCGGCAGACGTACATTAATAAAGGTAAATACATAGGTCAGCGCAATAAAAGCAGCTGTGATGACTAAATCGTGTAATTTCGTATTTTTCATAAGTTGCTCCTTTGTCTCTCTTAGTCTGCCTCTATTATCGCCCATTAAATTCCTCGGTAAAAGATTCAATCCGCACTCATTTTTTAAGGTCAGTCTTGCGGCAAAAAGGCTAATCTGACCTGATTGACCCTCTTGTTATTTTGCTTAAGGCCCTTATCAATTGCCATCATTTTATAAGAAGCGCCTATTCCTGCTGCCGTCTACTATATGCGCTGCGTGATGTCCCTTGTCGTCATATGCCTCTGCCAGAACGCGACCGCATGATCAACCCAGCCTTCAGCCACCGTGCCTTCTCCAAGACCAAACCCATGGTAAAGACCTTTAAATCTGAATAAATTTAGAATTCATTGCATTGTCCTCTTACTCATTATTCATTTTTATGGTTCTTCACGAAAAACTGGGGTCAAATAAAAAATAAGTATTGAAAAAGAGCACCATATTCTCCAAAATATAGTCGCTACAACCAAAAG
>OCTW011466496.1_pt1 | contig 10984 bp, 11 predicted proteins | sample 1539671 | NCBI WGS metagenome assembly OCTW01 (sample SAMN02144230, study PRJEB22623) | gut metagenome | biome: sheep rumen | host: Ovis aries | place: New Zealand | reverse complement strand
GCTACATTTCTACTTCAACTTCAAATATGTGATTTTATGTGCACCATGCGGTTTTTCCATCTTATAAACTCCAAACCCTTTTTGATTTGCGCATTCCACGATTTTCTTCTCATTCTCCGTAGAGACATCAAATCCAAGATAGACATTCTTGATCATCGGCCCCATTCATATAATGAATACGACACTCCAAATGAGGCAGAAAAGAAAAATGATACGGATTCCCGTTGATTCGGGTCCGTATCATTATGCTTAGGTCAGAACCGATTCAGCTTACTTTTTTTCTGCAAAAGAAAAAACCAGAGTAGAACTCTCCCACTTATACCGCAACCGCAAAACTGACCAAACCAGCATCGGAAATTTCGTATGAAAAGGAAATCACGACGCCGAAACCCCCAACCCTTTTGAACATTTCCGCTTCCTCTTTTTCATCTATCTCCTCTCCGGAAGATCCGTCTATCACAGTAGTTTCAAATTTAATTGTCCCTTTTTCGAAGCCTTTTTCCACAGCCTCGGAAAAAGAGAACGGGACGAGCAGAGATCGGTCGAAGAAAATCTCATAGTGGTCATCGCCTTCCAAAGCCCTTGTCCCAAAAGACCAATTTTCATCGTTTGGGAATCCATCCAGCGAAACATTTATCTTGCACAGAGCATTTTCTTCGTTGTTATGGGAAATAAGGCAGCACGATACGTACGGCCTGTAATCTGGATGGGATTCGGATATGTTTTCGTCCCACCAAGATTCGAAACCCTTTTTCGCGCCCACAGAAATTTCAAATTCCGCATCAAGACCCTGCTCTTTTTTGTCTTAATGCCCATTTTAACCCATCCGGAAACCGATTCGCTCCCCGCGCGGTTGAATCCAATTGAGATGACGTCATTTACATCGGTAGAACACGACGCCAACATAAAAAGGGCGATCATTCCTATGGATACGATTTTTAAATGGTTTCGCATATTTCGTCTCCTTAATGGGTTGTCTTCGGATAATTCGTTATGTAGTAATTATTTGCGTTGTAATCTTGCGAAATTCCGAAAACCATATCGTCGATGGAGATTCTGCCTTTGTTTCTGCTCCCCTCGGCCGTAGCGGTCGTCTCAAACTTTAAGCCTAAGAACCCAGCTTAAAATAATACCATGGTGTCAATAACAGGACAAGAAAATTCCTGATGTGCGGAAAGAACAGGGGCAGCAAGGAATAGTCCGTATCCTGCATGTATGGAGTTTTTTAATGCACTTTTAAAACATTAACATCAATTTTGTGGATTATATTAGTTTCATTATAAAAGGGATAATGTCTTCAACTATATTTCTATCTGCTAGCCTATGATTGGCATCAATATCATAAGCATGCTCCTTGTTAAAAATCTCAATGAAATAACATTTATCATTAACTACTTCATCCTTAATGCCAAAAAAGGCAAATGTTTCTTTTTTGCTTTTTTCACTGACATTACTTAAAAATTTTGATCTGAGCTCTTTGAATTCTTTTTCATCACGATTAGTAAATTCAAAACTTTTACTTCCATCTTCTCTTTGCTTTAAATATGGATAAGTTCCATATCCACCTAAAATATTTTTTATTTCCAAATCAGGTTTCAATGCTGGGTTAATTAATATCTTAAATGGGCCATCAAATAATGATGCATAAAATCCTCCCAAAGAAGTGCCAACTATGACATGAGGCTTATAGTTTTTAATCACTTTGGAAATATAATCAACTGCCTCAAAAGGATGAGGTGGAATATCAATAGATAATACATCAAAATCTTCTAAATATTCTTTAAGTAATCTTGCTGTATTCGCTTTTTTTGAACTAGCAAGACCATGAAGATATAAGAGTCTATGAGTTTGAACTTTATCAACAAATTCTTTGGAATTTTTACAACCCACCACTAGTTTCATTAATTTGCTCATGTTATAGGATCCTTCCAAAAATAAATTCAAATACTTGTTTATAACCAGCTTTCATATATTTAGCAATTACATCTGGTTTAACTTTTCCAGTTGCTCCTCCAAAGGCAGGAATGACAATTGAGAATACAAGATGAGAAAAAGCACAGATTAAAGTTTCTCTCATGCATTGATAAATAATTAATGGCTCTTTAATAGGAGAAGGAAGTCTCATTGTAGGCGTATGAATCAATTTCTTATTGGTATTTGGAATATCAATCATAAAAGATGTACCAACAGATTGTTCACCTAAATAGTATTTATTAATATGGTTCCTTACTTTGTTTTCCAGTGAAATTCCAAAATAATCAGCAATTGCCTCATCATATCCACCATTCATGTAACCAAATGAATTAGCAGGACTAACGATGCATTCAATATCTTTATGCGTATCCATAAAATGTTTAAAATCATCAGTAACTACCTGAACATTACTAGAAGGATCAAATTCTTTTTTTAATGCTTTAGTAATCTCAGGATTAATATCCAAAAGATATATTTTCGGAGGAAATAATGAATCATAACCAATAACCTTATGTCCTTTGTTATATGTTGGCTTATCTTCAATGAGTTTTTGCTCAATTAAATAATTGAAGATAGCGTTTGCACTAATGAAGCCAATAGAGAAATTCCTTTGAATGGAAGAGACAGAGATATATTTCTCCGTCTTCATCCAATCTTTGATGACATCAACAAGCCCTGATTTGATTGCCATTTCTAAATACTTATCCATATCCCTCCTAAATATTGCTTAATCCTAATTTTTCAATATCGCGATAACTTACTTTGTTGTTCTCGCACATAAAGGTAGCGAATTTATGCAAATTATCTTTATTTTTCTTTAAGAACTTTCTAACTTTGCGTTCATATTTAAACATAAGAGAATATGTCTTTTTTTCAATCTTCGCCGCTAAAGATTTTGTTTCTCTATGCCAACTATCAACGGCACGCTCTGACTCTGTAATATGGTATTTAATCCCGTAAATCGCGCTTGTTTCAACCAAACTTCTACATAAATCATGAACTCTTTCAAAATCACTACCGGAACCATAATCGTGATAACCAAAGACAATTTCTTCTGCTAAATAGCCACCAAAGCCAATCATGATTTCTTGCTTTCTCTTTTCTAAAGTCATCATTCTTTCTTCGACTTCTTCCATCTCAGTGACACCACCACTTTCTTCAAATTTGGCTTTGTATAAGGACCAATTATCTTTAAAGTGAAGCGTTAATAAAGCATGTCCGGCTTCATGAATGGCAATTTTATAATTATTCGCAGTGTGCGGGACTTTTCCTAATTCATCCCGATCCACTCTTTCGTATGAACATTCGATTTCTTCTTCGGTGATGTGCTTATCTTTACATCTTAAATAAACATCATTACAAATAGCTTTAATGGTTGCCCCAGAGATGCTTCTACAATGTTTAGCGACGTGGTCAAGATTAATATCAGAAGTATTGATGCCTAAATTAATAAGCATATTTTTGAAGATTTCTTTTCTTGATTCTCTATCTGGTTTAGAGATTTCAATCCTTTTATCAAATCTTCCTGGCCTTAATAATGGGTCACCAATTTTATTGATATTATTCGCTGTTGCTAAAACCAGGATTGTTCCTTTTTGCACCACTCCATCGAGTTCTTGCTGCAAGACTCTTTGTTCTTTAGAATCTTCAGGAATCAAAAGTTCTAATTCATCAATCACCACGATAGCAAATTTCTCTTGCTTGGCTTTTTCAAACACTCTTTTGATTTCCATCGCGGTGTTTTCGTTTCTTCCTTCAATGATGTATTTTGGGACATCAAAGTTATTAAGGAATTCTCTTACAAACAACGTTTTTCCATTTCCCGGTGTTCCATAAAACAAAATCCCTTTAGGAAGAGTGATTTTAGGGTTATCGAGGATGCTTTCATCTTCGTACCAGGATTTAATAAGATTCAATTCATCTTTGACTTCTTGATACCCGTACACATTTTTAAATTCTAATTCTTTCATTATGATTTCCTTTCTTGCGACAAAAGAAAACTCATCGCATAGTTTCGATGAGCTATTATCCATTTAAACCCATCGATCAAGCATTACCACCTTATTATTTCTAACAGGTTGGTGGCGGGTCATGGAGCTTGTCTCTCGCCGCACTCTTTATGGACGCTAATATTATGTAGGGGGTAAAAAATATTTTTTGTAGTCTTGACTTTTTTTAACTACGTTAACTTTTTCATTTTTTAGGCGCAAAAGAAAAGAGGATCTTTAATCCTCCGTGTTTTGCTTTAATGGTACATCAAATGGCTTTCTTTTTTTAATGCACCACGTATCTCTATTTGCTTATTTCCAATTGGCTCATAAATTTCAAAATAATCATAGTCTATATTCTTTGCTTGAATCAAAGGTTTGCCATCAATCATATAACCGTTAATATCATCAACTTCACTTAAATATCCTAAGTCATGTTCATCACAGAGCCAAATCGTCAAGACCTCATAGGGAAAACTCATTGTAAAAAACATACAAACATATTTATTCCTTTTTTTACAATAATCGATAACCTCTAGTGCGGTAGGATCTTCTGGAGTAGAGGTTGGCTTATGATAAACCAAGTCACCAAATTTATACTTCACGTTAATTCTGTGTCTTTCTGTATATCAAATGATACCAATTTTAAGAGTGAAAATTAACTCTGTATACTACATGAGATACCAGTTTTTAAGCAAAAAATAGAGTTTTACTCCTTCTTTTCTCTTTCCAAAGTGATGACAAGCCCCATCCCCATAGCAACATTAGGACTAACAGCTACAACTCTCCATCCTTTTGTTTTGCCTTCAAAAGTCAGGGGTGTTGAGATTTGAGTTTTGTTCGAGTAGTATCGAAACTCAATCTATTCACTCCCCTATTTAGAATGTCATCACCGTATGATTTTAACCATCCAAGCTTACACAACAATGTGAAAAACCCTTAAAAACAAAAAATAATACGCCAATTTCGACGTATTATTTTGCAGTTTCAATAATGTCTTTCTTTCACCAAAATAATGCCACTGCCGATGAAAGAAATTACTCTTTTTCACCAAAATAATACCAGTTTTTATCGTTTTTTGATCGTTTTAATTTAAATAAAAACGAAACACAATCTCAAATAATGGCAATTGGAACCAAATAGCATTTTCTATTATATGGGACAACTTCTTCGCTCATGCAGATCACAAGTTCAGGCTTTATCTCAATATTAAATTTATCTAATGCACTTAAATTTGCATCGGGTTTGTTTGGTTCTTTGCTTTTTTTGATTTCTATTGGATAAATGCAGTTTGCATCCACTATTAATAAATCAATTTCTTTCTTATCGATATCACGATAATAATACAAATTATTAATAGGCTTGCCGGAATTATAATAACTTTTAACAATTTCGCTTATGACAAAAGTTTCAAAGAAAGCGCCATCCATATTTCCGTTTTGCAATGTTTCGGCATTTGGCCATCTGCATAGATAAGCCGCTAAACCAGTATCCATAAAATAGACCTTAGGTGTTTTAACTAATCTATCTGTAACCTTTGAATAGTAAGGACGGAGAATAAATATGATTCCACTTCTTTCTAATATTGAAACCCAACTCTTTACTGTTGGGGCAGACACACCCACTTGTTTTGATATTTCATCATATTTCAATTCTTGAGCGGTTCTAGCTGCCATAAATACGAGGAAATCGTAGAATTCATTTAGCTTTCCAACAGCGGATAATTCCTTAATATCTCTTTCTAAATAGGTATTTACATAGTCACTGTAATATTTCTCTCTATTAATTTTAGAAGCAATGATCTTAGGCATACCGCCGTTAAAGATTCTTTGATAAATTTCATTAACATCCTTATATTCGAATGGCTGTTTTTTAATGACCTCCAAATCTGGATTAAACAGGTTAGCATCTTTTCCTTCAACCTCTCTTTGAGAAAGGGACGACATTTCAAAGATGGCGACTCTTCCCGCTAAAGACTCACTTATCCCTTTCATCATCTTGAATTTTTGAGATCCGGTCAGCCAGAATAGACCATTATTGTTTTTGCCTTCGTAGCCAAGCTTATCAACAATGTCCTTTATGGTTTCTAAGATCGATGGTACTTTTTGAAACTCATCGATTAGAATTGGATAACCATAAGTTTCAAAAAATAAAGCAGGATCGGTTTCTGCTAATCTTCTAGCGTTTCTGTCATCAAAACTAACATATCGTCTATTTTTTTCTTTGATATGGTTCAGCATTGTTGATTTTCCAACTTGCCTCTGGCCACACACCATAATAACCGGGTATTCCTTAGTGGCTTCTAATACGCTTTTTTCAATATTTCTTTCAATATACATACTTCAAGTCTCCGAGTTTTCTAAAGTCTAATTTTATTTTACTCAAAGTTATTTGAATATCAACATCCATATTGTCAAACATCATTAATGGCACCTTTTAGCTATTTTCTTTCGCTTCGCTTGAAACTTTGTATAGTTAAATCAATGTCTATCTTCCTTCCTACTCTCATCTATTTATAGATGCAATAATAGTTTTTATTTATCAAGTCATCCCAAACCAGGGGTGGTAGGAATTGAGTCTTGTACGGGGGGCGTAACAAAACTCAATCTATCCTCCCCTGGTTTTTTGGACTGATATGAGTGTACTTTTTAACCTTTTTTGGTACTGTTACAGATGACCTCGATGATACCAATTCGGGTCCAAAATGCCGATGTTTATTATATTTACATAATAAAAACGACCGTGACAGGTCGTTTCTGTTTCAATAATGGCTCCATTGACCATCTATGATACAAACTCGCACCCCTGCTCTTGAAGAAAGAGTTACTTTTATTTTATAAAATATACACTTATGACAAAGTAAAGTTGCTCGTATATTTCGACCACGGGCGCTATGAACTAGCTAATAGCAAAGTCGACCATACGCAGGAATACTGTGGCCAATAAACATAGTGAGCTATCACACTACGTGTTAGGGTGTGGTAATAGGGAAAGTATTGCCCAGTAGTGATATGAGTCCTAAGGGAGGAGGTCGTAGGTAGAAGACGTCCTTAGGTACGAGAAGATCATCGCGCTCCCTACAGTTATTTCATTTAATAATTGAGCATGTGGCCATCACGAGGATGATGTAACACCAGTAGTTACGGGACTTAGTCGATAACTACAAAAGGTGTTTTCATTGTGGTGATGGCTTTTATTATCTCCTTTTGAAGGCACCACTAACGTTTATAGAAAGGGGGAATCAATATGTCTTTTAAAAGCTATAATGGTCCAGATAAGTATCATTTTAGAGTTTATAAGAAAGGGAAAGGACATCCGTTTATTGTTGCAGTAGTCGAAGAAATTGAAATTGATGGTAAGATTTATATTTCCGGATATATGTTTACACATTCAATTTTAAGAATATTGAACAAGCCAAACGATTATGTGAAAATGGAAAAAAATCCTAATCCTAATGATGATGCAGATTCTTATTTATGTATAAGAAGAGTTTCTCAAGTGGAAGCTAGTGCTTTCTCTAAGCCTTATAATAATTGGCACTTGTCCGATGAAGACGAAAAACTTATTGATAAATTAGAGGAAAAACACTCTTCTAAATAATCAAAAAAGATCCGTTATGACTTTAAGAGCCATAAATACGGATCTTTTTTTATTCATGACTAGACGCTTTTCCTAAAAAGCTGGGTTTCCCACGAGGACTAGTCACTATCAACGGGTTGCACCATAATGGGCTAGGATACCGTTAGAATTAAGTTAATTGTATTAACTAATACAATTTTGTCTCCATTTAACCATTTTGATACAATTGCACCCAATCACTACGTGAAGTTGCACCCAATCGAGGCATTTGCACCCATTTTTGCACCCAATTTTGAAGGGTGGGTATGGAGTTTCGAACCCTAAGTTGATGGAAATTCTAATATCAACTTTTGGACTTTATTTATTGTATCATAGCCAGTACCGAGGTCAAGAAAAAGACCCACCACTAAGTGAGCCTTATCCGGTTTTTCCTTAATACTTTGTATTAGTCCTTTTCTAACACAACTAACCTATCTTGCTTGTCATAGAAATTATCGGCGAATCTGCGTTAGAGATTCAAACATTTCTACTCTCAATGTATAATTAAATTAAGATGTTAATATTTGGAATTTCTGTTTTAATTGCCGGCGCTATATTTCTTGTAATAGCAATTTTGCTTTGCTGTGGTCTGATAGGTATTCTTCATGATTACCACACTACGAACGTAAATGAAGAAGACAGGAAGAAAATGGGTCTATCGATTGGCTTATCTATGTTAATTGGAACACTAGGTATGATTTCTTCTGGCATTGTTTCAATAGTCACCAATAATGAATCGATAATCGTTCTTCCGATTTTGCTTTTGATTATCCCCTTGATAATTACCATTGTTCTATCACTAATATTCGTTAAAAAATATAACGGATCAATATTTGGTTAAACAAGAAAAAGAAGGCAATCAAACCTTCTTTTATTTTACTACATAGTAGTAACCAATTTTCTATGTCTGGAAACTTACATTACTTGCATTAGAAATTATTCTTTTTCTTCTTTGCGTTTTTGAATAAAGAATCTAAATAATTTCTTCACATCTTTTGATGACATAAATGGATACAAATCATCTAATTCAAGATTAGGATATTTCCCTTCAATATAGGCATCCACTAATTTAGATAAACATTCTTCACTGACAAACGGAGCGAGCGAACTTAATTCAATGTCATCTTGATACTTTTCATCAACGACAAATTTCACGAATAAAGCATCACAGTCTTCATCGCTAAGAAACGGCATGACAGCAACAAGAGGGAGATCCTTGTAATCTTCTGAATTGTTGAGAATTGATTCCACTATTTTGTGGATTTCCTCATCCTCCATAAATGGCAACAAAGCGATTATTTTGTTATTTCCTTTTTTGGAATGCTTTTTATGTTTGTTAATGATACGAACTCCATCAACTTTAACGAATGGTTCTTCTTCATCTTCAGAATCTTCCATTTCTTCTAACAGTTCTTCAAATTCATCTTCTTCATCTTCGCTGGTGAATGTTAAAATGCTTTTATCATCAAGTTTTAAAGCATCTTCTTTTGAGATTGGTTCATACACCTCTTTATCATTAATAATTATTTTTCTAAGAATCATTTTCTGCTACCCTCCTTTTCATCATTTAAACAAAGCAGTTCTTCAAAATTCACATCCAAGATTTCACATAAATCAATAATGTGGTCAATTTTGGGAATTCCGGTTCCATTTTCCCATTTAGAAACCAGCTGTCGAGAGACATACATTCTTTCAGCAAGTTCGTCCTGAGATAGATTTTTTCTTTTTCGACAAGAAGATATTTTTCTTCCAACTTTTCTAAAATCAATCACCTGTCTTCTCCTTTCTCGAAATTATTGTCTGTCATTTAAAATGGGAAATCACGCAACGGAATGTAGCGATTATTTATTTCATCATAAAAACTCACCACGTTTTTGTGATGAGTCATTTTTATTTTAATACTCTGTATTAGTCCTTTTCCAAGACACATAACTAGAATTATTTCTCATTGAATTAACTGCTATTAGATGTGCCATTAAGTAATGATTTAGGCGCTTCATAATCATCGATGTAATAAATTTATCTTGAATATTTGAATTTTAAATTCTGATTAACACAACATCGCCATTATTTTCATTTATTTCCACTAAATTGAAATGGCCATTTTCTTTCACGAACCTCTTTAAAACTTTATAAATTTTGTTTAGTAATTCTTTATTTTCTTCTGGCAAATTAATATTGTTACTATTATTAAGCTTTTTAATTACAAATGGCATTTTGATAAATGAAAGAGGAAAATATAAAACAACATTTTTACGTTCTTTTTTATCTTTGATAACTATTTTCATTATTCAACAAAAATCCTTACTTTATCACCATTTTTACTATCAACAGTAATTAATTCACCAACAACGCCTTGTTCCACTAGTTCAACTAATTGGTTAAAATCAATACCTTCAAGATTTTTGTTGCCATCAAATAAATTAATTTTTCCATCTTCCTTGTTTACGCAAACACGGATTAAAGCCAATGGGAGATTGATGTTGACTGTATCGCCATCCTCGGCATCTAAAACTTGAATGCGAAAGACCATTTTATTAATGTCTTTTTTTGATGGTTTTTCGTTTAGAACGGTTATCTTTTTTTCTTTTCCTAATAGTTCATCTAATGATATTTCGAATATGTCTGATAATTTAATAAGGATATCGATGTCTGGTGTTGCTTGATCATTTTCCCACTTTGATACCGCTTGAGCAGTAACACCTATTTTTTCAGCAACATCATTTTGTGTTAATCCTTTTTCTTTTCTTAAATTAGTAATCCTTTGTCCAAATGTTTCTTTTGCCATGATTAATCTCCTCCGGGAACGACTTTATTTTCCAACATTGTCAATAAAAATCATATCGAAAGTTTGTTGAGTTAATAAACCATAGGTTGTATATTCATTCAACTGCCGGTTGATTTATCCTTTATTTCAAGTCCTTACAAAGCAACATAATGCGTAGGGCGGTTGAAGTAACATACATATAGGCATGCCCGCTTCCGCGTTTATATTCGTGCGATATTATTTCATTAGGAATCGCACATAATCAATTGGAGGGTATTCCTTTAGTTATATACATCAGCATTGATACTGTTGTAAACACTTGGTGCCTATGGTCGAAACCTATATGGAAACACATGCTGTTTCACCATAGGTATATCTGTTTCACCATAGGTTTTTCAAATAATATGAATTTTGCCTATATTTTTAGATGTCGTTATAACCACTACCTATATTGAAATAGTTAAAAATAAAGAAAAAATGAGCATTTAAGCCCATTTTCTGCAACAACCCTCTATCTGTACTTTGTATCAAAGTAATAATACTTAGGTGGCAGGGGATGAAGGAATCGAACCCTCATTAACGGTTTTGGAGACCGCTGTTCTGCCGTTGAACCAATCCCCTAGCTAAGGTGCTTGAG
>OCTW011311550.1_pt1 | contig 10986 bp, 10 predicted proteins | sample 1539671 | NCBI WGS metagenome assembly OCTW01 (sample SAMN02144230, study PRJEB22623) | gut metagenome | biome: sheep rumen | host: Ovis aries | place: New Zealand | reverse complement strand
TAAAAAAGCAATAGTTGGTAAAAATGGACAAGTTGATTGGGTATCAGGATCTTTTGGATCAAGAATATCAATGCTTTATCCAATGAGCATATTAAATGGTGAAAATGCCAAAACAGAATATACAGGAATTTCATTTGCAGGAGCAAATCAAAACTTAGATACAGGATTTAAAGTAATTCATAATGCACCAAATACATCTTCAGTTGTAAATTCAAAATCAATATCTAAAAATGGAGGAGTATGCACATATAGAGCTCAAGTAAAAATTATGCCAAATGCAAAAAAATCAAAATGTAGTGTATCTTGTGAATCATTAATGCTAGATGATATATCAAGATCTGATACAATTCCAGTAAATGATATAAGAACAGATGAAGTTGAATTTTCACATGAAGCGAAAATAGGAAAAATAAGTGATAAAACAATATTCTATTTAATGTCAAGAGGAATATCAGAAGAAGATGCATTAGGATTAATAGTAAGAGGATTTGCATATCCAATATCAAAAGAACTTCCACTTGAATATGCAGTAGAAATGAATAATTTAATAAACTTAGAATTAGAAGGAACTATTGGATAATAGAAAGGAAAATAAAAATGATTTTAAATAAAACACCGGTAAGAACTTCAAAAATTTTTGGAATAAATGAAATAGAATTAAAAGATTTTGAACTTCCAAAAAAAGTTGAAGAATTCAATGGATTAACAATTTCAGGTGATACTGATAAATTTAAAATAACTGAAAATGTAACAAAAACACCTTTGACATATGGAAATGGAAAAGAATTAGAAAAAGAAGTGTTTGAAAAAGGAAATAAGAATATTAAAATAGAAGATTTAAAAAGTGGAATACTAAATATTAATTTTGATTTTAATGAAGAAAACATAAATCTTCTTGATAATATTGAAATTAATGCAAGTACAAAATCAAAAACTACAATTATTATAAAATATGAATCAGATAGAGACAATAAATATTATCATAATGGAATAATAAGACTTAAAGCTGAGAAAGATTCAAAAACAGATATTATAATAATAAATATGTTAAATGATAAATCAAGAAACTTTTTAAGTATAGAAAATGAAATAGAGGATAACGCAAAAGTAAAATATACAATAGTAGATTTTGGCGGAATATCAAGTATTTCAAACTATTATTCTAATGTAATAGGAGAAAATGCAAAAAGTGACTTAAATACAATATATTTAGGAAACAAAAACCAACTTTTCGACATAAACTATATAGTAGAGGTAAGAGGGATTAATGCAGAAGCAAACATTGAAGTACAAGGTGCACTTGATGATACAGCAACAAAGAATTTTAAAGGAACTATTGACTTCAAAAAAGGATGTAAAAAGGCAAAAGGTGATGAAAATGAATTCTGTCTTCTTTTGTCAGATACTGCAAAATCTAAAGCTCTACCGATGCTTCTTTGTACAGAAGAAGATGTTGAGGGAAGTCATAGTACTGCTGCTGGAAAAGCAGATGATGACAGACTATTTTACATTATGAGCAGAGGTTTTTCTGAAAAAGAAGCAATGAAACTTATTGTAAAAGCTAATTTCAATAAGATAATAGAAAATATAAAAGATGAAGAATTAAAGCAAAAAATATTAGCTGAAATTGATACTAAAATTTAAGAAGAAAATAAAAATATAATTTAGCTAAATAATTAAAACAATAAAGAGGGGAGGAAATAGTTTGAATATAGAAGATATAAAAAAAGATTTTCCTTTATTTCAAAATAATAATATTACTTATTTAGATAGTGGTGCTACATCACAAAAACCTATTCAAGTAATAGAAGCGGTAAATAATTTTTATAAAAAATATAATGCAAATCCACATAGAGGGGCATATGACTTAAGTATGCAAGCAACAAATATATATGAAAATACAAGAGCAAAAATTGCAGGTTTTATAAATGCTAGACATCCAGAAGAAATAATATTCTCAAAAAATGCAACTGAAAGTTTAAATTTAATTGCATATTCTTATGGAATGGACAATTTAAAAAAAGATGATGAGATTGTAATTTCAATTATGGAACACCATTCAAATTTAGTGCCTTGGCAAAAAGTATCTAAAGTTACAGGAAGCACATTAAAATATATGTATATAAATGACGAATTTGAATTATCAGATGAAGAAATAGAAAGTAAGATTACAGATAATACAAAAATAGTTGGAATAACACATGTATCAAATGTATTAGGAACAATAAATGATGTAAAGAAAATAATAAGATGTGCACATAAGCATGGTGCAATAGTAATAGTTGATGCATCTCAAAGTATTCCACATATGAAAATTGATGTACAAGATTTAGATTGTGATTTTCTTGTATTTTCAGGTCATAAGATGCTTGCACCATTGGGAATAGGAGTACTTTATGGAAAAAAGGGTATACTAAATAATATGACACCTTTCTTAATGGGAGGGGACATGATTGACTATGTATATGAGCAAGAAACAACTTTTGCTCCACTTCCAAATAAATTTGAGGCAGGAACTCAAAATGTTGGAGGAGTTATAGGACTAGGTGCTGCAATTGACTATATTGAAAAAATAGGATATAATAATATAGAAAAAATTGAAAAAGAAGTAGTAGGATATGCAAGAGAAGAACTTTCAAAATTGGATTTCTTAGAAATATATTTAACCCCAAATAAAGAAAATCATTCAGCAGTTATTTCTTTTAATATAAAAGGAATACATCCACATGATGTAGCAAGTATTTTGGATAATGAAGGGGTTTGCGTACGTTCAGGAAATCATTGTGCACAACCACTTACAAGATCAATGGGAATAGATTCTACATGCAGAGCAAGTTTCTATTTATATAATACAAAAGAGGATGTAGATAAATTAGTAGCAGCATTAAACAAAGCTTATGAAAGATTTAAAAAATATATAAAGGAATAATAAAATGGAAAGTAAGAAAGTATTACTTGGAATGAGCGGAGGCGTTGATAGTTCAGTCTCTGCAATTCTTTTGAAAGAAAGAGGATATGATGTGATTGGGACCACCCTAGAATTATTTAGAGGTGGCAGTTGCTGTAATATTAATACATATATGGATGCTAAAAATGTATGCAATCAGATAGGAATTCCTCATTTTACATATGATTACAAAGATGAATTTAAAAAATTTGTAATTGATGATTTTATAGATTGTTATTCTAACTGTAGAACACCAAATCCTTGTATAGAATGTAATAAATTTTTAAAATTTGGATTAATGTATGAAAAAGCTAAAGAACTTGGTTGTACTTACATAGCAACAGGACATTATGCAAAAACAGAATACAGTAAAGAATATGGAAGATGGATATTAAAAAAATCAAATGCTGGAAGAAAAGATCAAAGCTATGTATTATGGAATATTCCTAAAGAATTAATAGAATATGTAATTTTTCCTCTTTCAGATTTTGAAAGCAAAGATGAAATAAGAAAAATTGCAGAAGAACATAAATTAAAAGTTGCAAATAAACCAGATAGTGAAGATATTTGTTTTATTCCTGATGGAGATTATAAAAAATTTTTGGAAGAAAACTCTGATATTAAACCTAAAAAAGGAAATATTGTGAATTCTAATGGAAAAGTATTAGGAAAACATACAGGTTTATATAATTATACAATAGGACAAAGAAGAGGACTTGGTATTTCAAATCCAGTACCACTTTTTGTAATTGGATTTAATAGCAAAAATAATGAAGTAATAGTTGGAGAAGAAAAAGAATTATATAAAAAAGAGGCAGAAGTTACTGATATTAATTTATTACTTGTAGATGAAATAAAAGAGCCAATGGAAGTTGAAGTTAAAACTAGATATTCAGCAAAATCTGCAAAAGCTAAAATAATTCAAAATGGAAAAAATATAAAAATAAAGTTTAATGAGCCGCAAAGAGCAATTACTCCAGGTCAATCAGCAGTCTTTTATCTTGGAGATATAGTAGTTGGAGGGGGAAAATTAATATGAAAATAGGAATTGTAGGATTACCAAATGTAGGAAAATCAACATTATTTAACAGTATTACAAAAGCAGGTGCAGAATGTGCAAATTATCCATTTTGTACAATTGAACCAAATGTTGGAGTTGTTGCTGTTCCAGATGAGAGACTAAAAGTTTTAGGAGATATGTATAAAACTCAAAAAATTACACATGCTATAGTAGAATTTGTCGATATTGCAGGTTTGGTTAAAGGAGCAAGTAAAGGTGAAGGACTAGGAAATAAGTTTTTATCACATATAAGAGAAACAGATGCAATTGCACAAGTTGTAAGATGTTTTGAAGATTCAAATATAACACATGTTGATGGTTCAATTGATCCTATAAGAGATATAGAAACAATTAACCTAGAGTTAATATTTGCAGATATAGAAACAGTTGATAAAAGATTAGATAAAGCAAGAAAAATGCTTAAAGCAGATAAAAAATATCAATTAGAAATAGATTTATTAGAAAGAATAAAAGAAAATCTAGAAAATGGAATATCAGCAAGAGCTTTAGAATATAATGAAGATGAACAAGTTATTTTAAAAGATATGCTTTTACTTACATCTAAGCCTATTTTATATGTTGCAAATATTTCAGAATCACAAATTGAAAATGCAGAAAATGATCCAAATGTATTAAAAGTAAAAGAATATGCTGCAAAAGAAAATTCTGAAGTAGTACCACTATGTGTAAAAATAGAAGAAGAAATATCTACTTTAGATGATGATGAAAAGAAAGAAATGCTAGAGGCAATGGGACTTAATGAATCTGGACTTGATAAATTAATAAAGAAAAGTTACAGTCTTCTTGGACTTATGTCTTTCTTAACAGCAGGTGAACCAGAAGTTAGAGCATGGACTATAAAAAAAGGGACTAAAGCTCCACAAGCTGCAGGAAAAATTCACTCTGATATTGAAAGAGGCTTTATTAAAGCTGAAGTTGTATCATATGATGATTTAATAAGAGAAGGATCAATGGCAATGGCAAGAGAAAAAGGTCTAGTACGTTCTGAAGGAAAAGAATATATTATGCAAGAAGGAGATATTGTTTTGTTTAAATTCAATGTATAAGCAAAATGTTACAAAAATATTACATGTTTGTAACAAAAATGTAATAAAAAAAGTTTAAAAAGCATTGACAACACTACAATTTGGGTGTATAATTAATAATGAATTGATTAATAAATGCTTGTAAATAGAGTTTACATGCAAAATAGAGGGAGAAAAGTATGAAAAAGAATAGTTTATTAAAAATAACAGTAGTTTTAGGAATAGTTTTAATTTTAGTATTTTCAATAGGAAATAGAGTTTTAGCGGCAGATGATAGTTTTTCATCTTTATTTGATGACAACACAACATATGAAAATGCTACAGAAATACCAGGAAATACAACACAAAATACATCAAGTGAAAATACTGTAACAAATAATGTGATAACAAATGAAATACCATCAAGCAATACATCAAATACATCAAATACTTCATCTTATACAGAAAATACATCAAATATATTTTCTAATAATACATCAGATGATAGTATGCCATATACAGGAATTGAAGATATGAATTCATTATTTGCATTAGTAGTATTAATTGTATTGGCGGTAGCTGTATATTCATTAAAGAAAGTTAATGATTATAATAATATATAATTTAAAATTAAAGGTTGAAAAAAGTATAGTTTAGACTATACTTTTTTCATGTCTAAAAAGATTGATTTTTTTTATTAAATAATGTATAATATAAGTGTTATGAGTATAATAGATAAGATAAAACGATTTTGGGAAAAGCAAAACATTAAAGCTTTACCAGAAGGAAATAAAGAATTGAATAAAAAAGGGATGTTCAAAAAAAATTGGATTAATTCCGGTGGAAATAACGGAAAAGAAACAAAAGCTGACAAATACATTGAACTATTTTTGAACTCATATTTAAATCAACTTAAAGTAAATGAAGCAAATGATAAAACTAGTTGTTTTGAAATGGCATATACTGCATTAGTTACAATGACTGGAAAGCAAGTTACAAAGGACCAGTATTTTATTAATCAAAAAAATGAAGATGAATTGTTAAGTCAAGACAGTATAAAAAGCCGATATACCATTGAAAGACAAAAATTATCAGAAACAGGGGAGACTATTTTTTATCATATAAAATCTATAGGATATACATTTCCTGAATATAAAGATATAGTTAGAGTATATTTGAATTGCAGTAATGAAAATATAGCAAAACTTTCACAAGTGATTTTAAATTTTAATACTAATTCAAATTTCTATATGAAATTTGCTTCTAATAAAGTAAATGCAAGAAATCCAAGAGGTGAAAAAATAGTAATATATTGTAAAGAAAATGAACTTGAAAAAATAGTTAGTACTATTGAATATATTAATAAAGTTAGACCAGATTTATTTGAAGAATCAGAAAAGAAATTACCATTTTTTCAAACAAAGGGAAGTTTAGTTAGTGTTTCACGACAACCTGAGACGAATGAGTATATTAGTTTAAATGGAGGAAGGAGAAAGATACCTCAATCAACAAATGCATTTTTAACAAACATTTTAAGAGAAAGTTATATAGAAGCTGTTAGAGAAATATCAAGGTCGGATGAAAAAATATCATTTTTATTAGAAAATAATAATTTAGGTAATGAAAAATTATATATGCAAAATTTTCCATACATTAATTACAACTATCATAATTATTTGATACAGAGCATGAAAGCAAAAATGGGAGTATTAGCACAAAAAAATAATATATATATGGAAGAAATATATGAGCCAAAAATTGAAACTAGAACTGTCAATGAAGAAAGTAGAGGAATATGAACGATACATTAAATGAAACCAAATTTTTAATGAAGAAATATAAAATAAAGGCAAATAAAGGGTTAGGACAAAATTTTTTGATTGATGATAAAGTATTATTAGACATTACAAATGGTGCAGAAATAGAAGAAGATGATTTAGTTTTAGAAATTGGTCCAGGACTTGGAAGTTTAACAAAACTATTACTTGAAAAAGCTAAAAAAGTTATATGTATTGAGTTAGATAAAAAAATGATTAGAATTTTACATGATAGATTTATTGCATATAATAATTTAGAAATTATAAATGAAGATGTTTTAAAAATTGATTTAAATGAATTAATTACTGAAGAAAAGAAAAATGAAACATATAAAGGAGTAAAAGTTGTTGCTAATTTACCATATTATATAACTACACCAATTATTATGAAATTAATAGAAAATAATTTAATGATAGATACAATAACAGTTATGGTTCAAAAAGAAGTTGCTGAAAGATTAATTGCAACACCAGGAGATAAGAATACAGGTGCAATAACTTATACAGTATATTATTACTGCAAATCAAATAAAATAAGAGAAGTTGAAAAAGAGTGCTTTATTCCAGAACCAGAAGTTACATCAGAAGTAATAAATTTAAGAATAAGAAATAAAGAGTTTGTTGATGTTAAAGATAAAAAGGTAATGTTTAAAATAATTAAAAGTGCATATATGCAAAGAAGAAAAACATTAAATAACTCTTTAACTAGTGTAGGAATTTTTAAGACAAAAGAGCAGTGTATAAATGCTTTAAAAGAATTAGGAATAAGAGAAGATGCAAGACCTGAAAGTTTAACAATAGAAGATTTTGCAAGATTAACAAACTATTTTCTTAATATGATAAATAAAGAATAGAAATTAAAATAATGAAAGGAGATGTTAATGTAATGAATCAAATTTTAGTGACAGAAAAAATTTATGTTACGCCAGAGCTAAGAAGAAAAAAGAAAATATACAAATTTAGTTTCATTCTTTCAATATTTATAATAATTGCATTAGCATCTTTTTATGTATATGCAGAATATGATAAGGTGAAAAACGAAGAAATTTCTCAAGATATATTATCAGAATTAAATGAGCAAGTAGAAGAAATTGAAGAGGCAAATGAAATAAAAGAAGAAGACGAGTTTTGGGAGATAATTATAGCTTCAGTGGAAGAAAACCAAGAAAGTAATACAAATTCAGAAATGATAGAAACACAAAATACAACACAAGAAGAAAATACAGAAAACAATGATGCAATAAGCTCAACATTTGTTGCATCAAATGGAAAAAAATACAATACGGTTGGTAGTATAAAAATACCTAAAATAAATGTTAATTATCCTATATTGTCAGAAACTTCAGTACCTCTACTTAAAATTTCTCCATGTAAGTTTTGGGGGCCTGATCCAAATGAAGTAGGCAATTTATGTATAGCTGGACATAACTATAAAAATAATCAATTTTTTAGTAAAGTTCCTAAATTAGTAATAGGAGATATAATAGAAATAACAGATTTAAGTGGTAGAAAAATTAAGTATTCAGTATATGAAAAATATAATGTTGTACCAAAAGATACAAGTTGTACAAGTCAAAATACTGAAGGAAAAAAAATAGTTACTTTAATAACTTGTACAAATGACAACAAAAAAAGAGTAATTGTACATGCTAAAGAAATTATTTAATATTAAATAAATAAGTAACATATAAAAATCCTTTTTCATAAAATATAAAAAAATGAAAGGGGATTTTTTTGTGGCAAAAATATTAGTTTTTAATAATGATACAGATAAAATGGAAATATATACAAGAAGTGAATCATCACCAATGCCATATAATACAAATGGTACACTTAAAGTTAGAGAATTTAGAGGATCAAGTAATTCAAATATTTTATGGACGACCAAAAGGACTATGCAAGCATGGAATAGCCAAAGATATATTTGGGGAGCACCAATTCCTGTAGGATTTGCATTTAAGAGAACATATGAAGGAGGACATGGAGCGCAATCACAACATTATGCAGGAGTAGCATTTGATGTGGGGCAAACTTTAAGTAATACAAGAAGAATAGCATTATGGGAAAGTAGCAATTCTTCTGGAATTTGGAGCTATGTAGAACCAATTTCACTTACTCCTACTTGGGTACATTTTGATAAAAGATTTGGAACTTCAGCATGTAGCATTGGTGGATATCCAACTTTAAAAAGGGGGAGCATAAGTAACTATGTATGTATTGCACAAGATGATTTAAATACATTAGGATTTAATACAGGAGGACTAGATGGAATATTTGGAATAAAAACAGATGAAGCCGTTAGAAATTATCAAAGACAAGTTGGCTTAGTAGTAGATGGAATAGTTGGATGTAATACATGGAGATCACTACAAAATTCAGTAATAGGAACAGGACAAACAAGCACTACTATTAATTAGCTTGAAAGCAGTTAAGTATTGATATTTAGAGAATTTTATGGTATAATAATAAAAGATTAATTAGAAGTCACAGGCATAAAAGAAAGGCAGGTAAAAGTGACAAAAGTTGTAAGCAAGTTATTGCCGACTAATTCTCCTAAGAGACTAGGGGTGATTAATCCTGAATTTATAACAATTCATGAGACATCACTTGGCACAGAGCTTCGGCCAAAAGAGAGGGACTTTCATTATTACTATGATATATTACTTCACTCTGAAAATCAAATTGGATACCACTTTTTAGTGGAAGCCAATTATGATAATGATGGAGTTATTTATCAGTTCTTGGAAACAAGTGTTATGACACGCCATTCTGGAACTCTTGAAGGAAATTCCAGAAGTATTGGAATCGAACGGCTTGTAAATGTTGAAACAGACATGGATCGAGCTATCGATTTGCAAGCGCAGCTTGCAGCAACACTTATGAATATGTATAATATTCCGATTGAGAATGTTGTACCACATAAGTATTGGTCTGGCAAAGAGTGCCCAGCAAGACTTTTAGCTGGAATGTATGGCTGGAATTGGGAGAAATTTATCAAAAGGGTGAAATACCATTTTGAAAATCACAACTGGATTAAAGGAATAGTTTAAAAGCTATTCCTTTTTTCTTTGAAATAAACTAAATTTATTTGCAATTTATATTGTTTTATGATAAATTATAACTACAAAGGAGGAACAAAATGGAAATAGCAAAGAATATATACTATATTGGCGCTAATGATGAAAAAAATGATTTATTTGAAGGACAATATTTAATTTCAAATGGAATGGGATATAATTCATATTTAATAAAAGATGAAAAAAACGTTGTAATGGATACAATTGATAAAAGTGTTACTGGAGAATGGTTAGAAAATATAGATAAAGAACTAAATGGAGAAAAAATAGATTATTTAGTAATATCCCATATGGAACCTGATCATGCATATAACATAGGAATACTAGCAAAAGAATATCCGGAAATGAAAATTGTAGGAAATGCCATGACTTTTAATATGTTACCAAGATTCTTTGATATGGATTTATCTGAAAGAAAAGTTTTAGTTAAGGAAGGAGATACTTTAAATATAGGTGAACATACATTACAGTTTTTTATGGCTCCAATGGTACATTGGCCAGAAGTGATGGTAACATATGAACAAAAAGAAAAAATCATATTTTCGGCAGATGCATTTGGAAAATTTGGAAAAATTATTGAAAATGATGAGTGGTTAAATGAAGCAAGAAGATTCTATATCGGAATTGTTGGAAAATATGGAGAGCAAGTTCAAAGTTTACTTAAAAAAGTATCAAATATGGAAATAAATACAATATGCCCTCTTCATGGACCAGTACTTAAAGATAATTTAGAGTACTATATATCAAAATATGATAAATGGAGTAAATATGAGCCTGAAGAAGAAGGCATATTAATTGCATGTAGTTCAATATATGGAAATACATTGGAAGCGAGTAAATATTTAGAAGATATATTAAAAAAACAAGGAAAAAATGTTAAACTTATTGATTTAACAAGGGAAGAATGGTCATACTCAGTTGCTGAAGCATTTAAATATAGCAAATTAGTTTTAGCATCATCTAGCTACAATGCAGGAGTATTCCCTGCAATGGAGCAATTTTTAAATAATTTAAAATCAAGAAATTATCAGAAAAGAACAGTTGTATTAATAGAAAACGG
>OCTW011611695.1_pt1 | contig 10987 bp, 11 predicted proteins | sample 1539671 | NCBI WGS metagenome assembly OCTW01 (sample SAMN02144230, study PRJEB22623) | gut metagenome | biome: sheep rumen | host: Ovis aries | place: New Zealand | reverse complement strand
ATTTTTTATCATACCAGAAATAATTCTATTTACTTTATTTTTATGTATTATTTCTTTAGAATAATAACCTATTATTATATTTATAAAAATTACCAACGACACTAATATAATAATTCTAAAAACATTATTAATCTTTTTCATATGTAACAATTACAAACATATAAGAGATTAACATAACAAATAAAAGTGTCGTTACTATTTTCTTTAAACCCTTATCAGTATCTGATGTTTTAGGATAAGATACATGCTTACTAGAATCATCTTTTTTATCATTTATAATTTTTATTTTAACATCCTTGTTATTTAAATCTATTTTAAATGAATACTTACTATTATTAAGTGTATAATCATTTGTTGTTTCTAATTCTTTTATATAATAATTTGCATTAGGAAGATTATCAATTACTACATATCCATCCTTAGTAATAACTTTCTTTATTAATTGATCTTTGCTAAAAATAGTATTACCATCACTATTCTTAATATCAGAATCAGCATATAATCCAAATACAACATTCGATAATAATTTATTATCACTACCATATTTTATAATAGTTAATTTACCCTTTATTTTATTATTATGAAAATTTAATTTCTTTGTTTCTTTATTTAAACTAATAGCATAACAATTATCATCTTTAATATAATCTAAAATAGTCAGTTTTTCTATTACATAATATTTACCATCTGGAAGTAATTTAGTTAATGCTTGTCCATTTATTGTTGTTACTTCATCTACTAAATCACCTTTTTTATAATAAATAACATCATCTTTTTTTATATCTTCTTCTGCATATACTTGATATATTACACCTGTGAGTGGTTTTTTTATATATATAAATTCATCATTTTCAAACGAAGATAAATCATCTCCGGTTTTATTAATGATTATTCTAGATTCTAGTGGTTCATCATAAAAATTAATAGTGTTATTACGGGGAGTAAAACCATCTACCTTAAATGATAAACCATTTGAATTCAAATAATAATCACCATCTGATTGAACCTCTATAATTTTATAATTACCCTTCCCTAAATGATTTAACTCAAAATAACCATCATCATTAGTAGTAAATACTTTACCATTTTCAATATAATTATCATTTGATAAATCTTTAACTTTAAAACTAAACTTCTTTCCTTTAATCACACTATCAGTATTTTTATCCTTCTTATATACTTTAAAATTAACATCAATTGGATCTATACGATATTTAAATTTAGAAATAACTTCTTTAGATACATTAAAAGATGCGATAGTCTGTGAATTACCTTTTGTATATATAATACTAACATCATTACTTTGCTTCTTTTTAACTAATATAACTTCATGATTACTAACTTTGTTCCCATATATTATTATTCTATTATCATCATAATCGATTTTTACATTAGAGTCATTCTTAACTTCAAAATCATTTATAACTCTATTATTATCACTAAGCGACATATTTATGCCTTCTTTTCCTACATAATTATTACCATCATAAGAAGGTTTTTTATCATGATTTTTAACTAACTCTAATATTTCATTTTTGTAACTATCAATATTAATCGTATCTCCAGTAACTTTAGCACCTGTTGTCCAAAAAATATCATAAGAAGAAACATGCTCCCATATTAATTCTTGACTAGCCATATAATACTTTACATCAGTATGATTTTTATAATTATAACCATAATAAGCTAATAACTCTAAATACTCTTTATCTTTATCATTTATTCCCTTTACTTTAAAATCATCAGTTGAATCATAAATAGACTCCGTTATAAACTGATTAGGTTCTAAACAATAACTAACTTTTCCATTAGCTTTAATAATACCTAGCTGATTCCATATATGTCCATTTCCAACCTTCCTATTGGCATATATATTTTGAAGCCAATCTATTGTAACAGTTGTATCATTTTCCTTAGCTATAACATAACTATTACTAACAAATAATGATATTAATACTATCAATAATATTTTAAATTTATTCTTCATTTCTTTGCCTCCTAATAAATCCTACCCTATTTATTTTTAAAATCCTTTTTTTATTAAAAAAAAACTATCTATAACAAATAGTTTTATAAAAGATTTATTTAAAATTAATTTCACCTTTAAATATATCAGCCAAATATCTCGTATATAACTGCCATAAATTAGCTTTTTCTATAGCCTCTTTTGCAATAACATCTACCTTTATCTTTTTCTTACCATCTACTATTATTATCGCTTTACCTACTACAGCATTCTTTTTAATAGGTGCATGAACCTTATTTAGTTTTAAATCATATGAAACCTTTTTCTTTTTAGAACTTTTCTTATTTATAATAGATACATCTTCTTTAGGAATAACATCAACATATTTCTTTTTACCTTTTTCAACCTCTATTTTTCCTAAAACAGTTCCTTTAGTTATTGCACCTTCAGCATGATACTGATTAAAACCATAGTTTAACATATCAGTCACATCTTTATTTCTATTTTTAGGAGACTCTTCCCCCATAACAACTGCAATTAAACGCATACCATCTTTTTTAGCAGTAGCCGTCAAACAATACCCTGCTTCTTTTGTATATCCAGTTTTTAATCCATCCACTCCATCATAGAATCTTACAAGTTTGTTAGTATTAACAAGCCATATTTCTCTATCAGTTCCTTTTCTAAGATAATCTTCATAAATAGATGTATATTTAAATACCTGTTCATGTTTTACTAATTCTTTAGCAATCATTGCCATATCATATGCAGATGTATAATGACCTTCAGCATCTAACCCATGAGGATTTTTAAAACTAGTATCTTTTAATCCTAATTGTTGTGCTTTTTCATTCATCATCTTTACAAAATTATCTTCAGTACCAGCAATATACTCTGCCATAGCAACTACAGCATCATTCCCACTAGCAACAGCAATACCTTTAAATAAATCACTAACACTCATTTTTTCATTTGTCTCTAACAATATTTGCGAACCACCCATACTAGCTGCATTCTCACTTACAGTTACCATATCATTCCATTTTATATCGCCTTTATCTATACTTTCAACAATAAGTAACATACTCATCATTTTAGTCATTGATGCTGGTGGTCTTTTCTCATGTGAATTATTCTCATATATAATATTACCTGTACTTGCTTCAATTAAAATTGAACTTTTAGCTCCTTCGGCAAGAACATTATCCAAAGCATCAACTCTATGTGGTAATAAAAAAACGCAAATTAAACTTAAAAAAAATACCACTCTTTTCATAATTCCACCTCTAATAAATTATATAAGTTTCAAAAAAAAATATGTAGAATTATTTCAAATAACCATTCATTACATATTTTGTTTCATTTATAACAGTAAAAGCTTTAGAATCATATTTTTTTATTATTCTAAGTAAATTATTAACCTTCTTTTTACTTACTTCAATTATTAGCATATATTTTCTTTTCATTTCATATGCTCCATAAATATCTATGATTGATACAGCATATTTTGAATCCTTTAAATAATTTAATAATTCTTTATTACTAGTTATCACTTGAACACCATATATTCCATTTATAAATATATCTGATAGCACACTACCAATATATGTACCTGTCGCAAAACCAAGTGAATACGATATTGCAATAATAATACCTGATTGAGTTGTATTTAGTGCTTCTTTTACAACTAAAAACCATACTAATACTTCAAAAAAGCCAATAACACTTGCAACAATTGAATTACCCTTAATTGTTATAATTGTCCTAATAGTTCCAAGTGATACATCAATAATTCTTACAAAAAATATTTTTAAACATAATAAAATCAAAGTCATGATAATCACCTATAATTAGTATTTACAATATTTCTTTTATCATTAATTTTTTTAACAAAAAAATACATCGATTCAAGATCGACGTATTCATATCATTTTTTTAATCTTCTTTATTAGAATTATAATCATTACAAACACTATCTAATGCATTTATTAATTCATTAACTTCATCAAAGTTTTTTAATCTTACACCACTAGCATATATATGTCCTCCACCACCAAATTTGGCAGCAGTTTCATTTATAATTGGACCACGAGATCTAATCGATCCACGAATAAATCCTTTATTCTTATCCTCCGTAAAGAATGCCCAAGCAATAATTTCATTTATATAATTAAAATTATTAATCATATTACCTGCAGTTGCAGTATCAACATCATATTCTTTTAACATATCTTCATCTATTTTTACATAGGCTAAACCATTATCAGTCACTGTAAGATTATTAGCTAAATATCCTTGAAACTTTATTTCTTTTAATGGTCTTAAATACATATTTTCATATAATCCAGTAAAATTAATTCTTGTTTCTTTAATAAGTTTTGATACTAAATCAAATGTTTTTGGAGTTGTATACTCAAATAAGAAACGATTAGTATCAGATACTAAACCCATATATAATCTTTCAGCTGCATATGGAGTCATCTTCAATCTAGTGTTATTAACTAATTCTATAATCATTTGTGAAGCACTACTTGCCTTATCATCAATCCATTCATAATCACAATACTTTTCTATAAATGGATGATGATCTATTTTAAGTCTATACGCATATTTATCAATATCAGCACCATCTAATCTTTTTAAATCAGGCAAGTCAACACATATAAGTAATGCATTTTCTAATTCTTCTTCATTAACTCTATCCAATTCTCCCATAAATTTAAACTTAGAAGCAGGATATCCTACAGCATATACATTTTTATTGGGAAATGTATTTCTTATAATATCTTTTAAAGCTATTTGTGATCCTAAAGCATCAGGATCAGCCCCAACATGACGAGCAATAACTATTGTATTATACTTTTTTATTATCTTATATATTTTTCTAAAATTCATATTCCCCATATTATACTCTTTTCTATAACAAACTTAATACATCTCTTGCAATCATAACCTCTTCATCAGTAGGTATTACATAAACAAGAGAACTTGAATCTTCAGCAGATATCTTATTTATCTTACCACGTTCATTATTAGCTTCTTCATCAAGTTTAATTCCCAATACTGCTAATTTATCAATAATTAATTTTCTCATAAATGGAGAGTTTTCTCCAACACCAGCAGTAAATACGATAGCATCACATCCACCAAGTTGTACATAATACTTAGCAATATAATCAACTACACGATTAGCGTACATTTCACAAGCTAAAATACTTCTTTCGTTACCTGCAATTGCAGCATCTTCAATATCTCTAAAGTCACTACTAATACCACTTATAGCAAGTACTCCACTCTTTTTATTTAAAACATTATTTATATCGTTAATACTCATTCCAGTCTTATCCATTACATATGGAATAATTGTTGAATCAATATCACCAGCACGTGACCCCATAATAAGTCCAGCAGCTGGAGTAAATCCCATTGAAGTATTGATACACTTACCATTAAGTACAGCACTTATACTTCCTCCATTACCTATATGACAAGTTATTAATTTTGTATCATTTCTTTCTAATATTTCATTCATTTTCATAGATACATACTTATGACTTGTACCATGGAATCCATAACGACGAACTTTATAATCCTCATACCATTCATATGGTAAAGCATATAAATATTCACTTGGTTTCATAGTTTGATGGAAAGATGTATCAAATACAGCAACTTGTAATGCATTTGGAATAGCTTCCATAGCAGCTTTTATTCCAACAGCATGAGCTGGATTATGAAGTGGCGCAAGTGGTGATAAATCTTCAATATTTTTAAGTACTTCTTCATCAATTACTATTGATTTATCATAAAGATCGGCACCTTGAACGATACGATGTCCAACACCTTGAATTTCACTTAAATCATCAACGATTTTTCTTTCTAATAATTCTTCAGTTAATAATCTAAATGCTTCAGCATGATTAGGTAATGGAACAACTTTTCTAAATTTTTCTCCATCTATTTTAATTGTATACAAACTACCATCTATACCAATTCTTTCAAACACCCCTGAAATTAATACTTTTTCTTCTGGCATCTCATATAATTGAAATTTTAATGATGATGACCCTGCATTTACTGATAAAATTTTCATAACTTTTCCTCCTAAATCTTATAGTATAAATACTCACAATTATTTAATACATTTGTTTTAATCATACCATCTTCTGGTATCCCTTCAAAATAGCATGGTACATATCTTAATAATGCCCCATGACTTACAACTACTACTTTTGAATCACTATAATTAACCTTTAATTCATTAATAAATTTAGTAATTCTTTCAATAACTTGTTGAATTCCCTCAACACCTTTTTCTTTACTATTTAAATTATAATCATTATACTTTGGAAAATCATATGTACTAACTGGTTTTCCCTCATATTCTCCTAATTCTCTTTCAATTAACCTATCATCTAAGAATATAGGACAATTTAGATTTAAACTATATGCCGTCTCTTGAGCCCTTCTAAGTGGTGAAGAAATTATAAAATCTATATTCTTAGTTTGTAATTCTCTTCCAAGAGTATTAGCTTGTTTTAATCCCTCTTCATTTAAATCTATATCAGTACGACCCTGTAATAATTTTTTATTATTATAATCAGTTTTACCATGTCTTACAAAATATACTTCCATTATTTATCCTTATTTAAAGGTTTCATTGTTGGGAATAATATAACATCACGAATTGATTCAGACTCTGTAAATAACATAACAAGTCTATCAATACCATATCCTATACCTCCAGCAGGTGGCATACCATATTCTAACGCTTCAATAAAGTCCATATCAATATCATTTGCTTCATCATTACCTAAATCTTTTTCCTTTAATTGTTCTTCAAATCTTTCTAATTGATCAACTGGATCATTAAGTTCTGTATAAGCATTGGCAAATTCTTTTCCACCTATAAATAATTCAAATCTATCTACGAATCTAGGATCTTCTGGATTTTTCTTAGTAAGTGGTGATATTTCAAGTGGATGTCCATATAAGAATGTTGGTTGTATCAAAGTCTCCTCAACATACTTTTCAAAGAACTTATTTATAATATGACCATATTGTTTTTCATGTTCTTCTAATTCAATATCATGTTCACTCGCTAATTTTAAACATTCATCTAATGATGTAATGCTTTTAAAATCTATACCTGTTTTCTCTTTAATAGCATCAGTCATAGAAATTCTTTTCCATGGACCTTCTAAGTTAATCTCATTACCATACCAATTATATGTCATCTTTCCAATAACATCACGAGCTATAGTTTGATACATTCCCTCAGTTAAATCCATCATACCATCTAAATCTGAATAAGCTAAGTAAGCTTCTAATAATGTAAATTCTGGATTATGTTTAGGATCCATACCTTCATTTCTAAATACTCTTCCTATCTCATAAACAGCTTCCATACCTCCAACTAAAAGTCTCTTTAAAGGTAATTCAAGAGCAATTCTAAGATACATATCTAAATCTTGAGTATTATGATGAGTAATAAATGGTCTAGCACTCGCTCCAGTTAAAAGTGTAGTAAGTACTGGTGTTTCTACTTCAGTAAAACCTCTACCATCCATATAATTTTGAATACAACGTATAATTTTTGGTCTAATAAAAGCAACATTTCTAGATTCATCATTCATCATTAAATCAACATAACGTCTTCTATATCTTTCTTCGATATCAGTTAATCCATGGAATTTTTCTGGTAATGGTCTTAAAGCTTTTACTAAATGAGTATACTCTAAACACTTAATAGTAACCTCACCAGTTCTAGTCTTCATTATTTTACCTTTTACACCAACAATGTCACCAATATCTGCTGATTTAAATAATTTATAAACATCTTCACCTACATCATTTATTGATATATATACTTGAATATTACCTGTTTTATCCTTTAGTGAGAAAAATGAAGCCTTACCCATTTTTCTTATAAACATAATTCTACCTGCAACTGTTGCAGTATTATCTATATCTTCAAACGCATCATGATCTACATCTTTATATTTTTCTTTTATATCCATTGCATAACTATCACGTTCAAAACGATGTCCAAAAGGATCTATTCCCATCTCTTTGATAGCTTTTGCTTTTTCATGACGTACTTGTTCTTGTTCTGTTAATTCTCTCATTATTTCACCTCATTATCATCAACAACTCTAGTCTTTGCAAGTAAATCTTGTAAACCTTTGTCATCTTTTCTATATATTACCATAAATACACTAGTTATTAAAAGGAAAGTTTGAATAATTCCTAAAATAATCTCAATCGCAAAGTATATTATATCACTAAATACAAATACTGCGACTAAAGAAAATAATAAATAAAGTAATCCATTAACTACCATACTTCTCATAAGTAAATCATCACATGTTAATTTACTCTTATCTGTTTTAACTACTTTTATGTTGAAAATCTTCTTACCAAGTGTTTTTCCATGTGCAAAAGTAGGAATAATAACAAAATAAATTAATATGTATATAGCGTCCATAATACTATACAAAATATTTTCTTTATCAACACTGTGGACAACTGTTGAATAACGGTTGTAATATGTTAATAAGTTTATCTTTTTACTAAATAACAAATCATTTATATTATTTAATTCAGTATTTAAATTAGCTACATTACTACTTCTTGGAATAATATTATGTATTAATATAACTGCGATAATCATTATTAACATATCAAATATATAAGCTAATATTCTCCTATGTTTCCTTTTTAATTTATTCATAAATATACTCCTTTTTAAAATCTTCTATTAATTGATAGAACTTATCCTTATCTGTTACTTTACATATTTCTACTTTTAATTTACTAGTATTTGGTATTCCTTTTAAATACCAAGCAGCATGACTTCTTATTTCAAGTAAAGCTAACTTCTCATTTTTATTTTCAATCAACAAATTAAAATGATATATTAACATGTCAAGTTTTTCTTCTGGTGTAACTTTTTTTGGTAACACATTCTTTTCTAAATAATCAACACATTCTTTAATAAGCCATGGATTTCCTAATAATCCTCTACCAATCATAATAGCATCACAACCAGTATAATCAATCATATTTTTAGCATCATAACAACTTCTAATGTCACCATTACCTATTACAGGAATACTAACAGTTTGTTTTACATCCTTTATAACATCCAAATCAGCTTTTCCACTATAACCTTGTGATCTAGTTCTAGCATGCACTGTAATAGCGCTTGCTCCTGCAAGTTCTATCATATGCGCAATTTCTTTAGCATTAATACTATTACTATCCCAACCACTTCTTATTTTAACCGTGACTGGTATAGAAACAGCATCTACTACTGCCTTTACAATATCATATACCTTTTTAGGATTCTTTAATAAAGCACTTCCAGATTCTGCTTTAAGAGCTACCTTAGGTACTGGACACCCCATATTAATATCAACTATCTTAATATTATATAAATCAACTAACATTTTAGCAGCCTTAGCCATATGATTAGGATCTGAACCAAATATTTGAACAGCAACAGGAATATTTAATGATTCTATTCCATTTAACATATCTAATGTCTTTTTATTATTCCTAATTATAGCCTCAGAACTTATTAATTCAGTAACTGCATATCCTACACCCATTTCTTCACATATTTTTATATATGCCGGATTAGATATACCAGCCATTGGCGCCAGTACAACTTGATTATTAATATTAATATCTTTAATCTTAAATCCCATTAAATCACCAACCATTTTAATTAGTAAATACCCTAATAATTATACTAAAAATAGTATACAATTTCAATTAATACTACAAAACAGATGGACTATTCTTGATATCCATCTGTCTTATAAAGATCACCACATTTTAAATATGATTTATACTCTTTACTACCACCATTAATACTATAATCAACATAACCATTACAAATAACTGTATTATCATCTAATGCATAAATAGTATCTAATAACTTATCTTCAATTAAACTATCCAATGATATTCTTACTGATCCTGATTTAAGATTATTATAATGATTAGTTACATAAGTATCACTAGCCACTTTCATCTCTTCTAATATATCATCATATGTCTTTTTTGACTCTGTAACATATGTATCATCTTCGCTTCTAGTATCAGTGGAATATTGATAGTTTTCATCTGAAGTATTATATTCAGTATCAACACCATCCTTATCAAATCCACCAACATTTTTCTTATAATAAAAATTATAAATAATTGCGACTACAATCAAAGCAATTCCAATAACTGAGCAAAGCCTAAGCATTACATCAAGTCCCCAACCTCTATTATTCATTATAATCATCTCCATCACTTATATCATCTTTAAATCTATATAATTTTGCTGGTCTACCAACACCATCAGTAACATATCCCGTATCTTCAATTAAATTAAGTGCGATAAATTTCTTTCTAAAATTACGACGATCAAACTTAGTTTCTAATACCTGTTCATATATTCTTTGAATTTCAGGTAAAGTAAAATCGCTTGGGAATAATTTAGTAAGAACATCAATATCATATATACGTTTCTTTAAACGATTAATAGCTGACAATACAATACTTTCATGATCGTATCCAAGACGAGGTAAGGAATCAATATCAAACCAATCAATCTCATAATCAGTATCTACTTTCTTTAATTCAACACTAACACTATCAATAAAACTAATATAAGATAAAGCAATTACTCTCTTATCTGGATCCCTATCTAAACTTCCAAATACATTATCGTGCTCAAAACTAATATCTGAAAGACCTATCTGATTAATAACTATATCATTTAAACTATCTTCAATAGTATCATTATTATTTAAAATAGCAGATGGTAATACCCAATAATTCTTATATGGTTCATCTTTTTTTCTTACTAATAATATCTTTATTTTAGAATCTACTTCGGTAAATATACCAATAACAGATTCAACTATATTTTTATATTCTTCCTTCATAAATTCTCCTTTTGTGTTTTTTAGACACACCTATTATAAAAAAATATTCATTAAATGTCAATCTAAAAACAAAAAA
>OCTW013398126.1_pt1 | contig 10988 bp, 5 predicted proteins | sample 1539671 | NCBI WGS metagenome assembly OCTW01 (sample SAMN02144230, study PRJEB22623) | gut metagenome | biome: sheep rumen | host: Ovis aries | place: New Zealand | reverse complement strand
TATAAAAGAAGCGGATGCTGGCGGACTATAAAAGTCTCTACCTGCATCCGCAACGCTATTTCATAACCGATTGTTTTTTTCTATACACGATGCATCAGCGTCTTTGTGCGCTGTGCCAGTTGTTTTGCTTTTTCGTTTGCAAAGATATAGAAAAGAATGAAAGAGTGTTCAAAAAAGCTTGTCCATTTGCTTGTCCATTTTGTCCATTTTGAATGGATGGGCGAAAAAGCCCGATGAAATGGGGGATTTTTGAAACCACGGATGACACGGATAAAACGGATGGACACGGATTTTTCTGCCCACAGATTACACTGATTTTGCAACCACGGATGACACGGATTCTTTAATCAATGTCACGGATTGTCCAAGTAATCATCACCTATTACCTGTTACCTATTACCTAATTGACTGCCCACAGAATACACAGATTTTTCACAGATAAAGAGTTTTTATTCCAATTTGTATCATTGTACTTGCATGAAAGAAAGAATGCTCTTTCTTGTCCAAAGCATGCTTTTAGCTAGCCAAGAGTTATGCTTTGGAGGGACAGGAGTCATGCTTTGGAGGGACGGGAGTCATGCTTTGGAGGGACAGGAGCAATGCTTTCTGAGAATTTCACTATAGTAAAGTTATCACTTCACTATAGTAAAATTATCGCGTTACTTTAGTAAAGTTATCACTTCACTTTAGCAAAGTGATCGCGTTACCTAAGTGAAGTGACAGGAAGAGCATCAACTTTTCTCTCCCTATTGGGGAGGGTCGGGGAGGGGCTCCCTCCTCCCACGACGCGCAGCGTCCTTACACGCCCGTAGGGCTTTACACGTGCGAAGCACCTTACACTTTTTACTCTGCGCCAAGGCGCAGCGGTGCAACTCTTCTTGGATTATAGAAAAAGTTTCATTCGCGGAATTCTTTCCGATGAGTCGACCACGCTAGTTTCTATAGTTGTTGAGGAAGGGGATGTTGTCGAGGTCGCACTCGTCGGTGGCGCGAATCCAGACGATTTTTGTGGTGTCGGAGAGTTCGAGCGAGAAGCGATAGGCACCGAGGAAGACGAACGAGGTGTCGACAAGGTCTTTCATGAAGACAATACGTATGTCGTTCTTTTCCGCCATGGTGGAATAGGATTCTTTTTGTTTCTGGCGGATTGTCTCTTTCATGTCCACGAAGTCACGGCCTTCATATTTCGGCGTGTAATATTCCGTGATGGTGGGCATCAGACTGTCTGGATTGCCGTCGTTGTGATAATAGGGGTTATGGTATTGCGGCGACCAAACGACGATATGCTCCTCGCCAGGCACGTACTGATAGTGGCGGCTCTCAGTGGCGTCGATGCCGAACAGTGGCAGGAAGTCGTCGTAGGTGGCGAAGACCTGACCTTTCTTCAAGATGCGGTCGTCGTCGGAAAAATGATTGGCTGCAGGGCGCAAGAAGAGAAAGAGTAAGATGGCGAGCCCCACCCCGGCCAAGAGCCCCATGCCGACCCTTCCCCGTAGGGAGGAAGAGAGCCCTGGCCGCGGCCCCTTACCAGTAAGCCCTGCCTCTGGCTCCTCTTCGGTAGAGAGGGGAGAAGGGGCGGTATCTGGATTTGATTCTGGGGCTTTGTCGGTCTCGAGGCTGGCGCAGAAGGCGTCGAAGTCGTCATAGCCTACGAAGTGGGCCAGCTGGTCGAGGGTATAGCGGCGCGGAGTGACGCCCTCTGAGAGATAGCCCCAGAGGCGCTTCAGAGTGGTGGTGCTTATCTTGGCATGCGTCTTTTCATAGATACTATCCGCCAGGCAGTCGAAGTCTTTGTTCGTCTGCATCCTCCTGCCAAGGGCGCGCTCAACAGCCCTGCGCAGTAGTTCGATTGCCTGTTCTTGTGCTTCCATGAGGGAAAAGCTTATGGTGTTTCTGCGAGCAAAGATAGCAATTATTTCTGTCAGGGCAAAATATTTCGCAAAAAAACGGCGGATGCAGGCGGGCCCAAATCATGGTCCGATCCTGCATCCGCGACGCCTAATCATAATCTATCTACAGCCCCTTCCTTCTAGCAAGGAATTAGGGGTAGCCTTCCCCCCCTTCCCTTCAGGGAGGGGATGGGGGTAGGCTCCTATTGTGAGGGGCTGGGGGAAGGCTACTGCCTCATCTTGTTCACCAGCTTGGTGACGTCGGCAATGTCCACCTTGCCGTCCTCGTTCACGTCGGCAGCATGTTGGTTGTAGTCGGTCACCTTCTTGAGCACGATGTTCACCAGCGCGTTCAGGTCTGTCTGGTCGAGGTCACCGTCGGCATCGAGGTCGCCGGGCTGGCTGCCGCTCTCCACGGTGATGCTGAAGCTGACATCGTCGAGCTGGCGGTTGCGGGCCGTCTTGAGCGTGGTGAAGTAGACGTCGACCAGTTCGCCCTCATACGACTGGCCGGCTGCCACCGTGCGGTCGGCCTGCAGGGTGATGGTGCACAGGGCGCCGCCGGTGCCGCTGATGGCATCCGACATGGCTGCGACGCACACCAGGCGCACGCCACCCTCGATGGCGCTGCAGGCGATGGTATGGCCGCTGCCCAGGCGGCTGCCGTTCTCTATCAGTGCCTCGCCGTCCTCGCCGGTGGCCAGCGTGATGCCCTCGGGCAGCAGCATGTCCATCTGGAAGGCGGTGTAGGTCTCATTGGGATTGTTCAGTTCTATCTCTACGACTGCCGTTCCGCCCTGCTTGATGGTGAAGTCCTTCACCACCACCTCGTCGGCACTCGCCGCACTCACCGTGACGGTGCCCAGTAGGAAGGCAGTCAGTGCTATCAATAACTTTTTCATATTCTATCTTTGTTTATAGTTTATAGTTTCTAGCTTCTAGTTCCTAGATTCTAGTTTCTGGTTTCCAGTTTCTGGTTTCTGGTTTAATAGTAACGCGCCTCGGTGAGTTTCTGGACGTTCAGGCGCTTCAGCACGCGGGCTCCTCCCTTTGCACCTTTGGCGGAGGGTAGCAAGCTGGCATTGCCCGTGCCGAGAATCATGTTGACGATGCCCACGGCGTCGTTGATGCTGATCTGCTTGTCGCCGTTCACGTCGGCAGCCTTCTGCTGGAAGTGCGGCATCACCTGACCGTTGACGTAGCGGAACACATACACCGCATCGGTCACCGTGATCATGCCGTCGCCGTTCACGTCGCCCGGGTCGGCTTCCTTCACGGTGAGCGTCGTCGTGAAGTCGAAGGGCAGCACCTGCATGCCGTTGGGTTTCGACAGCTCTACGTTCGTCACCTTCACCTCGTAGTCGCCGAGCTCCATGTCTTCGGTGGGCTGCAGCGTCATGCGCACCAGAGCGCCGGAGTTCTTCTTGAACGGCTTCGACTGCAGCGACAGGGCCGAGAACAGGTAGGTATTGCCTTCACCCTTCTTCGTGCAGCTGAACATGTGGCCGTTGCCACGGTTGGTGAGCTGCACCTCCTGCTGGCCATTCTCCTCGTAGATGGAAACGCCCTCGGGCAGCGTCATCTCAAACTGGAAGGCCGTCACCTCTTCGCGGTTGGTGAGGTTGATGTTGTAGGTGAAAGGCACGCCCGGCACGCACTTCACGTCCTCGGCCGAGAGCTTGTGGTACATCTGCTCCTCGTTCTCCATGATGTAGAGTTCGAAGTCGCTGAAGATGACCCAGTGGGCAGAGGCCATAGGCTGGGTGTTCTTCACACCAATGGTGAGCACGTTGTCCTTCACCTCCACCTCCAGCTCGTCGGCATAAAGACCTGCATCGAAGCATCTGCGTGCGTACTCCATGGAGTTTGGATAATATTCACCATCTCGTGACCAATCGCCGGTGTTGGCATCGCCAGGTTCCGAGGCCCAGTTCTTCATGGTCTTCTCTACGTCGTTGGCGTAAACCACTGCAGAGGCGTTGTCTGTACCGGCCTTATATTGGGCATACACATCATTCACTTTGCCAGGACGGTGCAAGCCCTTCCATTTCAGCATGTAGCGGCCGTTGGGCACACCAGTGATGGTCTGATACATGTTGAACTCCTTTTCATAGAACTCTTGCTCTTGGTTGCTCGTGGCATCGCTACGGCCACCCACGACGTTGGCACCCGACCAGCCTTCAGTGGTGTTCTCCTCGAAGCGCGGGTTGGTGATGAGGGCTGTCATGTCGATGGGGGCATTGAGCTTTGGCATACCCATCTGCGAGTTGAGCAGCGTGGTGATGTCGATGACCTCCTTGATGGTGGCCTCGTCGTTCTCGTAGACCGTCTTGGCGGTGCTGAGCAGCGTGGCACCGTCGGTCATGCCGGAAGCCTCCATGCGCAAGATGGCATCCATCAATTTGCGCTTGGCGATGATCATGTCGCAGGCTGCCTTCGTGAAAATTTGCCAGTGCACGTTGTCGGCCAACACAGCCTCGGCAATTACATCGGTGTTAGTGTATCCATTATAGTAACCTTCACGACTGTCCTGACGAGAAGGATTGTTGCCGAGATACTTGTCAGTGCCGAGGAAGGCCGGACTTTGTATGAGGTAGGTTCCGTCGCCGGCATCGGTAATGCTCCAGTTCGGATATCCATCAGACTGACCGTTGTAGTCTACCCAGACATTCTCGTTCGTATGCTTGAACAGCAGTTGCTGGTTTCGCGATCCCTCCCAGAAGTAAATCTGCCAGAGCCCCGTCTCCTCATTCTTCGTCAGGCGGACGGGCAGGCCCGTCTCGTCGAGGATGGCGTGCGTACCATAGGCATGTCCGGCACTGAGATACTTGTCGGCATCCACGTTGTAGAGGTAGAGCGTGTCGGTTTCGCTGCTCTTCAGCTCGGCACCTGCAGGAATGGCGGCAGCCTTGCTCTCGTAGAAGAGGCGGAAATTATCGGCTATTACACAACGGTCGTTTGCTCCCTTGACACGAATTCCAAATTTAACATTGCGTGTTGTTGGAACTTCAAATTTCACGCAGAAATGTTCCGGTGACTCTGGCTGCGTTGCAATTTTTATTGCATTGCTTCCTGCAAACAAGTAGATGCCTTCGGGGGTGCCATCTTTCCATGTTGCGGCATCGGCCTCCAAGCGATAAACTCCTGCCGGCAAATGCTTGACGACTTGACTGAATTCTCCATCTGCCAGGTGATTCTCTGCATTATTTCGCCAGCCCACCAGATAGTGGTTTATCGTTATATCTCCATTCGTATAGGTATTTCCTTCATCCCAACCAACGGCATCGGCGATGTTGTCTTGATGCCATCCAATGGTAAAATAATCAAGGTTGGGATTGGTGATGGCTGTAGTGATATCAAAATTCTCTGGCAACGTAGCCGTGGCAAGGTACGACACGGCTGCCATTTTCAGCGCATCAATTTGATTGTAGATGACCAAATAATCGTCGGTGGCATTCACCTTTGTGCGCGCCTCACTAATCGTGGCTTGCAGAGAAGTCTTGTCACCGTCATTCAGCTCATCGGCCATTGCCACTAAGCGCGTAGCCTCATCTTCGAACATTTCACGTACGATGGGCAATCCACTCTTATCAGAAAGGTTCAGATAGCCATATCTCAGATATGTCCTTGCTGTACCATCCGGGATAGTGAACAGAACTTGATTATCGGGTACATTGCCAAAATTCTTTATATAGTAGCCCAGGTCACCATAAGGTTCACCACTCAAGAATGTGACAGACTGTAGGCTTGTGCAATCAAAGAAATACCCCTCAGTCATAACACCGACTTTAGGCAGAATGACAGTCTCCAATTTGCCGCAGGCCTTAAAGACATCATGATGAGCCGTCTGATTCATGTTTCTCATCTCCACGGTTCTGAGCTGCGGGCACCATCCGAAGTTAGTCCAACCTTTCAGGATAACTGTCTCCGGAATGAATAACTCTTCAATGGCAGTACCCATAAATGCTTCAGCATTGACAGTTGCCGTACAGCCGTTGAAGTCTATCGTCTTCAATGCATGACAGTCACGGAATGCAGCTACGCCCACACTCGTCAGCGTCGAGGGGAACTTGATGCTTTCAAGGCCGGAGTCACGGAAGGCGTCGTACTCGATGATGGTAATACCTTCGGGCAGATTGATAGACTTCAGCAAGGGAGTGTTCTGGAAGGAGGCTAGAGATACTTTTGTCAGTCCGCTGGGCAGGGTAATCTCTGCGAGCGAGGTGCAGTTCATGAAAGCACCTTGATAGATGTTTTCCAGCGTAGAAGGAAGAATCACTCGCTCTATTTTTCCACATTCGTTAAAGCCCCTGTCCCAAATCTTAGTTAGTCCCTCAGACAATACTACAGACACAAGGCCTTGCCTACCTTGAAAAGCTTCATAACCAACAGCCATCACCGCGAACCAGAGTCCTTGATTCTCTACAGAGGAAGGAATCGTCAGGGCACCTGCGATATCCTCGGGGCTGGCAGAGACTTCTACCTCCCACGGAGTTGAGTTCGTCACCTTGAACGTCAGGTTGGCCGTACCGTCGCCACAGGGCACGGGTGCATCGAAAGTCCAGCCCGTAGCGGCCGTAATTCTGTCGGCATATTCACTCCAACCCGCTGTAGTCTTGTAGGTATCAACACTCTCTGCGGGCACATAGAAGGGACAATCAGTATTTGCAAATGCTGAAGCATTGATGGCAAAGGGAGAGCAGCAAAGCACCACATACTCCAGATAGGTGCAACCCTGGAAGGCATTCGCTCCGATGGTTGTCACGCTCTCGGGGATGGCGATGGTAGTAAGGCTTGTACAGCCTCGGAACGCGGAACTACCCATTGACACCAGATGCTCAGGAAGAGTAACCGAGGCCAGGGCCGTGCAACCAGCGAACGCATAGTTGCCAATGGATGTGACGCTATTGGGAATGACGATTTCTGTCAGCCCCGTGCAGTTGTCCACAAAGTATTCGCCGATGGTGGTGAGGCCTTCAGACAAGATGAGGCTGGTGAAGCTGCGGCAGTCGGAGAAGGCGGCACCTTCTATCTCGGTTACCGTAGAGGGTATGTCGAGGTTGGCCAGCTCATAGCAGTCGTCGAAGGCTGAATAGCCGATGTGCTGCAGGCCATCGGGCAGCGTCACCGTTTTCAAGTTAGAGCATTTCATGAAAGCCCGCCGCCCGATACGGGTCACATTGTTGCCCAAGGTGACCGAAGTAAGATTCGCGCAATAGTGGAAGGCATCGTCGCCGATGGCCGTCACCGTGTAAGTAACACCATCTTTCGCTATTCTGTTAGGAATGGTGACGTCTCCGTGGTAGAAGTCGGCATTGCCTTCACCAGTCTCCACATACGTCACCTCAACGGTCTTATTGTCCGCATCGGTGATGTTGTAATATACGCCGTTGAGGTCGAAGTCGTAGGCATGCGCCGCAATGCTGCCCCATAGGATGAGCAAGCACGTTAATAGTTGTTTTACTCTCATAGCTTGTTGTTTTATCATTTTTCTGATTATTTGTATTCAGGTTTTTACTTTTGGGATAGCTTTTGTAATATACAATCGTGCAAAAGTACTCATTTTTAGGCACATACGCCACGCAGGCGTTGGTTCTTATTTGGTTCTTTTCAGCAGAGAGACAGGCAGCCGCATCGCCTGACACACCTTAATATATATAAAAGTATAAGCCCACCCATGGACGCAGCCCCGAGCTATGAGATGCTGCACTGAGCTATGAGGTACTGCCCCTGCGGAGTGTTTTGTGCCGGTTTGCATCGGCATTCCTTTTGCAAAAGACGCGCACTGGAAAACCAAAAGACGTGCACTGGAAAAATAAAAGATATGGTCTTGAAAAGTAAAAGAGCCTATTTTACTATTCAGTTTGCATGCTCTTGATAATCAAGAAGATACGTTCTCGACTTTTCCTGCATATTGTTGGCATACTGAAAGCAACGGCACTGGTTCTTATTTGGTTCTTTTCGTGGCAAATGTTGGTGGTGTGAGGGAAAAGAAGTAACTTTGCAGCACGGAAAAGTTAGATGATAGGTTAACAACTATGGAACAGAAGCAAGAGGAACTGCGACAGTTAGTGGAGAAGACGTTGGGCATGGTCGTGAAGACGCCCAGCGACTTCGAACAGCTGGTCAGGCAGATTGGCGAGAAGACGGGACAGCGGCTGAGCATGTCGACGGTGAAGCGGTTCTGGGGGTACGTGGACAAGGACAACTCGGACCGCCACGTCAGGACCTCAACGCTTGACATTCTGGCTCAGTTTGCGGGCTTCATGAATTGGGCAACGTTCTGCCAGATGGACCCGAGCAGCGCTGACGACGAGAGCGGCAACCTGGCGAACCGCCACCTCTTCGCCAAGGACCTCAAGGTGGGCTCGCTGGTGCAGCTGCGCTGGATGCCCGACCGACTGGTGACGGTGCGCTTCGAGGGGGCCGACTTGTTTACGGTGGTGGAATCCATCAACAGCAAGCTGCGCCCGGGCGACACGTTCCATTGCTCGCACGTGGTGGAGGGCATGCCGCTGACGCTCTTCAACCTGGTGAGGGAGGGGAAGGTTGTCGGCAACTACGTATGCGGGAAGACGCATGGGGTAACTTTCCAAAGTAACAAGGTAACAAAGTAACAAGGTAACTTTTCAAAATAACAAAGTAACAGAGTAACAATTTCGCGCCGTGGCCCTTTGTTACCTTGTTACTTTGTTACCTTGAGTCGTTTCCAGCCTGGTGCTTTTTTGTAAGCCTCGAGTGAGGCAGAGGGCACGCGGACGACGCCACGGAACGACTTCTCGACAATTTGCGAGATGTAGGGTGGGGTGGTGGCAAGAAGGCGTATCTCCTGAAGATTCTTACAACCATAGAACAGGTATTCACCCAGTTGGGTAATGCCTGAGGGGAGGGTGATGGCGTGCAGCGACGTGCACTGGTAGAAGGCGCCGCGGTCGATGCGCTGGAGGGTGCTGGGCAGGTCGACGTCCTCGAGCGATCGGCAGTCGCAGAAGGCATCCTGATGGATAACGGTGACGCCCTCGGGCAGCGTGATGGACTTGAGCGAGGTGCAGGCGTGGAAACAGGTGCCAGGCACCTCGGTGGCTGACGCCGGCCAGGCCACATGGCGTAGGCTTCGGCAGTTGAAGAAGGCGTCGTGGCCGACGCTGACGACCGACGGCGGCAGGTGGATGCTACCAAGCCGCAGGCAGCCGTCGAAGGCTTTGTGGCCGATGGTGAGCAGCGTCGGCGGGAAGTGAATGTTATCGAGCTCGTGGCAGCCGAAGAAAGCGCTGTCGGCAATGGCAGTAATATAATAGGTGCGGCCATCATAGACGACGGAGTCGGGCAGCACGATGTCGCCGCTGCATGGCTTCGAGCCTTTGGGTGGAGGGACGACAGCCACCTGGCGGTCGGCGACGGAGAGAATTTGCAGGTGGAGGGTGTCGGGATTGCTGGTGTCGATGAAGGTGGAGCCTACTCCTGCACCCTCCGAGCCCCACCCCGGTCCTCCCCAGAAGGGAAGGGAGATGATGAGTATGGCGGCGAAGACGGCAACGGTGAGGACGATGGGGAGGAACTTGTGGCGGCGGTGAGGCTGCTCGAGGAAGTCGAGAATCTCGTCGACCGACTGGAAACGGTTCTCTTTCTGCTCGGCGGCACAGCGGCGGGCCATTTCGCGAAAGTGCTTGGGCATTGGGCTTGTAGCGTCCATCTCCAGCAAAATCCGCCCCAAGGCATAGATGTCGGTTCGGGCATCGACGTCATAAGAGCCGTCGAGTTGTTCAGGCGCTGCAAAGTGTCGCGACAGCCCGATGGTACTTGGACGAGCATCGGTATAACTGCATCCGAGGTCGATGAGGCGTACGTCGTTGTTGACCGCCGTGAGCATGATGTTCGACGGCTTCAGGTCGAGGTGGAGGGCCTGATGCCGATGCAGTTCTTGCAGGGCGAGACAAAGTTGCTGCAGGAACTTACGCAGGTGGTTAGTTTGGTGGAAATAGTCAGGATGATTGCGGAGAAAGTCGGCCAGTGTGGATCCGTTGACGTAGTCCATGATGAGGCTGCACTCCGTAGGCACGTCAACGAGTTGGTAGTAACGGACGATGTATTCCGACTGCAGGCTTGAGCCCAGTTCATATTCCTTCCGAAACGTCTGGCGGTAGTATTCCTGAGAGGCATACTCCGGGCGTAGACGTTTCATGAAGAAATACTTGCCATCGCGGCATATTTTATAAAAAGTATGTACGTGACTGCCCCCATTCAGTTTGATGAGTTGGGTGAAATCGTCGTGAGCCTCGCCATGAGTGCTCATGAACGATGATTCAGAGTGGAGGCTGTCGGTATCCAATGGTTTCTTTACTTCGCATTAATCTCTTTCAGCAGGCGGTCGGCATGTCCCCACTTGTCCATCATATAGAGAACGAAGCGGATGTCGACACCAATGCAGCGGGCGAGGCGTGTGTCGAAGTTGATGTCGCTGGAGAGCGAGTCCCAGTTACCGTCGAAGGCGAGTCCGATGAGCTGTCCCTTACCGTCGAACATCGGTGAGCCGCTGTTGCCGCCCGTGATGTCGTTGTTGGTGAGGAAACAGAGCTGCATCTTGCCCGTGGTCTTGTCGGTGTAAGGTCCGAAGTCGCGTGCCGAGAGCAGTTCGTGCATGATGGGTTCAGCGAAGTACTCCACGTTCTTGTCGGCCTGCTTCATCTTCTCCACGATGGATTCTGCTGTGGTGTAGTAGCCCGACGGCTGACCGGCGAGGTCGTAGCCACCCACCTGACCATAGGAGAGGCGCATGGTGAAATTGGCATCGCTGTAGTGAGGAAGGTCTTCTTCCATGCGCAGCTTGGCAGCGCAGAGATAGCGCTCCTGCAGGTCAATGCTGTCGTAGGTCTGAACGAGGTTGGCCCGCAGTTCGCCGAGACTTTCGATGAGGTCGATGCCAAATCTCACGCCAGGATCCTTGGCGTAGCTCTTCTTGTTGATGTAGAGCTTGCGACCCTTCTTCATAATCTGCGACTTCTTGTAGAGGAAGTCCACATAAGCCGTGTAGTTGTCGTGGAACTTGTTGTGGATGGTGTTGTAGAACTCAGGCAGATAGCGTGCGTCGACATGCTCCTT
>OCTW011214844.1_pt1 | contig 10989 bp, 12 predicted proteins | sample 1539671 | NCBI WGS metagenome assembly OCTW01 (sample SAMN02144230, study PRJEB22623) | gut metagenome | biome: sheep rumen | host: Ovis aries | place: New Zealand | reverse complement strand
TAAAGGACAGCATAAAGGCGGCACAAAAAGCCGCACATGAATATGTATCCCAAAACTTTGATTTACCGGACACGGAACCATGGCAGAAGGTGATACAGAATATTCTCAGTGACTACACTTACAGAATCAACCCGGACAAAATACCGGCCGACCTGATGAAAGATAAAGATATAAAAACGCTTGCCGATCAGATACGCAAGGGCGATATACAGCAGGCAAGGGAAACCGTTCTCCGTATGCCAATCGTTACTCTTTTAAAGTTGCGAAAGGCTTTCGAGGATACGCCAACAGTAGGCAAATATAAAAACGTTCCTATTGAAGTTCTTTCAGACTATGTTACTTTTCAGATTTTTAATAAACAGGTAAAGGCTGGAACATATAAAAAAGACTTCAAACGGGGTAATAAAGTTATCGCCACTCTTGACTATGATATTGAATACTCAAAGGCGGCAGAAAAGCTAAGCATATACGAAAAAATTGTAGTGCAGTCTGTTTTTACATTGATGATAAATACAGGCAGCAAAATGATAGACGGCGCGCAGTTATATCGAATTATGACAAATGACCCGGAAGCAAAACTAACACCGCGAACCATTGAAAACATATTGCATAGCATTGACCTAATGCAATTAGTAAAAATCAAATGTGCAAGAATCAATGTATTTGATGATCCTGAGATTGAATCAAAAGACATATATAAGCAGATATTCAAATATGAACGGATTGAGATAGACCGGAAGAAAGACGAAACGCCGAAAAACTTTCGTATACTCATGACGGAACTGCCAGCGCCTGCATTATTTGCAAATGAATTACGGCAAATAAGTGAAAGACCTTTCGGTTTTTATCAGTTACCAATAGGGAGACGCGCGACAAAGAAAAATCTTTCTCTTATATATGAATTATTGCGATTGGTAACTTACAGCCTAAATCACCCGGACGAAATGTCGCCCAATCTTGACGCCCTATTACAGAAATGCGGTTTTGATATAACCGACCGAGACGAAACGAAAAAGGCGAGAGACCTTATAACAGCAATTCTGAAAGGCAGAGAAGACACCAAAAGAAACAGGGAGCGACACCCCGAAATTGTCATTGAAAACTACGCCGGTTTTGAATGGAAGACGGATAAACGATCCGGAAAACGAACAAATATCAAAATTAAAAATACCGGAATAAAGGGGGACGCGACTTTGAAAAATACCGGAATAAAAGGGGACGCGCTACCCCTAAAATACCGGAATTAAAGGGGACGCGTTAAAGCGAGACCGAATTACAAAAAAAGGCATAAATAAGCAATTTTAGAACATTCTCAGCAGTAAAAAACCGTCTCAATAACTAATTAGTATAACTAATTAGTATAAGTAAGTGGCCGGCCGTCTTGAAACGCCGCCCACTTTTTTAAATAATGACGGCAGAAAAGGATATACAGACATGAACGAAACCATAACCAAAAACAAAAAACTAAGCATTGAGACAACACCCGGCGACCTTGCCGCAATCCTACACAACAGCACAGGCAATAACGTTGTCTATATTGCCGAATTGCAGGAAGATTGGAACACACTTACAAACGCAGGAATCCCGGCATTGTATTGCACGCAAGACACAACAACGCAGTTATTGAGCATGTTAAGAGGGAAACCAACCCGAAAAACAATCATTATCTGGAACAACCCTGATACAGTTTCACAATGGAACGAAATTATAAAGGCAGTAAAGGAAGACACCGGAGCAACGGTTAAATATTTACCGGATGATTTACGCGAAACCATGAAGCAACTGCGAAAAAACCCCTATTCAGAACACGCCACCAAATGGGAAAAAGCAATAAAAGAATATGCCGAAAACGAGGAAGAAGAAGCAAACCCCAAGCCCGGCAATGTATTAGAGTATCTGACAGGGGGAAAATATGAAAAAGACCTGTTAGAGTTCCAAACCGCAACCAATTTAAAAACGATGTTTCCGGTATTGGATCAGAAACTAAACGGCGGCTTATATGCCGGGTTATATGTCATAGGTGCAGCGCCTGGAACCGGAAAAACAACTTTTGTTTTACAAGTGGCCGACCAAATAGCAGAGCAACACAAGCATATATTATTCTTCTCAATGGAACAGAGCCGTCTTGAACTTGTTACCAAGTCAATCAGCCGAATCGCTCGAAAAATGTACCCAAGCAAGCAGGAAAGACTAAAAACGAGCCTGCAAATCCGGCAAGGATATACCAGTAACGAAACAGAACAGGCAATGCAGAAATATAAAAATGACATTGCGCCCTATATAAATATCATTGAAGGAAACTTTAACACCACTGCCGACACGATCCGCGCAACAACAGAAAAATACATAAATCAAAATGCTGAAAGGCCGGTAGTTATTATTGACTATCTGCAAATTGTACAGCCGGAAGAAAAAAACAGTAAAAAGGACATGCGCTTACAGATTGACGGAGCGCTGACAGCATTCAAACAAATATCAAGAGACTTAAACGTTCCTGTAATAGTGGTATCAAGTCTGAAACGCGGAGATTATTACAAACCGTTAAGCATGGATAGTTTTAAGGAAACCGGCGGCATTGAATTTACAGCAGATGTTTTAATTGGCTTGGAATTTAAAGAAGTGAGAAACTTTACAAAGAGCGATACAGACGAAACAAGACGCGCAAGCATAAACCGAGAAAAAGAAAAGCCAGCGCGCGACCTACTACTCACAGTATTAAAAAACAGATATGGTATCAGCTACTTTGATATTGAATACACCTATATGCCTGCATATGACTTTTTTACAGAATTGAAAGAATACAAGAAAGTGAAGCGAATAACAGCATAAAGCGCATGCATCAGCGTGCGTTATTACGATCAGAAACAGGCCTGAGAGCCTGTTTTTTTGTTTGCTTGGAGAATCTGCCACAAAAAGAAAAAAACGCCTAGAACGGCCGGGAATGCCCTTGTAAACGTGTTTATATTTTATATAATATATATAGGTGTTATACACATACATATACACATACACAAACATATACACATAGTTATATATGCGGTGGAAAATATGACAAAAGAAGAATATACAGAGTTATTGAAAGCCTGCGAAACCATGCAGGACACAGCGCAAGAACTCAAATACTTATATGACACCTACCACAGCCCAAGGCTAGACGAGCCAATAAAGAAAGGCAGCCGCCCATCTGATCCGGTATCAAAAATCATGCGCCAAATTGAAGCAGTACAGGAGCGGAGAACGGAAGCAATAGAAACATTATGTCAGATGGAATTAAAACTTGATGAAATCAAAGACCATGAACTATGCGCAATTATCAGAAACCGGATGATAGGCAAATCATTTAAAGAAATAGGCGAAATGTTAGGAAGAACAGGAGCCGCCGCCCGGAAGAAACTAGACAGATACCTTGAAGAAACTACACATACACAAACATATACACATACACACAGAAAGGAAACCTATAACCAATGGAAATTTACGAAAAGACAGTGAAAAAAATCAAAAGCATTGAACAGGAACACGCCGCCCACCTTGAAGAACTGCGGAAGGATATTGACCGCCTTACTTTATCCGCAGAGGAAGCAGAACAGCAGCGCATGGAAGCAATGAAAACAGGCAATCAGAAACTGTATTCTGCATCTGTCTTTGCACTCGATCAGGCAAACACAGAGAGAAAAGCAAAAGAACAGGAACTGAAAGACGCTGAAACCGGCCCCATTATCACAAAGGAAACAGCGGAAGCGCTGGAAGCGGACATTATGGCCGGAGTAATTGAAAAGGTAAGACAGACAGATAAAGAGTTCTTCAGAATCATTGATGAATACTTTCCAAAAGTAGAGGAAGCAAGCAAGGCAATCGCAGAGGGCAATACCTTAATGAAAAAGATTGAACTTGAAATGCTGAAAGATGAAAGGAAAATCGCAACGTATCAGCGTACCGGACTGCCACTTGATGTTAAGCAGATCAGGGCAGACCTTACAAGTCTGTATTATTCAAATATGATCAGGCGCAACGGAGAATATATTAAAGCAACCGGAAACCGCCCGAACGATCAGAAAGTTTTACAGTTCAACTAAAGGAACGCCACCCACCAATGAAAAACTTATCTGAAATAATTCCCGGAGTCCTTGAAAATATCAGACAGAACATGATCCGGGAACAGGAAGCAAGGCAGGCAACGCCCAGCCGAAGCGAATCACAGCAGGAACCAATATACACATACATATACACAAACACATACACAAAAAGGAACATATGACAAAAGTAAATTTTGCGGATTATTACGCATACACTCAGCAGAAAGCCGAGCAGGAAAGGGAAGAACGCCGAGCCAAGGCGCTGGAAGAAATCGAGCGTATGAACGAGCGGAGAGAACGAGAAAAGAAAGACATAACAGAATTGTTTAAAAAAATCTCAATCGGCGCAGAGGACTAAATGAGACAGTTATACGGAGCCTTTGGGCCACTTGTAGACCGGGAACCCATCGGAAAAGTGGGAGACCTGGCCTGCCCTTGGATAGATTATTCCCGGTGCCATGAATACGGCGAGATAGTGGAAGTGCGACCGGCGAAAGTGCAGGATCCTTGCTATTGTTACGTGCTATACGTGTACAAAATCAAGTTTAAGGACGGAGAAACACACATATATAAAACCGGAAACTGTACAGTAAAGAAAAAAAACAATGATGAAACAGAAAAAATATAAAACATGCGCCCTATGCGGCCGCGAGTTCCTACCGCTGGCAGGCAATCAGAAATATTGTTCTCTTGTTTGCAGTAAGGCAGCGGAGAAGATCAGACGCAGCCAATGGGAAGATAAAAACACCGGTTACTATAAACAGTACCGGAGCCGATCAGAAACAGAAACAAATCACTAAATGGTTACAAGCAGCCGGAGAGGATGCCCTTTGCCCAACGGCAGCATGTAATACTACAAGCAGCGCGCAACGCTTGGATGAAAGGGAGCGCGGTTACTCCTTGACCGTGACCCCTTTTTTTGTGTACCTACTTCGCATAATAAAATAATATGCGATGTTTTCAAAGCAAAACAGCGATAAACCGCGCCACAGAGCCAAAATAAGCCCAAATAAGGCGCCAAAATAAACCGGACAATAAAATATACAGATACGGACAAATCGGCGTCCATAAGCCCGGAAAGTGTGAAATAATAGCATTATGGCAGATAGGCGAAAAGCAAAATTCAGACGGAAGCCACAGCCCCCAGCCGGATACTTTACAGTACAGCAGGCAGCGGACTATTTAGGAGTTTCTGAGAAGTCCATCCGCAGATACATAAAATACTATGGACTGCCTGCGAGCAAACCGGCCGGACTGTACTTTATCAGCCGGGAAGAACTAGAACGATGGATGAAGGCGAACGGATAAAGCAGGAAGACAATAGAGAGCCTGTTTTCCGTTCATTCTGAGCCAATAACAAAACAGATGAACAAATACCCAAGCAAGCAAAAACAAGCCCTGAAACGCCCTTATTTTGCCCTGTATATCGGTGTGTCTTATACAGACGGACACCCGATCATGGTAAGGCGTAGGTGCTTACCTGCGAAATATTTTCCTAGTTGGGCAGGCTGTTGGGAAAGCAGAGGGTGAGGGGGTGGTATGCCCCCCCTGTCAGAGTAGGAAAAATAAACAGAAAAAATAATTTTTTGAGAAAAAAATAAAATATTTTTTTATTTATTTTTTTGCAAAATATTTTCCGGTTTTCTCGCGAGCTGAAGCGGATCAGGAGCGCAGCCGACACCCAGCGCCGGACACCGGCCGGAAGGGAGCCGGAGACAGCGAGAAACGAAAGCAGAGAGAAAAACATAACTCTGCCCTAACCCTTGCGAAAAGGAAGCAAAACAGGGAGATAGGAAGCCCTGAGACGAAACGAGCCGGATAATCACCCACAAACCGAACTGAAACAGCCGGAGAATGGACGCAGGCCACCCGATCAGAGACGAAAACAGGCACGAAACACCGCAACAGGCGAGCGGAACAGGAAACACCGGCAGACACTACCGGCGGCAAGGCAAGCCCCAACAGACGCCGGAAGAACTGCCGGGAAACAATCAGCCAGGAACGACATGACCCAGCCGAGAAAACTACCAAAGCAGGAACGGACCGCCGGTCCGATCAGCGCAAACACACCGACAAGGCAACGCCGTGCCGGTTGTGAACCTAGCAACGCGCCGGGCTGGACCAAAGACCAACCCAAACGGACGCCCGATCAGAAGCAAACCACCACAAAAAAATAGTTAAGTATGGCGCGCCGGGAGTGTTAGTTATGGAACTGAAAAAAGTTAATTATGGAAAGCAAATGATACAAGGTATTCCATTCTTAACTTTTCGCGGTTTCTTTTTGCTTTATTCAAAGGCTTTTCATGATCTTTATGCAGAGGGCTAGGGAGTACAGGTAAACAAGGGAGCAGGGAGAACCGCGCACGGATCAGCAACACAATACAGGCACCTATATGCACCGGAGTGACTGCCGGCGACAGGTTGACCGGATCAGCAACACCGTGCGCATGCTGACACGAAACAAAAGAGAAAACGGAAATGCAGGACAAGCAGACGGAACAACACAAACCGGACTGACAGCGGATCAGCACAGACCTGCAGACGCTGGAACAAAGCGAACGAGAACAAGACCCAGCAACCGGCACAGAATGAACCAATGGACAGCGGACCGACAAACAAGACAGAAAGGAAACAAAGAGCCGCCGGGAATTATGCGACCTGGCTAAAACTTCATATATCGTTATGGTCTGTATTTTATGCGGATCAGAGACGGACAGGCACAGATATTATCAAATCAAAGGAAGCCCGGCAGACTATGAGCCAATGAGACGAAACGAGAAGCATAACTGTCTTACTTTCTTTTTATTTTGATGTTAGAACGGACGCTGAAGCATAGCACAGGGGCGTTTCAGAGTGAAAACAACAGCCGAAATAGATCAGGACACAATGAGAAAACAAAATAATTGTGTCGCATGTATTGTCATTTTATAAGGAACGAGATACAATCAGTTTGTATCAATAGATACACAAAAAGAAAAGGGCCGCCACCCACCACGATGAACAGCCCGGAACGTTGTACACCATAACCAATGAGAATACAAATATTCCTTTTTGATTATATACCAACGTTCCCACTTAACACAAAGAAAGAGAGAGAACGTAAAAACATGAAAGACATTTTGAAAACCATTGAGACGAACCGCCGGAAACTTGAGAGCCTGCCATCTGCCTATCAAATAGCAGCAACGGATGCATGGGAGATTGCAGACTCCGCAGGCGTGAAACTTTCTGAGGATATTATGAATGCTATCCTCACAGCGTATCAGTACGGTTTCATTAAGGGCCAGCGATACACAAAGAACAGGCAGAAAAAAACAAAGTAAGACAGGGCAGGCGGCCCCGATCAGGAGCAAAACAGAAAGGGTAACAGATGAAAAGACAGACAGACGCGGAACGGCTGGAACAATTAGCAAGGCAAAACGGCAGAGTCTTATACATTGACCCAGCGCACCCGGATAAAGCAACCACTTACTTTTTGCCTGATAATTGCGCGATGTTTACAGGATCATTGCAGAGCGTAATTGAATATGAGAAAGCAGAAAGGAAAAGATAATGAAAGCAGAAAAGTTTCCCGATTTTTACACCATCTCACAAGTAGCCGAAGCACTCGGAAAAAGCAAAAGGCAAGTATGGCGGTACACACACTATGAAGAACCATATGCCTTGAAAGTGACCCCTATCGGACAGCAGTTCATTGTACTGGCGTCTGATTTAGAGGACTTCAAAGTAAGAGTGAAAGACAGACCGGAACGGCGAGGACGCCGGAGCAGTAAAACAATCAAATAGAAAGAAAAAAGGCCCGGACATGATCCGGAACCCAAAACACTAGGAAATCATGAAAATTATAACATTTATTTCACTTAAAGGTGGAAGCGGTAAAACATCCGCTGCATTGAATATCGGCGCCACACTTTCTCGGAGTGGGTACAACGTTCTTTTTGTAGACCTAGACAGTCAAAACAGCCTTACTGAAACATTGACCACCCGGCACACTATCGGCGCATTATGGCCCGTTTTAGACGGCCATGCGCGCCTAAAGGACACAATAACAGAATGCCAATACGGCGACCTGATAAACAGAGGAACAGACCCAACGGAAACGGCCGACATATACGCATTAAAAGAAGTATTGGAAACTGTATCAGAAAAGTATGATTTTGCAATCATAGACACGCCGCCAGCCCTCAGCGCTACAACCGTTTCCGGGATCATTGCGGCGGATGGTCTGATATGCCCTGTAAGGGCAGAGCCGTACAGCCTGAAAAGCCTATCCCGATTATTTGCGACACTGGAAGAAATGCAGACAACGGAAAATATCTTAATGCCTGCGGTTTATGGCATTCTCTTGAATGAGTACCAAGCACGGCGAAATCTCAGCATACAGACGGCAGAACAGTTTCAGAAACTAGCAAAAAAGCATAATACAGAAGTGTTTCAGACGCCGATCAGGGCAGCCGTAAGCGTTCCGGAATCGCAGGCGCTGCATATGTCAATTTATGACTATAACAGGCGATCCGCACCGGCACAGGACTATTTATCCGTCACTCTTGAATTATTGGAACGCATTCAAAGACATTCAAAGAGGAAAGCGATCAGGAGCCACAGGAAACCATGAACAAATACGATGAAATGAGACACCGCCACCAAAAGAAATTTGATGAATGGGCTAACGAGCATATGTTTTTTGCCTTTAATGATGAACAGTTCCGGGATGGTATGAAGGCTTTCGGCCTTGATCCCGAAGCCGATCAGGACAAACTATACAGCACCGGCACAGGCGGTTTTTATAAACTTATAGACGCGCCCGAGCTGAAAAAAATAGTTACTGAATCATCCCAGGAATTTGAGGACGCAATAGCAGCCGACCCGACCGGAGAGGGGTTTATATTTGAAGCGTTTTACAGTGAACTATGTAACCATGAATACAGTTATACCGGCGACCCTACGGACGCGCTGGACAGTCTGAACATGGACGCCGAAACAGTGAGAAATGACCCAAGGCTATTACATGGTTTGAAGAAAGCAGAGCAGGCATGCTTAAAGGGTGAACTATGAAGAAAAAGCAATTTTATACAGAGCAGGACGAAACGGCAGACCGCAGCGGAATAAGGGCAATCCTGCAAAATAACAAGGCACAGAAGCCGATCAGGACACCCAAGGCCGACCCCGATCAGGACCACCGGCCACGGCTGCATATATCGGCGCGAGGGGTAGGAAAAAACAGAAAGACTATCCGCAAGCAGTTATTATTCACTCCGACCCAATACGAGCAGGCACAGAAAGCCGCAGAAAAGGCCGGTTTATCCCTAAATGCATATATAGCCGACCGGATAGAAAACGCGCCCTCATACAGTCCCAAAACAAGCCATATGGACAGCGAAACAAAGAGCAGGCGTGTACATGTCACCATAACGGAAGAGCAAGCCGCCACGCTTGCGAGAAACGCCCAGCAGGCCGAACTATCAGAAAATGCCTACATTGCCGCCATACTGCGAGCAGAGGAAAGCATTTAATACTTTTCAAAGAATCACGAAAGGGTGAAGTATGACCGCAGAAGAAAAACAGGAACTCGAAAAAATACTTGAAGATGAAGACAAAGAAATCTTCAATCTTTCCAAATATAACAAGGACGAACGAGAACGGATAAAGGACAGCATAAAGGCGGCACAAAAAGCCGCACATGAATATGTATCCCAAAACTTTGATTTACCGGACACGGAACCATGGCAGAAGGTGATACAGAATATTCTCAGTGACTACACTTACAGAATCAACCCGGACAAAATACCGGCCGACCTGATGAAAGATAAAGATATAAAAACGCTTGCCGATCAGATACGCAAGGGCGATATACAGCAGGCAAGGGAAACCGTTCTCCGTATGCCAATCGTTACTCTTTTAAAGTTGCGAAAGGCTTTCGAGGATACGCCAACAGTAGGCAAATATAAAAACGTTCCTATTGAAGTTCTTTCAGACTATGTTACTTTTCAGATTTTTAATAAACAGGTAAAGGCTGGAACATATAAAAAAGACTTCAAACGGGGTAATAAAGTTATCGCCACTCTTGACTATGATATTGAATACTCAAAGGCGGCAGAAAAGCTAAGCATATACGAAAAAATTGTAGTGCAGTCTGTTTTTACATTGATGATAAATACAGGCAGCAAAATGATAGACGGCGCGCAGTTATATCGAATTATGACAAATGACCCGGAAGCAAAACTAACACCGCGAACCATTGAAAACATATTGCATAGCATTGACCTAATGCAATTAGTAAAAATCAAATGTGCAAGAATCAATGTATTTGATGATCCTGAGATTGAATCAAAAGACATATATAAGCAGATATTCAAATATGAACGGATTGAGATAGACCGGAAGAAAGACGAAACGCCGAAAAACTTTCGTATACTCATGACGGAACTGCCAGCGCCTGCATTATTTGCAAATGAATTACGGCAAATAAGTGAAAGACCTTTCGGTTTTTATCAGTTACCAATAGGGAGACGCGCGACAAAGAAAAATCTTTCTCTTATATATGAATTATTGCGATTGGTAACTTACAGCCTAAATCACCCGGACGAAATGTCGCCCAATCTTGACGCCCTATTACAGAAATGCGGTTTTGATATAACCGACCGAGACGAAACGAAAAAGGCGAGAGACCTTATAACAGCAATTCTGAAAGGCAGAGAAGACACCAAAAGAAACAGGGAGCGACACCCCGAAATTGTCATTGAAAACTACGCCGGTTTTGAATGGAAGACGGATAAACGATCCGGAAAACGAACAAATATCAAAATTAAAAATACCGGAATAAAGGGGGACGCGACTTTGAAAAATACCGGAATAAAAGGGGACGCGCTACCCCTAAAATACCGGAATTAAAGGGGACGCGTTAAAGCGAGAC
>OCTW010904835.1_pt1 | contig 10990 bp, 15 predicted proteins | sample 1539671 | NCBI WGS metagenome assembly OCTW01 (sample SAMN02144230, study PRJEB22623) | gut metagenome | biome: sheep rumen | host: Ovis aries | place: New Zealand | reverse complement strand
ATGAAATATTTGAAGAGTTAAACAATCTAGTTGGACTTGGTAAAGTAAAACAAATGATTAAAGACTTAGTAAATTTAATAGAACTTAAAAATAAAACAAAAGATGATCTTAAACTTAAAAATATTAATTTACATATGATATTTTTAGGAAATCCAGGAACAGGAAAAACAACGGTTGCAAGAATTATTGCAGAAATGCTATATAATTTAAAATATGTAAAACAAAATAAATTAATAGAAGTATCTAGTAAAGATTTAGTTGCAGAATATGTTGGACAAACAGCACCAAAAACTATGGCAGTGGTACAAAAAGCTCTAGGAGGAGTATTATTTGTAGATGAAGCATATTCCTTAGCAAGTCGGTCAAGGACAAGGAAATTCATATAATGAAGAAGCAATTGCAACATTAATTCAAGCAATGGAAAACTATAGAGATGAGTTTGTGGTAATATTTGCTGGATACACAAAAGAAATGCAAGATTTCTTAAATGCAAATTCAGGTATTGTTTCTAGAATTGGATATACTGTAGAATTTGAAGATTATACAACAGAGGAATTAATAAAAATATTTGAGCAATTTATGAGTAAATCAGGATTTGTTGTAACAGATAAAGCAATAGAAAAGGTTAAAGAATTAATTGAAGAATATAAAGGAACTAAAAACTTTGGTAATGCAAGATTTGTAAGAAATATATATGAAAAATCTATTGTAAAACATGCATCAAATACTAAGGGTAAAAAATCAAAGAAAATTCTTAAAACAATTACAGATAAAGATATTAATGCTGAAAATTTACTAAAGATGTAAAAATCAAAAATAAGGAAAGAAAAAAGAAGGCAATAAATTGTCTTCTTTTTGTTTTGAAAGGTATAAAAATTGATTTTTATGCTAAAAAATGGTATAATATATGTATACCAAGGAGGAAAGCAGAATGATTTTAGTTGGTACAATAGTATATGGAGATTATCAAATATCTTCAGCTCCATGCGCTACAAAAGATGATGCATATGAGTTAATAAAAAACTCATTTCGTGGAGTTGAAAACCAAACCGGAACATACCGTGATCCAAAAACTGGAGAGTGGTATGTCATCTCTCATCCTGTAGAAAAGTAGTACCAAAAAAAGAGCAAGGTGTGTTCCAAGCTCTTTTTCATTTGATTGTATAATACTATTTTTTCTTTTTATTCATAAAACTATTTTTGAATACACTACTAGTATTTGTAATATGTCCAAAATGCATATTACTATGTATATTTTTATGATGCATATCTTCATGTATTGTTTTATTATGCATTCTATCATGAAGTAATTGATGATTAGCTATTCCATGTCCTATCATAAATATACCCCCTTATTTTAATATATAATATTACTATTTTTTTCTTGTTACAAGAAAGAAAATTAAAGATACTAAAGATAATACTCCAAATATTCCTGCAGCAATATAGTAAAATATCATATATGTGATTGGCTCAACTAAAGTATAATAAGCAGTGTAATCTTTATTTACTAAAATATATTGTTCTTGATCAAGTGTATTTATTTGAGAATTTAAATCAGTTGCTTCTCTAATTAATTTAGAATGATTCTCAAACCAATTAGGATCTTTCATATTCAACGAATCAGCTTCTTGACTTTTGGCTTCATATTGTTTCTTAAGTTCTGGTAATTCTTTTTTGATTTCTTCTAATCTTTTGTTAGCTTGATCTACTGCTTCTTGTGATAGAGCATAAGCTTGTTTTTCTCTTTCTTCATTTGTTTTCTTTGCATTGTTCTGTTTTATAAATCCTACTCCGCATACAACTAAACTTATAATAAGTCCTACAATAAATATTTTTATTGAAATTCCTTTGTTGTTTTTTTCTGTGACACTTTCTGTATAAACATTTTCTATTATTTTTTCTTCTTTCATTTTTAAAGTCCCCTTTCTAAATTTTTTCTAAAATAGTTTATTAGGTAAAACTGCTATGCTGCAGTGCCTATAATTATATTAAACCATTTTTAGAATCTAAAATCTAGCAACTTTAGTTGGAACTTTGTCAACTTTTGTAGGAATTTTATGTTAAATTGGAGTGCTATCTATTGCTTTAATAATTTTATTTACTAATTTATATATAAAATTCATAATATCAAAATATTGTTCTAGGACTTTATTTGGATTTTTCCTTGTGCTAAAAACTTCAAACATATTTCCAGTATCAAATAAAACATACATAGTATTATTATTAATAGAAATATTAAAATTAATTTTATATTTATTATATAATTCTAAAATATCATCTTGAATATCTGCAGTTAGTAATTGCATAGCTATAATATTATTAGAAGTATATACGTCAAATGATTTTTCAAATTCAAAATGATCCATATCAAGTTTATTTGCTTTTAAATATGAAAAATATCCATTTTTAGTAATGTTTAATACTGAATTAATAGATTTATCAAGATTTATTTTTCCAAATAACCCATTAAATATTATAACAGTATCAGTTTCTTCATTTCCATTAGAATCTTTTTTAGTTTCTTCTTTTTCAACTAATAAATCTGCCATTATTATTTTTTGATTATTTATTTTTCCTTCAAAATAATCATCTGAATAAAACTTATTATAATATCCACCATATTTTGCTTCATTATATATACTATATGGCAGGCTTTTTTTAGGAATATAATCCAATTCATCAATAAAATTTTCTAACATTTTATTAATTATATTATATTTATAATCTTCATTAAATTTTGAAACTTCTTTTTGATCTGTAACCAATTGAGCAATAACATATATAAAAATATCCATTACAAGCAAAGGGATAATAGTAAAAAATGTAATTGTTTTAAATATTAAAATCATAATTATATCTGCTATAAGAATAATTATAAATGTAATTGTATTTATATGTTTTTTCTTTTTAGATAATTCTTCCCATTGAGACATTATTTCCTTATTATATGAATCTATGGTTGGAAAAAAATCATTAAAATTTTCATATTTCATTATAAATTATCTCCATCTATATTAATATTTTCTTTTTTATATTCTTCAATTTGGAAAAAGTCTTTTTCTTTAAATCCAAATAAACTAGCTACTATATTACTTGGAAAAGTTTGAATTTTTGTATTATAATTTTGTACATCATTATTATATATTCTTCTAGCAGCTTGTAATTGACTTTCCATTTTTACAAGATTAGTTTGCAAATTCAAAAATTGTTCGCTTGCTTTTAACTCAGGATAGTTTTCTGCTACTGCAATTATTTTATTTAAGTTATTATTTAATTCACTAGCATTTTTTAAATTTTTATCTTGTGAATAAGCTGTTCTTTGTTTTACTATACTTTCTAAAAGTTCTTTTTCATGTTTTGTATAACCTTTTACACATTCAACTAAATTTGGAATTAAGTCAAATCTCTGATTTAAATAAACATCAATTCCAGATTCAGATCTTTTAACTACATTTTGTAGTTTTATAAGAGTATTGTATTTTTTTATAATTGAAATAATTAAAATAGCAACTATAATAAGTATTATTAAAATTAATGTATCCATTTTTTCTCTCCTATTTCTCAATTTTTGCTTTATTTATAAATCCATTTTCATCATATTCATAAGAAATATCATATGAATTTCTAGGATCATTAGAAAAACTCTTTTTCATAGTTCTAAGTTCACTAGCATTACTTGTTTCTTTTCCATTAAAACTTACAGTAATAATATAATCAGGATGTTCTTCATTTGATTTTATAATTTCATCAATGAAATTATTCATAAAAGATGCATTTGTAGTTCCATAAAAAAGATTTTTAAATGTACTATTAAAAGATGATATTTCGAAATTTGTTATTATTTCATTTCCTATAATAGCTTTGTTTATATAACCATTTTCATCATATTCATAGCTTATAGGATAATCTCTTTTAGTATTAAAATTATTTTTTAATACACTTAACTCGTTAGAATCACTAGTTTCAATGTCTTTATAGATAACTGTAATAATATTATTTGGATTTTCTGCATTTGATTTTATTACTGCATCTATAAATGGGTTAATTAATTGACCTTTTAAATTTCCAGAGTATAATGTAGTAAACATAGCATTAAAAGAGTCTTTCTCAATTTTTTTACTTGATTCTTCAATTTCTTTATGTGTTTTTTCAATTTGTCCAAATATTGTTTTAAATATATCAGAAATTGAATTTTCTCCAAACATTTCAGATATTGATTTTGGAACTATTTGATTAGTTACAGCATTAAATATTTTATTAATTGCAATCAATCCAATTCCACCTAATACTAATACTAAAACAATAACCAAGATAGCAATTTTAATTCCATTGTTTTTGCTTTCATTTTTTGTTTTATTATTAACAGGATCTGAATTATCATCTAATAAATCATTAACAGATATTCCAAATAATGTAGCCATTTTACTTAAATTATCAGTATCAGGTGTAGTTTGTCCTAATTCCCATTTAGATATTGTTTGTCTAGATACATTTAATTTTTCAGCAAGTTCTTCTTGTGACCAAGCATTTTGTTTTCTTAATTTTATTAATTTTTCTTCTAATTTCATTTTTAATCCTCCTTTTATTATTTTACTTTTCTTTTGCCTACAAATTAATTATACAATTAATGTAATTTTTATTCAAGCAATTTTAGTTGGAATTTTGTCACTTTTATTTAACATTTTAATAAAAAATAAAAAACTCCCAAGAATTTGAGAGTTTGGTGCGCCTGGAGGGACTCGAACCCCCGGTCTGCAAGTTCGTAGCCTGCCATTTTATCCAGCTAAACTACAGGCGCATATAAATACAATAACTATTATAACTTGTTTTAACGGATTTTTCAAGTAAAAAATAAATTTTTTAATAAAATTTTCGAAAAACTCTTGAAATTACAAGTAAAATGTGGTAATATATTTAAGTGACATAAATAATAATTAATATATCGAGGCGTAGCGCAGTTGGTAGCGCGCGTGGTTTGGGACCATGAGGTCGCAGGTTCGATCCCTGTCGCCTCGACCATTCTTAAAATAGTCAAAATCAAAGAATAGCAAGTGAATTAACACTTGCTATTTTTGGTTATTAAATAAAAAAGTGACGAAAAAGTGACGAAAAGATAGGGAGATTTTTTAAATATATTTAATTGACATTAAAAAATCTTTATATTACAATGATTATAAAGATAATTAATTAAAAGGAGTACTGCCATGAAAAAGATATTTTATTTGTTAATAATAATTTCAATAGTATTAAATTGTATTTCTTTCTTTATGATTTACAAATTAGAAAATAAATATACAAATTTACAACAACATGAGCAAATTTCCGATGTAAAAAAAGATACTGCACTTTCGGGTACGAAATGGAAATTATATGTTGAAAATTCATATGTTTTTTCTGTAACTATGAATGCAGCTGATAGGGAAAAATTTTTATCTAATATTCCTAAAGTTGAAATAACATACGAATTTATGCCTAATGGAGAATTGTGTGCTAATGGCAATATTGCAGGACTATATGATAATGAAAAAGTTCTTTTAAAAAGCAAAAACGGAAAAATAAATATTTCTAGCTATTATTTAGTAGATGATGAACTATATGTAAATTTTTTATATTATGATGGAAATTTTGTAGTATCAACTGATGTATATAAATGTGATAAGATAAAATAGTATTAATAAAACATTAGAACAATGTAAAGGCATTCGTTATAAAGCTGTAATTACAATGCTCTAATGTTTTTATCTTATATGTTATTAGACGGTTTTTACTTTTAAAAAATCATTCATTTTATTTGCAACTTCTTTAAATTCGCTATCAAAGAAATGGGAATAAATATTATGAGTAATTGAGATATTTGAATGTCCTGCTCTCTTACTAATTATTTGAGTTTGAATACCACTACTTATTTGTAACGAAATACTTGTATGTCTTAATCCATGGAATGTTATATCTTTTAAATTATACTTTTTTATTACATGTTTAAGTATCTTATATGGTCTATCAGGATGCATATCTTCGCCGTAGTCTGTGGTAAAGACTCTTTCAGAATTTCGCCATTTGTTGCCTAACTTTAATTTTAATTTTGATTGTTCTGTTTTATATTTTCTTAAAATATTTAATGTAGTTGGAGCAATATAGATAACTCTATTACTGGTATCTGATTTTGTGTTTTTTTCAAAAGTTCCATATCCTGAAACGTATTGAGTGACTTTATTAATATTTATAGTTGAATTTTTGAAATCAACATCACACCACTTTAAACCTGTGATTTCACCACGTCTGCATCCACTGTCTAATGCTAGTAATATTATTGCTTGATATTTAATAGGCTCAGATCTTAAAGATTTAATTAGTTTTTCTACATCTGAAGGAGTATAATAGTTAATTTCTTTTTTATGAACTTTTATAGGTGTTACTTTTGAATTGGGATTAATGGAAATATAATCCCACTTTATTGCAGTATTAAAAATTTCAGTCATTAAAGTGTAGTGATGTTTTATTGTTTTTTCAGAATAACCTGTCTTATTTTTTCCTTTATGACATGTTTTTAATTCGTTATAGAATTCTTCAAGTATTCTAACATTTACATCTTTAACTTTAATATGTCCTATACATTCAAGTATGTTATTACATATTCTTTTATATTCAGTATATGTCTTTATTCCAATTTGATTTTTTTTATATTCTAACCATTCATACAGTAATTCCTGCATAGTTAAATTGTTTTTTTTCACATAAGTATTGTTTTGGATTTGAAGTTTAATTTCATTTTCACGTAATATAGCATCTTTTTTACCACCATAAAAGGTTTCAATATGTCTTATTCTTTTATTTCCATTATACCCAAGTACTACAAATAATTTATATTTTTGATTTTTTATCAGCTCCTGTATAGCCATTATAAACACCTCAACTTTTATTCCATTTTATATTCTTTTTAAACCAATTTCGGTATTCATCAATTGTAATTTTTCCGGATTTGCATTCTTCCATTTTTTCTTTAGCTGATAAGTTCCATTTATCAAATTTATCGTATATTTTTGAATCGTTTTGTCTGTTTCGATTTTTCTTACTACATTGAGTTTTATAATTGCTCCTATAAATATAATAAATAGTGTCATTGATTTTTTTTATGTCATTTGGCAAGTTTCTGCAAGTATAAAAGTTATTTTGAGGACTAGGATTATCACAAAAAACTTGTTTATTATGAGGAAAAAAATATTTACCACAATTTTTACACTTTTTTATTCTTATCTTATGATCTTGTAAGAATTTAATATTAACTGAAATAAAGTCAAAAATTGAATTTATTTCATAAGAACATACTGTTTCTTTAGGAAAGGAATTATCATCGATAATTTCATAATCTTTTGTTATTGGTTCATTATATATTGTATATCGTGGCATTTCAGAAAAAAAAGAAAAATCTGAAAAATAATCACTCAAAATAGTTGGTATAGTTGGTAGTGATTTCATCAGCTCACTATTAGTTAAATAGTTTATTGAATTACTTATCTTAATAAAATACTCATCAATTGAATTATAATGATTTAATAAATCTTGCTTTGTAACAGAATCAGATTTATGTCTTGGTATAAAAATAAGTAAATCAAACAAATCACGCTTTAAAAGTTTTTTTATAAACCAGCAAAAAAAATATTTTTCATGTAATTCCAGCAAAATAGAATCTAAAGTTGTTTCTAAGAAGGATTTAAGATCATCTTGCTTATCAGTGCTATTTAAGAAGGACAAATGTTTATCCATATTCTTAAAAAGAACATAAGATATACTGTTTTTAATAACGGATAAATTATTAATTAAATTAAGATATTCTGTACCAACAGAATTAAAAAAAACAATTTGGTTTCCTGGTGAAGGTGAGAAATATTCACGACCCTTGCAAATTAAAAATGAGTTTTCATAAAACAAAGTCATTAAACCTCCTAAAACTAAATACACTAAAGTTATAAGTTGATCGTTTCTAAGTGTCATAGTTTCTATTGAAAAATATATTGAATTTTTAAAAATTATAGCATAATATCTGAAATAAGTCAACATGTTGTTGTTGCTGTTGCAATAAAACTAAATACACCAAAGATATGAGAGAGGGAGGTGATACATAGTGAATAAAGAAATTACATTAGCATGTATAGACAATGGTGTAAAAAAATATCAAGTAGCAGAGAGACTAGGAATTACTGATTCGACATTTTCAAAAAAGTTGCGAAAAGAGCTTTCTAAAGATGAAAAAGAAAAAATTATAAATATTATAAAAAAGTTAGCTAAAGATTCAGAAAAGGAGGTAAATAGTAATGCAAGTATTTACAGTTAAAGAATTGGCAAATTATTTACAATGCTCTGTGTCAAGTATAAGAAATCTTGTGAGAAACAGAGAAATTCCATTCTTTAGAGTGGGGAGTAAATTAAATTTTAATAAAGAGGCGATTGATAAATGGATAAATTGGCAAGAAGAAAAAAATATGAGAAGAGATGAACAGGTTATTAACATAAGACAATTAAATGAATATGACGAGAGGTGTCATAAATGAAAGATGAAAAAATAAAAAAAAATTTTATATTATATCATAGTCAATATGATATTCTTTCAGAATTAACTGATGAAGAGGCAGGAAAACTCATAAAAGATATTTTTGAATATTCAATAGAAGGAACTATACCAGAGTACAAAAAAGGGACAGCAATGTTAATAGCATTTTTATCAATAAAAAAGGATATTGATGTTGCAAATGAGAAATACCAAAAACGATGCGAACAAAATAGTAAGAATGCAAGATCAAAATGGAAAAAAATAATTTATGACAATAGAATATTTTTAAAGACAGAATATGAAGAATATGCTGAAAAGAATAATATAACATTGACTTTTGAAGAAATATATGAGGAAGAATATAAATTATATTTTGATAGAGAATATGAAATCATAAAGAGCAGATATAAAAATGAATCATTTACTTCAACCATGATAGAAAAATGTTTTCTATGAGTATAGAGTAAAGATTAATTTGGGTATAAGAATATATGGTAATGCAATTGCATACAATTGCATGCAATGGAAACTGATATGATAAGAGAAGATTAAGATAGCGATAAGATAAGGAAAGAATAATAAGAAGATAACAACAGGAAAAGAAAAAGAGTTTTTAAGAGAGAAAGAAGAACAAAAAAATAAAGAGAAGGAGAAATATAAATGGCAAATATAAAAAATTTAAAACCAATTCAAAGCAAGAGTGAAGCTAGAGAAAAAGGAAGAAAAGGAGGAATAAAATCTGGAGAATCTAGAAGAAAAAGAAAGGCTATAAAAGAACAGTTAGAAGATATTTTGACAATGCCTTTTAACTTGAAAGATAAGAAAGGAAACGAATTAATAGAAAAATACAAATTATTGGGAATTGAAGGAGAAATAGATAATCAGATGGCTATTGCAATAGAATTGTTTTTAACGGCAATAGGAAACGAAAGAGAAAAAATACAAGCAATTAAAACTATAAGAGAAATAGTTGAAGATGAAGTATTTGAAAATGAAGAATTTAAAGTAAATATAAGAGTTATTGGAAAAGAGGAATATAAAAATGAAAAAATGTAAAGAGATTTTTTTTGATACATCCATAGAAGAACAAGAAAGTTTAATAAATATGGATTATAGTAAAAAAGAAGTATATGTATATACTTCTAGAAAAATGGTATATGAACGTATACTGAAAAGAGCAGGAACTCCTGCCAAAATAATTATTACTGATAATAAAATAAGTGGAGCTATATGGTGCATTCCTTTTAAAGACAAAAAAAGAATAACAGCAATACTTTCTAGACCTATATTAATAGGAAATATGAAATAATTAACATTAAAAAAAATGATATAAAAAAACTATAATGGTAGCAAAACAATAAGAGATTAGCTTAACACTAGAAATGTAATCTTATGCAGTTTCTTTATATTTGACGGTAATTATATCATAAAAGAATACAACTAACAATGATTGTAACATAGAGGGTTGAGAATAAAAAGAGTAAACTAAAAAAAGCTAATTAAAAGATATTTTTAGGATAAAAATATCTTAAACAATATAAATTCATTGTCTCAAAATAATTATATGTTAAAAACTATTTTAAACACAATAAAGAAGGTTCTAAAAGGGAACTTTGACAATACTCTTGATTTTTGATATAATATAAAAGGATAGAATTTTGACTTCCAATTATAGCTGAACTTTTTAGAGTTGGAAGCTTTAGGAAGTAAAGTACTATCTATTCATATTAGATTGATTTAAGTGACGAACTATTATTAGTTCCAAGTACTTTGTTATCAATCTAATGGTTTATTTTGTTTAAGGTTAATATAATTCAGTACAAGTGACTTAAAAGACGGTTTAGATAATATCTAAATGGTCTTTTAATTTTTATAAATATGTTATATAATACAATCAAAATATAATAAATATAAAATGGAGAGATTCTATGAATAAGAATAATTTAAAAATATTATGTATTATTGAAAGAGTTCTTATAATTGCTATTGTTATAGGAATTTGCTTAATGGATATAAATGGAGATGTTAGATCTTTAATAATTATATTAGGGATAATTCTACTGATATATTTACCTGAGCAAACTAAGAAAAAATTTGAAAAAAAAGAAGAAAGTATAGAAGAAGCTATTCACAATAGTATAAAAGATTATAATGATTATAATCAGTTGGAAAAAATAGAGTTAAACGTAGTTGATATTCCTACAGAAAATACTGAGAAAAAAGATTTAAGAATAGAGGAAAACAATGATATTGTAAAGAGTAGTTATGAAAATCCAACTATAGATTTACTATCAGAAGATGTGGAAATTAGAGATGTTATACAATCAAAAGAATATACTGATAGTAAATCAAAAATAATTGTTGGAGTAAAGGAAGATTTAAATACAAAAATAATTGATATACAAGAAACATCACATATACTGATAGCAGGAACTACTG
>OCTW011175990.1_pt1 | contig 10994 bp, 11 predicted proteins | sample 1539671 | NCBI WGS metagenome assembly OCTW01 (sample SAMN02144230, study PRJEB22623) | gut metagenome | biome: sheep rumen | host: Ovis aries | place: New Zealand | reverse complement strand
GCAAGAACAAATTGTCTTGCAAATACCAATCTTTATAATTATAATACCAACAATTGTTATAGCAACGACTGGTTATATAAAAATTCAACATATCAATGGATAATGTTTCAGTATGCTTATTCCCCTTTTGCCGGTTACGTGTTTAGCGTGTATTCAGGCGGGGGTGTCGGCAACGATGGTGCAGTCGGTGACCATTCCGTTCGGCCGGCCTTGTTTCTGATACCCTCTATCGAAATTTCAGGAGGAAATGGAAGTAGTACTAGTCCTTATATTTTTGAATAATTAATTTCATCATTTCTTCATAGGAATTTCACAATTAAGTGGTATTCTGTAGTTGTGAAAGGGAAGTGATAAGTTAATATAGAAATAAAAACTTATATTAAATAAATACTAATTTTTAATTTTCATTTATATAAACTCTACTCTAAACTTTAGATAAAAAGGAAACGAATTTTTAATGTTTCCTTTTTTTGTATGAAAAAAGTTTTCTTATGCAAACTATTTTAAGGAGGCTTTTCTATGTTATTTATTTGTCTTAAAATATTTTTCGCCAGAATTGTTGATGTATCTATTGCCACTTTTAGACAATATATTTTATTTAGAGGAAAGATTATTGTAGGAACAATTCTTGCTTTTGCAGAAGTGTTTATTTGGTTTTTGGTTGCTAGAGAAGCTTTACTTATTTCAATGGATTCTATATTAATTCCTATTTCTTATAGTTTAGGTTATGCTACAGGAACTTTTATTGGCTCTTATATTGCTAAGTTTTTTATGAAAGGATATATTAATCTTCAAATCATTATTGATGCTTCAAGAAAAGATTTGTTAAAATCTTTAAAAATTAGAGGTTATAAATATTCTTTAGTTCATTTAGAAAGTGAAGATGCTGATAAGGTGATGATTTTGTTGCTTGTGCAAATGAAAAGTGTAAAGAAAATTACAAAGTTAGTTTTAGAGCTTGATAAAAATGCTTTTATATCTATTTCAGATTCTAGAAATGTATTAAATGGGACTTTAAAGTAGTCGTTTTTAACTTGACAAAGGACTTTTAAATTCATAAAATAGTAAATACTTTTAAGGAGAAATTAATATGGATAGTGAAAGACAAGAATTATTAAGAAAAATAAAGAATTTAAAAAGGCAAAAAGATGGTAAGATAAAAAGAATGTCATTTTTGGAAGAGAATGTTAGAGAAGTTAAGGAATATAAAAAACATCAAGACGACGTTTTGAGCTTACAAGAAGAGATTAATCAAAGTATTAGTCAATTACAATGTAAGTGTGATCATTTGTTTTTTGAAACTGGTGTTGAATATGATAAAATCTTAGACGTAAATATGTGGAAGATACAATGTCTTAAGTGTGGATTTGAAACAGTTTTTTATCAGATGACTGATTTAGATAATCCACCATCAAAAGAGATGATTAGGAAAGATAATGTGGCTCATCTTGGCTTTTTAGAAGCGAAAAGAATGTTTGCTATGTTAGAAAAGGAAAAAGGAGAAGAGGAGGCAAAGCAAGAAGTTTTGTCTTTATCTAGAAGGCCTAGATAGGGCTAAATGAGCAAAAAATGTTTTACAAAAAGGGTTTCATGCGTTATAATACAAATATCAGATTGAAGTGGGCAGCAAATTCCCGCTTTTATTATTGGAAAGGGTGAGTAATTTTCGTGATTGAGAAGATTAGAGAATCTATTGAAGGGCCATTAAAAAAATTAGATATGGTAGTAGATTCTATTGTTTATGAGAAGGATGGAGCATATTATTTTTTGAGGATTGTACTTGATAAAGTTGGTGGGATTGATATGGACTCTATTGTGGAAGCTACTCACATAATTAATCCGATTATTGATGAGTTAGATCCTTATGAGGAATCATATATTTTAGATGTATCAAGCAAAGAAAGAGGTTAGAGTATGGATACAAAAGAATTTATTAAAGCATTAAATCATATTACAGAGGAAAAAGGTGTTAGTAAAGACTTTGTTTTTGATGCAATGGAAGCAGCACTTGCTACAGCTTATAAGAAGAATTTTGGTAGCAAAACAAATGTTAAGGTAAAGATTAATCGTGATACAGGAGATATTAAAGTTTATTCTTATTATGTAGTAGTAGATGATTTTGATGATGGAAGAGAAGAAATAGATGCAGAAGGAAACGTTGTGAAAATACCACCTGAGATTCCTAGTGATGCCCAGATGCTTTTAGAAGAAGCTAGAGAAATTGTTCCTGATATTGAAATTGGTGAGACAATTGAACAAGAAGTTACTCCTAAAGATTTTGGAAGAGTTGCTGCTGGAACAGCTAAACAAGTTTTAACTCAGAAGATGAGAGAGGCTGAAAGAGAAGCAGTGATGAAAGAATTTGCTGATAAGCAAGGTGAAATGATGATGGGGATGCTTGCTATGGAAGATCAAAAGAATTACTATGTTGATCTTGGAAGAAGCAGAGGCATTTTACCTAAATCAGAAATGATTCCTGGAGAAGTTGTTAAAATGGGAAGTAGTATTAGGGTATATATTACTAAAGTTGAAGAAAATACTAAAGGACCTTTAATTTTGTGCTCTAGAAAACATTATGGATTTGTTAGAAGATTATTTGAAACTGAGATTCCTGAGATAGCAGATGGAACTGTTGAGTTATATGCTGTTGCTAGAGAAGCTGGTGTTAGAAGTAAGGTGGCTGTTTATGCTACTAAAGAAAATGTTGATCCAGTAGGGGCTTGTATTGGCGAGAGAGGTTCTCGAATTGCTAGTATTTTAAAAGAATTAAATGGTGAGAAAATCGATATAGTTAAATATAGTGAAGTACCAGAAGAGTTTATTGCTAGTGCACTTTCACCAGCTAAAAATGTTACAGTTAATATAGTTGATTCTGAAAAGAAAGAAGCTCTTGCTATTGTTAGTGATGATAATCTTTCTTTAGCAATAGGTAAGAAAGGTTCTAATATTAAGCTTGCTTCTAGATTAACAAAATATAAAATTGAGATTAAGACTCTAGCTCAAATTACTGAAGAAGGAAATCAAAATTAGTTAGAATAGAGTGAGGGGAGGTTTTCTAAATGAAAGTAAGAAAAATTCCAATGAGAACTTGTGTTGTAACAAGAGAGAAATTTGATAAAAGAGAACTTGTAAGAATTGTAAAAGATAAAGAAGGAAATGTAGAAGTAGATTTAACAGGCAAGAAAAATGGACATGGAGCATATATGAAGTTAAGTCCTGAGGTTATTGAAATGGCTAAGAAAAATCATGCTTTAGATAAGGCTCTTGAGACAGAAATATCACCTGAAATCTATATAGAGTTGGAAGATTTATTAAAATTAAAATAGAAAGGAATGGTTTTAATGACAGTTAAAGAATATGCTGAAAGTGTTTCAGCTACAGTTGCAGAGATACTTAAGAAATGTGCTGTACTTGGGATTGATGTTAAAAGTGGAAATGATGAATTAAGTGATGATGATGTTATTAATCTTGATTATGCTACTAATTTGATTAGTAGTGATGCTGAAGCAACTTATGAAGAAGAAGATAGCATGGATGAAGTTGTTGAAGATTTAGTAGCAAGAAGTCATGTTGATTCTCATGAATCAGAAGTTAAGAAGCAAAAGTTAAAGAAACGTAGCGAGATTGAATCTAGTAAAGCAGAATATTTAAGTAAACGAAAAGAAATGTATAAGCATAAGGAAAAATTAAATAAAGTTGAAGTTGATGAAAATATTGTTTTATATAAAAGTGGAATGACTGTTGCTGAACTTGCTGATGCTCTAGGAATTAGTGGGACAGATATTATTAAGAAATTAATGAATTTAGGTTTAATGGTTTCTTTAAATCAAGAGATTGATTTTGCTAATGCAGAGATTATTGCTTTGGATTTTGATAAAGTATTAAAAAAAGAAGAGACTCAAGATATTTCTAATTTTGAAGAGTTTGAGATTCAAGATAAAGAGAGCGATTTAGTGTTAAGACCTCCTGTTGTAACTATTATGGGACATGTAGATCATGGTAAAACCACTCTTTTAGATTATATAAGAAATAGTAAAATTGTTGAGAGTGAGTCTGGTGGAATTACTCAAGCTATTGGAGCATACCAAATAGAACATAATGGCTCTAAAATTACTTTTATTGATACGCCTGGACATGCGGCATTTACAGCGATGAGGGCAAGAGGTGCTAGTGTAACGGATATTGTTATTATCATTGTTGCGGCTGATGATGGTGTTATGCCTCAGACAAAAGAAGCGATTGATCATGCTAAAAGTGCTGGTGTTCCAATTATTGTTGCGGTTAATAAAATAGATAAACCAAATATTAATATTGATCGTGTAATGCAAGAGATGAGTGAAGCTGGAATTACTCCTGAAGCTTGGGGTGGAGAATATCCGTTTGTTAATATTTCTGCTCATACTGGTGAAGGTGTAGATTTACTTTTAGAAACTATTCAGACGATTAGTGAAGTAAATGGATATAGAGCTAATCCAAATCGTTATGCTCTAGGAACGGTAATTGAGTCTAAATTAGATAAGAATATTGGAGGAGTTGTATCTTTATTAATTCAAAATGGAACTTTAAGACTTGGTGACCCAGTTGTTGTTGGTACTTATTTTGGAAGAGTTAGAACAATGAAAAATGATTTAGGAGTTTCTATAGTTGAAGCTGGTCCATCTACTCCAGTTGAGATTACAGGAATGCAAGGAAATCCTAGTGCAGGAGATAAATTTATGGCTTTTGAAACTGAAGCTGAGGCTAAAAGTGTAGCTAGTAAAAGAGAATCTTTAGCTAAAGAAGCTAAAAATAAAAAAGAAGTTGTTTCTTTAGATGATTTATTTTCAAAGATTCAGTCTGGTCAAAAAGAAATTAATGTTGTTTTAAAAGCTGATGTTAGGGGTAGTGAAGAAGCTGTTAAGTCAAGTCTTGAAAAGATTGATGTTGAAGGTGTTAGAGTAAATGTTATTAGAAGTGGAATTGGAACTATTAGTGAGAGCGATGTTGTTTTAGCTAATGCTTCAAATGCTATTATTATTGGATTTAATGTTATTCCATCTAATTCTACAAAAGAGATAGCAAAAGAATATAATGTTGATATTCGTCTTTATACGATTATTTATAAAGCTATTGAAGAAATGGAACTTGCCATGCGAGGTATGCTTGATCCAGAATTTGAAGAAAAAATACTCGGTAATGCTGAAATCAGAAAAATTTTCACTTTTTCTAAAGTTGGTAAAATTGCTGGATGTTATGTGCTTGATGGAATTGTAAAATCTGGTTCTTTAGCAAGAGTTATTCGTGATGGTGTTGTTATTTATGATGGAAGTATAGCAAGTATTCAAAGAGAAAAAGATAGTGTCAAAGAAGTAAAAAAAGGATTTGAATGTGGTATTACTCTAGAGAATTATTCTGATATTAAAGAAGGAGATATTATCGAGTGCTTTGAAATGGTGGAGATTAAAAGATGAGTAGTCATAAAATAGGAAGAATTAATGCTGAATTAGTTAGAGTTATTTCTGAGACTTTAATGATGGAGAGTACAGATGAACTTATGAAGAGTATTACTATCACAGGAGCTGATGTTTCTAGTGATTTGTCTTTTGCTAAGGTTTATTTTACAAGTTTAAGTGATTTGTCTCATGAACAACTTGAAAAAGAAATGAATGAGGCCAGTGATTTTGTGAGAAAGTTTGTTGCTGAAAAAATGGATTTAAGGCAAACTCCTAAATTAAAGTTTTTGTATGATGAATCTATTGAATATGGCAATAAAATTGAACATATCATTTCAAATATTCATGAAAAAGAAGGAAACTAGCCTTCTTTTTTTGACACTCATTTGACATTTTTTGACATTTGTGATAAGATTAAGACATGAAAAAGGGGATGGTTTGAAGATGAAACAAGAAGAACTACTTTTACAATCAAATTTATCTAAAAAGAATATTGATGATGATATCAGAGATTTATTTAGTATGAATTTTACAACTCTTAATATGTCTGAAGGGTATAAAATTGTTTTTAAAAAGGATCCTACTTGTGCAATTCCTAAACGTTTAATTGAGTTATATGTGAAATATATTAAACCAGATTATAATTCTATGATTTATTCTTTTAAGAATAAGTATGTTAGTAATGAGATTTTGATAGAAAAGAATGATACGAGAGAACAAAGGCAAGGGTTAAAACTTGTTTATGATTATATTCAAAATTATAATTTTGATGAAAAACCTCTTAATATTTTTATTGCTGCAATGGAAATACATGGTCTATTATGGAAACCAACTGATGATAAAAATAATGAGGGAATTATTAAAGAAAGAGAAGAAAAGATGAAAAAAATTGAGGAGTTAAAGACTCTTTCTAAAGATAAGAGTAGTTCTTTGAGTTCTCAAGAAAGATTAAAGGCTTATAAGGAAGCTTTAAGTTTAGAGCGTGAGTTACAAAATTTAACTTATAAATCTAAAATTGGGGCTACTTTAAGAAGTAATAATAGTGATGATAGAGTTGAATTATATGGAATGGATATTCCTATTCCAGAAGCAAGAGAATCATTATTATTTATGAATTCTTATGCTAGTTTGGAAAAAAGAAAAGAGTATGAAGAGGCTTTAAAAAATGATGATGTTATTTCTTATATTTCTTATTGTGTTAAAGAGGTTTGTGATATGATTTATTATCAGCCTTTTATGGATGGAAATAAACGTACTTTTAGGGCTTTATTAAATCTCATGTTTAAAGCAAAAGGACTTCCACCTGTTTATATTAAAACGGGTGAAAGAGAAGATTATAAAGATGCTTTGTTTAAAGCACTTAAAGATAAAGATTATTCTTCGATTATAGGGTTTTATTTGTTTAAAATTTGTGACTCTATATATGAACTGGACGTAGTTCCTTATAAAGAAAAAAGATTAGATGATTATAGTCATGAAAAGGTTTATGGCACTATTGGGACAAGTAAAAGATAATGTGGCTTTTCACGTTATCTTTTTTGATTTTATTTGACTTTTTATAGTAATAATGATAGATTATATGAAATTAGAGGGCAAGTGGGGTGGTTTTATGTATAATTTAGATTGGTCAAAACTTCAAAAGTTTAGTATAGATGATCAAAAGAGAATTATGGATGCCGTACGTTTTGCTTGCCAGGCTCATTTTGGCCAGAGAAGAAAGTCTAAAATTAAAGGTATTGTTTGTAAAGGTGATGGCCCAAGGAATTATGAGCCATATTTTCTTCATCCTTTAGAAGTTGCTCATATTTGTTTAGAGAGTAAAGGAGATGCAACAGAAATTATTTCGGCTATTTTACATGATGTAGTTGAAGATACTTCAGTTACTTTAAAAGATATTGAAGATAAGTTTGGAAGTGATGTTGCAAGAATTGTTGATGGGGTTACTAAGATTCCTGCTGTATATGGACGTAATAAATCTGATTTAGAAGAAGCAACATTGCGTAAGGTAGTAATTGCAACTATTTCTGATATTCGTATTATTCGCATTAAACTAGCGGATAGACTTCATAATATGCGTACTTTAGAATCTATGAAAAGGGAAAAACAAATTATTAAGTCTAGAGAAACTTTAGATACTTTTGTACCGGTTGCTAAGCAAATTGGAGCTTACAAGATAGCACGTGAATTAGAAGATTTAGCTTTCTTTTATTTAGAACCAGATAAATATAAAGATTCAAAAGAAAAATGGGAACTTATGAAAGATACTTATTCTCAACATTTAAATAATTTATATGCTTCTTTTAAGCGTGAGTTAGGAGCTTCTTCTTTGGTTGAAGATATCCGTATTGAGTTTAGTAATGTATATAGTTTTTATAAGAGACTTGGTGGCATTACAGATGGAATTGATGAGTTAGTTACAATTAAAGTTATTGTTAAAGATTTAGAAGCTTGTTATCGTATTTTAGGGTTAATTAATACTCATTTTCATGTTAATAGTGTTTTAAAAGATTATATTGGTTGTCCGGAAGATAATGGATATCAGTCTTTACATACGACTCTTTTTAATCCTAAAAATGATAATCCAAGGACAATTCTTGTTAAGATTAGAACTAGAGAAATGGATGAATTAGCAGCTTATGGTATTACAAGTGAAATGTACTCTTCTAATAAAACTTATGCTTCTGTTCTGGCTAAGTTATTTGGGAGTGTTGATGATATTTGTTCTAGTGATAAAGAGTTCTTATTGCAATTAAAACATGATTTAATTGCGTCTAAGATTCATGTGTTTACTCCTAGTGGAGAAATGAAAACAATTAAAGAAGGTTATACTATTATTGATTTTGCCTATTTGATTCATAGTGAACTAGGAGATCATATAAGTGGGGCTTATGTAGGAAAAGAATATATTCCTAAAACAGGACTTACTAGAGTTTTAAAAGATGGCGATGAAGTAAAAATACTTACAGGGCGAGATGAAAGACCTTATTATCATTGGATAAATGAAGTTAGTAGTTCTAATGCCAAAAAAAGGATACTAAGGTTTTATAATAAACAATTGCGTGATTAAAAAAGAAGGAGATAAAGAATATGAATGGGGTATTATTTATTGATAAAAAAGAAAATATGACAAGTAGAGATGTTGTAAATGAAGTTTGTAAGTTACTTCATACTAAAAAAGTAGGGCATACAGGAACTCTTGATCCTTTAGCAAGTGGTGTTTTGATTTTGTGTGTTGGTTCTTATACAAAACTCGTAGATACTTTTTTGACAAAAGAAAAAACTTATATTGCTAAGATGAAATTAGGAATTAAAACTGATACTGGCGATATTACAGGAAATGTTTTAGAAAGAAATTCTAAATCTTTTTCAGAACAAGATATTAGTTTAGCTTTTCAAAATTTTCCTAAAGAATATGAACAAACTGTTCCTATTTATTCAGCTGTTAAAGTTAATGGAAAAAAACTATATGAATATGCAAGAAATGGAGAAAAAATTGATCTTCCAAAAAGAGTTGTTCATATTTATGATTTAAGAATTCTTTCTATTAATGATGATGAAATAGAGTTTAAAACAACGGTCTCAAAAGGAACTTACATTAGAAGTTTAATTGAGGATATAGCAAGTTCTTTTGGGATGATTGCGACTATGAGTAGTTTAAGAAGAATCAAACAAGGAAATGTTTCGATAGAAGATTGCACTACTTTAGAAGAACTAAAAGATAAAATCACTTTAAAAAAAGTTGAGGATTTGTTTGATTATCCAAAGTATCAAATAAATCAAGAAGAATATCATAGAGTGAAGAATGGTAATATTTTAAAACTAAATTCTCAAGAAAAAAGATTGTTTTTAACTTATGAAAATAAAGTGGTTGCTATTTATGAAAAAAAGGGAGAAGTTTATAAAATTTTATTTTGTTGCATTTGATTAAAATATCTGTAAAAGGATATTTTTTTACATTTTTATTCGATAAATAATGGGATTAATCATGTTTTTGATTAATTTTTTTATCAACTTAAAGGAAATCCATTCTTTTTCTTGAATATATAAGTAGAAGGGTAAAATGTCCTTCTTAGAAATGAGATGAAAAGAATCTACTTATCGTATTATAGAAAGGAGAATATGAATATGATAGCAGAAGAAAATGGATTACAACAACTATATGAGTTTAATAAGAGTATTACTGAACAAGAAATTAGAAAAGAATATGAAGGGATGAGAAAGGAAAAGGTAGACTTTCACTCGCCTATGTCAGATTATGTTTTAAAGACCATTTTAGTAGTTGGTAGTAAAGAAGCAAAGAAGTGTATTTATGATGTATTTTCTTATGTTTTAAAAACAGATTTTGAAGGATACGAGCTTTCATTTAATGAAATCCCGAAAATCAGTTATGGAAGTATAGCAAATAAAATGGATTTGCATTTTGTCAGTGAGGATCATAAGAGTCATGTACTAGTTGAGATTAATCCTAGAGATTTAGAAACAATTCAAAATCGAAACTTATCTTATCTATTAAAAATGGGAGGAGAGTTTTATAGTTATTTAAAGGGAAATTTAGAAGAAAAATATAAGATTCCTATCAATGTTAAACTTTTAAATCTTAATAATTATGTTGATGATAAGTATCAAGATACGTTAACTTTGAATTATCAAGATTTTATTTCTACTCCTAATTTGTTAAGCAAATCGATTGATATTTATAACTTATACCTACCAAATTATGAAAAAATGATGTATACTGATGTTAATGAAGACGTGAAAAAGACGATTGCTATGTTGCATGCGAGTTCTTATGAAGAAATGGAAGAGTATGCTCAGGATTCGCTTGGAAGAATGTCTTTATACTCTATTTTCAAGAAACTGGGAAGGGACGTGAAATTTATGGTATTTCGTTTAGAAGGAGAAGAATTAGAAGCATTTAATGCTTCCGTAAGATCTGAACTTGAAGATAAAGCTAGAGAAAAGGGCTTAGCCGAAGGTAGAGAAGAAGGTAGAAAAGAAGGTATAGAAGAAGGTAAAAAAGAAGGTATAGCTGAGGGCAGAGAAGAAGGAAGAGTTGAGGGAATTGCTCAAAATAAAGAAGAGAATGCCCGTAAGATGATTGAAAAAGGATATCCATTAAAAGATATAGAAGAGATTACAGGAATTTCTTCTAAAACATTAGAGTCATGGGTTACAAAAAAATAATTCATTAGAGCAGGAGTGCTCTTTTTTTAATATTTTTTAATATTGAAAAATGCCCTTTATTATTATATAATTCTATTAGATAATAGGAGAGTGTATTACATGAAGAAAAGAGTCACTTATTTGTTAATATTAGGAATATTACTTGTAGTTGGAACTTCTTTTGCTTATTGGATGCTTAACTTTACTCAAACAAACTCTAATATTATTTCGTCTGCTTGCTTTAGTATTTCCTATACTGATCAAGATGATATTAATTTAGAAAGAGCTTATCCTATATTAGACAGTGAAGGAGCAACTCTTACCCCTTATCAATTTACTATAACAAATAACTGTGCTACTTATGGTTCTTATCAAGTGAATCTAGAAGTGTTAAATACC
>OCTW013417393.1_pt1 | contig 10995 bp, 5 predicted proteins | sample 1539671 | NCBI WGS metagenome assembly OCTW01 (sample SAMN02144230, study PRJEB22623) | gut metagenome | biome: sheep rumen | host: Ovis aries | place: New Zealand | reverse complement strand
GACGAAGATCACCCCGCGTTTCACCATGAAGCGCATGATCGACGACTATTTCGAGAAGTTCTACAACAAACTCGCGAAGCGTCACAAGCTTCTCAGTGCGGACAACTACAAGGTGGCCAAAGAGATCGCGGCATGGAAAGAGAACATGGTAGAGCATTGGGACGAGATAGAGGTGGTTTACAAATCTGAAAACCTGCAAAACCTCAATGTGGGCGACAAGGTTAAGATACAGGTAGAGCTGGACACCAAGGGCCTGAACGACAAGGGTCTCGGCGTAGAGCTCGTAGCTATCCGCACCTCGACCCACAACAACGACAAGCTGTACGAGGTAGAGCCGCTGTTGTTGAAAAAGGCAGAGGGCAGCCACTTGTTCTTCGAGAACGTCTATCAGTTGGATTATGCCGGCGGCATGAAATTCGGTCTGCGTATGTATCCGCAGAACGAGCTCCTGCCCCACCGCATGGACTTCTGCTACGTCCGCTGGTTGTAGGATCACCTAGGACACTAGGATCCCTAGGGTTCAGGGCCCTAGTACTTTTCCCCCCCCAAAAGAGAGATTTCCGCGTGGAAATCTCTCTTTTTTGAGTCTATTTCAACAAAAATGTATAAAAAATGTGTATTTTTTGTGTAAAAATTTGCACGTTCAAAGAAAAAAGTGTAATTTTGTGCCAAATTATGCATTAACGATCATGAAAAACAAAATTTCACATATCATTACGTTTATTTTTTTGTCGATAGGCTTTGCCTATACCCAAGCGGAACCATTGTTTCCGTCAGCGCAACTTGAGCCTCAGCCGATGCAGAGTGCACAAGTGATGCCTACCACAGGTTATAACGGAACGGTTTACGCTCCGTTCGATGCGTCCGCGCCCTCTGAGCAGAGTGAAGCGAACGCCAATCAAGCCCCCGGCAGGCATGGAAAAGTGAAGACCTTCTATGATGGTCCTGGTGCCGGCCAAGGTCCTTCGCCCATCGGCGAGCCATGGGTACTGGCAATTTTCGCCCTCGCTTTCGCGGGAGTAGTAGCCCTCAGAAAGAGGAAAAATACGACATTATAACAGGACCATCACGGGACCATCTCCCGAGAAAGACCCAATATAGAACATTTCAAAACCATAGAAAAAATACCAATTATGAAAAATATATTTTCTAAAACAACAGAGAAACGGACCCTAAACGGAGTCAAAACGGACTCAAAACGGACTATTTACGGGATCAGAATTTTAATTTTTGCCTTCCTCACCCTCGGTTTCGGACAAGCGTGGGCAGATAATTACCAATCTTCACATGGCGGATTTTGGAAGGATGGAGGCGTTATTCTCACTTGGAATAAGAATGGAGCAACCTCATCTACTTCTCTAAATTATAACGCCGTAGGATCTGGAGGTGCTTTATCTACAATAACCACGGGATTAACATTAACTCAGGTACAGGTCAAAGGATGGAATACTGACCACTATGGAAATATCTGCGAGGCTACTGTATTTTGTGATTTATACAAAGGAAGTACTAAAATTGATGGATTTTCTTGGTCCACGGATTCAAAATCATGGAGCGACAATAATTGCACTTTTACGATGAGCCCGAATAAAGATTTTTTATCTTTAACAACAGGTCCTGGGAATTATTCCTTCCGTGTTTATGCCAAGATTACAGGAGCCGACACAGATGACTATTATGGTGATGTCTCTTATAAAGGATGTACTAATAAGACTTGGTGGTACAATAAAGAGAGTAGTAGTTATTACGAAATTACCTTCACTATACCATCCAAGAACTTAACCGTTGCGGGTGCAGCGGATGGCAATACTGTATCAGGAAGTGTTAGTGGTGTCACAAAAGGCACAGCCTATACCATTACTGCGACTCCTACTGCCGGCTATGCTTTCAGTGGTTGGACAAAGACAAGTGGTGGTTCTTCTATCACGATTGCAGACGCCTCCAGCGCAACAACTACTGTCACTTTTAACGACTACTCTAGCAACGCCACAGTTACTGCTAATTTCGTTGCCGAAGAAACACACGATATAACAGTTTCTTATAAATGTGGCACTGGGATAATAAAAACAGCCACTATAGAAAGTGCCGTAGGAGTAACAACAGCGCGCAATATAACAGCACCTGCTATATCCGGTTTTACATTCAGCGGATGGACTGTCGGAAGTGGTGTTAAAAATAATTCAGCAAGCACTACTACTAATCCCATAAACGTTAACTCAAAAGCTTCTGGCTCACATACCCTTACCGCCAATTATACATGCGATTGGGAATTGAGAGGTTCAATGGATAGTTGGGAGAGCGGCTATTCTATGACCGCGACCAGCAGCACTTCTGTTTATACCGAAGTAACTCTTGACGCTAATACTGATTATTCTTTTAAGTTTAAAAATGGTAGTACTTGGTATGGAGTCACAGGAGACGTTACTAAAATCACATATACCAACCAAGCTACTGCTCGAGCTATGACTAATACCGCAGGAGGCAGTCCCGACCAAACAATGACGTCAGCCGGTGCGGGCACATATCGCTTCACTTGGGATATAACCAATAAAAAAGTAACGATAACGTATCCCACTTCGTATAAGGTAGAATTAGAAGTAGGTACGGTACAGGGAAATAAGAATGCACTGAAAATTTTTCACACCGATCCAACTGTTCCGGCGAATCAAGTCACAAGCGGTAATTATGTTGCGGCGGGAACAAGAGTTTATTTCTGGGCTGCAAATGGCGCAGAGGAAGCAACCATCTGTAAACCGGGTTATAACTGGTGGGGATTTTTCAATAATGCTGCAGGTGACGAACCGACCAGATATACCAATAACATAGTTTCAATGTATGATGTAAACCCTATTACATCTGACATGCATGTATATGCTGTGTTTGGAGAGAATGACTACACCGTCAAGATGTATAACAATGGTAATGGCGATGTATACGAAGGTGGAAGTATAGTTACCTCGACCACCGCACATGTGGCAACGGCATCGAATACTTTGACAGCAACTCCGCAAACCGGCTATTACTTTACCGGTTGGGATCAATTCTCGGATTCGTTGACTATCAATAGTCCAAGTACTGCTTCGACTACCATCAAAATTAAGAGCAACAAATTAGGCAATAACGCACGTTTAAGAGCTAACTTCAGCCCGCGGTGGTCGGTTCTCGGAAGCGATGCTTTTGGCGGATGGAGCGCTTATGACGCACATCTCTTTGACGGATACACTGTTGTAAGTTCTAAAGATGTAGGGTATAACACCATTACTCTTGACGCGAACACCACATACGAAATTAAGACCTACGACCGTCAGACAACTATTTTCTATGGCGGTTCGGCAAATCAAGATATAGATTATGCTCACAGCGGTGCCGAAAACGAGTACACGATTGCTACAACAGCCGATCCGAAGAGCGTATTCATTCATTCTGCTGCAGCAGGATCTTACACGTTGAATTGGAACTTAACAGACAAGAAGATCGCAGTCGTTTATCCGACCTCACGGTTCATTACCAGTGGACAAAAGACGGAAGGTCAGGACGATAACGCCGGAGGTTCGTTTACAGCGGAGGATGATAGCAGTAATGATGTTAAGGGAGGTAAGTTCGTTGCCGATAATGCCTCTGTTACTTTCACCGCGACACCGAATACCGGCTATACTTTCGGCGGTTGGTATAGCAATGCCACATGTACGACTCCTTACATCGCCGGTACGAATGTATCGTTTAGCGGCGAAGGAAACACCACTATGGTCATCAGCAGCATTACTGACAACACGACCGTTTACGCGAAGTTCGTGCCGAAGACCTACACCGTCACGCTCACGCGGACAGGGGAAGGTTATGGTAGCGGAGGTGACGCATCCGCAACGGCTACCTTCAATGCTACTTTGCCGAGCGCAACGATGCCGACAGCGGCGCAAGGATATGGCTTCATGGGATTCTATAGCGCAGCGAACGGCGAAGGAAGACAGTTCATCAATCCTTCCGGTGAATGGGTAGCCAACGCAGGTGATACCATCAGCGATAGTAAATGGATTCATGATGGCGGTATCACCCTCTACGCGTACTACAAAGAGGCCCAGATTACGGGAATTACGTTCACACCGGGAAATATTGTTGCGCCAGGCGCAACTGTCAGTGTGACAGCGACTATAGAGCCGACGCCTGTAGGACCGACAACTATCTGCTGGCGCGTACTGTATAGCAATGATAACCCGTTGGATCCCCAACCGACCTTTACTCCGGAGGCTTCCGGAGCTACAGTTTCCTTCCCCGCTCATTCGGCAAGCGGCTCGTACAAAGTAGAAGCCACCTTACGTAAGGGGACCGGTTGCGGCGGAGAGGAGATTCATACATTCACCGCTCCATTCCAAGTAGCCGGCGATCATACTGTAACCGTGCAGTATAAGTGCGGAAATACAACGATTAAGGCTCCTGCGACCGTCACCGGAAAGCCTTTACAGTGGACAGAGATAACCGCTCCGGAAATTGTAGGCTACTCCTTCTCGAAATGGGTAGAAGGAGATGGTATTACCATTGATGGTGCAACAGAGGGTGAGAAAGCAGAAGAGACCATCAACTTCAAAGCTATCTACGATGGCAAACTGACCGCTGTTTACACCCAGAAGCGAATGATATATTTCTACAATACACTGAATTGGGAGAATGTATATGTTTACTTCTATAAAGATGGTAATTATTGGGATAATAGTAACGGTACAGGAACGGATCCAAGTTATTATAGTGGAAGTCATAATAGCGCTCATAAGGGACAAATGTTACCGGTAGCTGAAGGTTCAAAGATTTATTACTTTGATGCAGAAGGCGCATCTATACCTGCCGGTTATACCAATGTGGCATTTACTGAGAAGCAACAAGATAATTGTTGGTATTTCTATGACAACAACAAAGTCGTTAGACGCGGAGATTATCAGTCAACAACAATGCCGTTGTTCGTTCCGTTAAGCGACCAACCGGCTGTTAGCAAAAATGGTGGTGCTGCCAACTATTATTGCGAAGGTTACTGGATGAACTATCCGGCAAATAGCGGTTATACGCTGAGAATTTATGATACTCCTGGTGCTAATAATGCTACAGGCGCATCAAGAGAATTCATGATTCCATTTAGCGAAGATGTCAAAATGCCTTTGAAGCAAGAGGTAGAAGTGAACTTCTCCGGCGAATCTTGGTTCATTATCTATCGCAATGATGGCAAATATCTGGAAGGTTCTCATACATTCAAGCAGACTGATCATGGCGACAAGAAGATAACAAGTACAGACAATGCAGGTACCGCGAGCAAGATGCGACTCATTTCTGACGGTAGCGGAATATATACCTTTACGCTTACTTTCCGTGGCGATGGAGGCGAGAATTACGACTATTACCTCAATGTGGATTTCCCGGCCGCTGTAGGTGATTATCGCATTGTATATTCCGATGGTGCCACTTGGTCCGGCTCTGCGCACGGCGCAAGTTGGAACCACCCGTCTGATATTATCGGTAAGAATACCAGCGAAACAGATGCAAAAGAAGACACCGTTTCGTTCTTTATCTCGCATGGGTCATCGCCATCTATGAAGTTCCAACGCATTAGTGCTATCAGCGAATCGGCAGGATCTTATGGTAAAATCACATGGGAAGATGTACCAAGCGGATCGATTACCATTCCTACGTCAATAGATGCCCCGGGTGTATATAACTTTATTGTTACGCAACCGGCAGGAGGCGCATCTATCTCTTTGGTAAAAGCAGAACCCTACACCGGTAATTATTACATCCGTACCGACTGCGCCGGTGAGACGAAATGGAATAACTTCCGTTCGCCAGATCATTTAATAACCTATTCGGAGTATTCAATTACTCATGGTGGTTATAGCCACTATTATACTCATTGGGTTCAAACAGATGATAAGAGGAATATTCAGTTCTGTATAGCCAATGACTATAGTTCTGCAATATCTGATACTTTAATTCGCGAAAATAATAGTGACCCGGCGTGGACAAATATAAACAATTACATCGATGAGAACGGAAATATTCTGCGCAATGCAAACGTTCGCTTTATGTGGAACCAGAGCACCAATAAGATCAGCCGCGCGTACGTGGATGGTGCACAAGGAACAGGCTCGAATAACTTCCTCTACATGCTGAGTGAAGATAATAAGATTCGGAAAACGGACAGATCTGCATTGGATGATCACAAAGTTTTATTTAGCGATAACGAAAACTGGATCTACGAGGCTAATATCCAAGCACAACCGAAAGCAGCCATCAAGCTTCTCTCCAACTGGGGTACAAGCAACACGATTACCCAATACTTCAAGGGTTCCTCTACCACAACGGAAGGCCTGATTGATGGTAGTGGAGAGAATTGGTATAATATCCGTCTGCTCTACGATTTCAAGACCAACCGTCTGATAGCCGCTATGATACCGACAGGAAACATCGATGCCCCCACGCCTATCCATGCCGATGTGATGTTTATCCGTGAGCATCAGGGCGACATCGACCAACTGACCTTCACGGATGACGGTTCTATCACCAATATCGAAACCGCTTACGCCGTAATGCGATTCAACAAATGGACACTCAACAACAAGGATAAGGACACGCATCTTCCATTGGCATCACCGGCTTCTCCATACGAGCGTGCGATGTACTTCATCTCCTTCCCGTTCGAAGTCAAACTAAGCGAGGTATTCGGTATCGGTAACTACGGACAAGACTGGATCGTTGAGTACTACGACGGTGCCGAACGCGCACGAACCGGATGGTGGGAAGGCGAACCCGGATTCTGGAGATATGTATGGAACCGCAAAGACTTCGTGCTGCAACCCAACGTAGGTTACTTGCTCCAATTGGAACTGGCGGCCTTCGGCGAAGAGTCTTCCGCTTGGAACAACAACAACGAACGTCTCGAGTTGTTCTTCCCGTCCAGCGGTAATCTCGGAACCATTACGAACACAACGGTTAACTGTACCATTCCGGAACACGCATGTACGATTAACAGGCATGAAACCGAAGGTCTGCCGGATACACCAGACAACCCGCATACTTCATACAACCGTACTATCTTCGATAGCCACTGGAACGTCATGAGCGTACCGACCTACGTCAACGCTACGCCGAACGATTGGAGCAACACCACGTGGACAACGAAGATTGGTCCGAAATTCCTCTACACTTGGAATCCGGATGACAACACGCTGACTGCTACTTCGGGCACCGGCTTCGCCTACCACGCGATGCACGCGTACATGGTACAGTACGGTGGTAACGTACAATGGGTAACCAGCGGTACAGGTCCTGCCTCCATCGTAGCGCGTGACACCTATGCCGAGCAACCGAAAGAAATAGAGTTCCGCATCGAGATTCAGCAGAACGAGAAGATGGTGGATCAAACTTTCGTCATCATGAGCAACGATGACGAGATAAACGCCAACTTCCAATTCGGCGAAGACATGAGTAAGGATTTCAATGCAAGAAATGCAAACATCTACACCATGACCGCCGATAACGTAGCTTCCGCAGGAAACACCTTACCGATGAGCGAGACCACGACCATCGTGCCGGTAGGAGTATCCGTAAAAAAGAACGGCGATTACACCTTCGCTATCCCGGAGGGTACGGAGGGTATCGGCGTTACGCTCGTGGATAACGAGACGGGCGTACGGACATCCCTCAGCGCGCTGAGTTACACCGTCAACCTCCAACCGGGCGACTACACCGGACGCTTCGTCCTGGAGATCTCGCCGATTGCTCAGACTCCTACCGGAGTGGAAACGGTTACGGGTGAGGGGTTACCGGTTACAGGAGTACGAAAAGTGATGATCGACGGCATTCTCTACATCGTCAAGGACGGTAAGATGTACGATGCCCGCGGCGCTCGCGTGCAATAATGAGTTAAGGAATTAACAAATTAACACAAAAAAATCGGCATACCTCTTGCGTATGTCGATTTTTTGTTGTACCTTTGCAGCGAATTTCGATTACGACTTTTTTCGTAACGACTTTTTTCGTAATAGTGCATTATATGGAAAATCCGTTTAAATTTGGGTCCATAGTAGAGAATGAATTCTTTACAGACCGTGTGAAAGAGGTAGCGTACATCCGCCAGTTTATAGAGAGTAGAAACCACCTCGTATTAATCAGTCCTCGCCGCTTCGGGAAAAGCAGCGTGGTATTAAAAGCGGTCAAACAAGCGGAACGGCAGTACATAAATCTCAATTTGCAGGAAGTCACTTCCGTTGCCGATTTTGCGGCTAAGTTGCTTCGCGAGGTGTACCGCATTCATCCGATGGAGAAACTCCGCCAATGGATACTCCGGTTCCGCGTTATTCCGACTATCAGCACGAATCAGCTCACAGGCGCAATCGAGATCGGGTTCCAACCGACTCAAGACCAGAGGGTTTTATTGGAAGATGTATTAGCATTGATTGAGAATATGCATACTGAGCAGGACAGGTTGGTCGTTATTTTGGATGAATTCCAAGAGATTTTGGAGATTTCCCCTGCCTTAGACAAACAACTAAGGGCTATCATGCAACAGCAGCGACATATCAATTATATCCTCTTGGGAAGTCAAGAGAGTATGATGACCGATATTTTTGAGAACGTCAAATCTCCCTTCTATCATTTTGGCGAATTGATGCGACTGCAAAAATTGCCGAGGGCTGAATTTGACGAATACCTCCGGACGCGTTTTGAACCTGTTTTTAAGAACAAAGCAGCCGAACTATCCCGCCAAGTATTGGATTACACGGATTGTCATCCCTATTATTCGCAACAATTAGCTTTCCATATGTGGCAAATAGGAGTACTGCAACCCGAGGAGGAAAATGTATATGAGGCAGCCGTGCAGCAGATTGTCCTCACCCATAATCTGGATTATGAGCGGATATGGATGAATTTTAAGCGAACCAGCAAATGGTTACTTCTGCGTTTAGCGAAGGGAAACTCGTTCCAAACAGGCGAATATCGCACCAGCACGCTTTATAGCTCCCTCAAACGGCTACAGCAAATGGGATACGTGATCTATACCGACCATTATGAGATAGAAGATCCGTTCTTCTGCGAATGGTTGCGCAAGATGTAGTTCTTTTCAAAAAAACGGTCAAAACCGGACCAAAACCGGACCCGAACCGGACAGTGACGTCCGTAATGGTCGCGGGATGGTCGCGGGAATGAGCCGTAAATGAGTCAAAAATGAGCCCTTCGGGGCTCTTTTTTTGTGGCTTTCGACTTTCTACTTTCTACTTTTGGCTAAAAATCATTGATTTTTCTTGCGTATTTCGAAAAAAAGCAGTACCTTTGTGGCGTAATTTGGAGTATTATGTATTTGAACATACTAAAATCTAAGATTCACCGCGTACAGGTGACGGAGGCCAACCTCGAGTATGTAGGTTCGATCACGATCGACGAAGCGCTCATGGAGGCGGCGAATATCTACGCGGGAGAGAAAGTGCAAGTAGTGGATAACACGAACGGCGCCCGGCTGGAGACCTACGTCATCGCGGGTCGCCGGGGTTCGGGCTGTATCTGTATGAACGGCGCCGCGGCGCATCTGATTCACGTGGGCGACACGGTGATCATCATGGCCTACGCCCTCATGACGCCGGAGGAGGCGAAGGCCTTCAAGCCCGCTATCGTCTTCCCGGAGAATAATAAATTGTAAATAAAAAGATATAAAAACCTTTTGAATGATTTAGCGCACAGCGCTCTGGTGCTTTGCCTGTTAGTGCGTCTTTGTGAGTAAACTCACAAGCCGCCCTACCATCCCAAACACCACTCATACGAGTAAAATCATTCAAAAGCAATAGAAGGAAATAAATATATCCTATATCCAGAAAATATGGCATATACCATTAAAACTGTCATAGATAGCCATCCGGAATGGTTGAATGATCTGAAGCAAAAATGCTATGCCATAAATGGCTGCTTGACGACTGTACATTCTGATTTAGGCGCATTCCTTAATGAATATATATACCAAGATGCGCTACAGATTTTGCTTGACGAAAAGCAGATTCCATACCAACGGGAATACTACTTCAATATAGAATATCACGGCAAGAAGATTCCTCATAAGCATTATTTGGATTTCCTTATCGATGAAAGTATAATCGTTGAATGCAAAGCCGTAGAAAAATTATGTATTGAACATAGGCAGCAACTATGGAACTATATGCGACTTACCGGCAAGAAGATAGGCATTTTATATAATTTCGGGCCTGTAAAAGGACAATCGGAACACTATTATTTGGACAAGGATGGCACGATGTATATGTTTTGAGAATTTTATCTAAATTTATCGCTTTTGAATGCTTTAACTCGGTAGAGTCTGGAGTTTGGAGTCAAAAACTATCCGGGAGTTTACTCACAAGGGGTTATTGGCTTCAAAATACATAAGAGCGAAGCGCAAAAGCATTCAAAAGATTTTATTTAGTTTTATATACTACAAACAAATAGATGGCATTTTTTGAGTTACATAGCGAGGCGAAGGCGGTAGGTGCGCGGGCAGGCGTGATCCACACCGACCACGGCGATATACTCACCCCTATCTTCATGCCCGTCGGTACCGTCGGCACCGTCAAAGGCGTGCAGCGAAAGGAGCTGGAGGAGGATATCAAGGCCCAGATCATCTTAGGCAACACCTACCATCTCTTCCTTCGTCCGGGCACCGAGATCCTGCATAAGGCCGGCGGTCTGCACCGTTTTGAGGGCTGGACAAGACCGATCCTGACGGACAGCGGCGGGTTTCAGGTGTTCTCCCTAACCGACATCCGCAAGATGACGGAAGAAGGAGTGCGGTTCTCGTCCCATATCGACGGTCGCAAGCTGCTCTTCACGCCGGAGTCCGTGATGGATATCGAGCGGGAGATCGGTGCGGACATCATGATGGCTTTCGACGAGTGCTGCCCGGGTACGGCGGATAAGAAATACGCCAAGGACTCGATGGACCGCACGCACCGTTGGCTCGACCGCTGTATAGCCCGT
>OCTW011503991.1_pt1 | contig 10995 bp, 4 predicted proteins | sample 1539671 | NCBI WGS metagenome assembly OCTW01 (sample SAMN02144230, study PRJEB22623) | gut metagenome | biome: sheep rumen | host: Ovis aries | place: New Zealand | reverse complement strand
GATCCAGTCAGCAAGGCGATTCCGGCATTGATTGGTCTGAATTATGATCAGTTCACCAAAGCTGTACTGCTCGAACAGGGCGGTTTTTCGCAATTTCTGAAAGCCGATAGAAATGAGCGATCTGCCATTCTGGAGCAGCTGACGGCGACGACGATATATTCTGAACTGTCGGTGGCGGCCTTTAATTGTGAAAAAGATGCCAATCAGCGCTGTAAGGATATCGAAAACAGATTGGCCGGCATTCAGGCAATGTCCGCCGAAGACGTTGAGGCACAGAACAAGCGGCTGAAAGAAATCACTGTCGAAACGGCGTTGCTGGATGATGCCATCAGGGAACTGAATGCTGCCGACAAATGGCACAAAGACTGTGCAGAGCGTGCCAATAGATGCAACGATATAAGGGTTGAACGGGAAGCACATCGCGAAAAATGTGCGCAGTTCGCGCCCGAAAGAGCAAAGCTTGAGCTGGGTGAACGCGCGTCAGTCGTCGAGAGCCTTTATAGCAATTTCATTCAGGCACGCGACAATTTACAGAAAGAGCGCGTCAATTTGGAAGCTAAACGCGAGAGTCTGCCACGCTCGGAATGTGCATTGCAGGAGGCAAAGCAAAAAACTGAGTTAACCCGGATCGCTCTCGACAAGGCCAGACAGGACTGGAATGAGAATGAGCCCATCATCAACCAGGTGCGCGATCTGAAGAATCATTGCAAGCGAATCGCAGACGAATTGAAACAATTCTGGGAGGAAGATAGTAAAGCCGAAGGTGAGAAGTGTGAGGCTGAACAGGAACTCAAGCGCGTGAGCGATAGTATTGCTGAACTGACGCGTCGGCTCAACAATGCGGAAGTGTATTTTGCCGAACATGCCGCTGATGAGCATTTGCTTTGCGAATTTGAAGCCATCAAGGTACAAAAGGATCGGCTTGAATCATCTGTAAAATCGCTTGAAGTTGCAGATAAAGCGCGCGAAAAGGCTCAAAAGGATTATGATAAATCCAATAAAGATTACGAAGCCGCGGTTCTGCGTCTGCGTGTCGAAGAGGAAAAATACAAAGGCATTGCAGAATCATTGCATCAGGCTGAGAGCGCTTTCCTGAATGCCTGCGATGGCAGTAAACCCGAGGATTTGCAGAGCCATTTGGAGGATTTAAAGGACAGCAAGCGGCTGCATGCAAGCATTGAAAACCTCAGGCTCGAGTTGCACGAAGGGCAAAAATGCCCGCTTTGTGGTTCGCTCGAACACCCGGATTGTGCGGATATCACATCTAAAATCTCAGAAATCGATGTCAAAATTGGCGAGCTGGACAAGCGGCTCAAAGCCATTCGCGAAGCGCAAAAACAAAAGGACGAAGCCGCTCTCAAAGAACGCGAGGCGCAAGTCGCTCTCGACAAGATCAAAAATGCCGTGAGTACGCTCGAAAACGTCTCCCGACTGTCTTTCGATAATTTCAATGAAAAAAAGGAAGCGCTCGAAGCATCGCAAGCCGATTCGGATAGTATCCTGAAAACACTTAATGAAAAGCTCGAAAAATATGGTGAACAAGCCGATGTGGCGCATGTTGCCAAAGTGTGCGGCAAGCTGGAAAAACGCTGTACTTTGTGGCAAAACGGTAAAAAAGCACAAAAAGAATTTGAGGATAAGCTGAAAGAAGAAAAACCAAAACAGGCTACATTATCGACTCGTATCGAAGGAATAATAAAGCAGCAGGCCAAAATCAAAAAGAATATCGAAGCCATGTCTGCTGAGATGGCAGCCGGACAAGCCGAAATTGAATCGATCTTTGGCAAACGCGATGTAGAGACCGAAGCGGAACGGCTTAAATCAACCCTCAGCAATTCAGATAAAGCACATCAGGATGCCGTCGCCCAACTGCATCATAAAGAGACCGAATACGAAAAACTCAAGGTATCTGTTACTGAATGTGAGAATAATGTTCAAATTCGAACGCAGGAAGCCGAAGCTGCGCAGAGGGCTTTTGTCGACGGGCTTCAAAAACAACAGTTTGCCGATGAAAAATCATTTACAGATGCGCGCCTGCCCGAAGAACGTCTTACTGCACTCAGGCAGAAGGCCAAAAATCTCGATGAAGAAACAGCGCGCCTGGAAGCCGGTTACAAAGAGGCCGAAACGGCGCTCCATCAGCTGCAGGAGCATCCGGTCATTGGGGCGTATGCCAAAGCGGGGATGAGCCTCGAAGAGATCGAGCGCGATTTGGCCGTGTATCAAGACAGGCTTAAAGCAAGCAACGAAGAAATCGGGCGCATTCGCGAGAAGCTCGACAAGAATCGCGAAAATACCGCAAAGATGGGGGCCATGTGCAAAGAACTCGAACAGGCGCGCGCAGATCACAGGCGCTGGAAAGCGCTCGGTGATCTCATTGGGAGCAGCGACGGTAAAAAATTCCGAAATTTCGCACAGGGGCTCACGTTCAATATTCTGCTGCGCAATGCGAACAAATACCTGCGCGATAAAGAATTGATGAAACGCTACGAACTCGTTCGCAAAAGCAGCGACGACATGAGCCTCGATTTTGTCGTCCAGGATTATCACACGGGGCAGATACGCCCTGTGAGCAATTTGTCGGGTGGCGAGCAGTTTTGCATGAGTCTGGCGCTTGCGCTGGCGCTTTCGGAAATGGCGAGTCGGAATGTGGCCATCGAATCTCTGTTCATCGACGAGGGATTGGGCACGCTCGACGACAATACGCTCGATACGGCCATCGATATGCTGAAAAACCTCGGCGACAGCAAGCGCGGCCGTCTGGTCGGCCTGATTACGCACGTCGCCCGCGCACACGAGATCGTAGATACACAAATTGTAGTCGAAAAGATAGGCGAGAGCGGCTGCAGCCGTTTGAGTGGTCCGGGGTGCAGTCGATTATGAGATATTGAAGGTTGTTGTTTAGAACATTTATGATTTGGGTAAGCCGCTATCACTTGCGTGATACGCGGCTTTTGGCGCCCGGCTATTGGCGCATGCCAATACGCCGTGCGGCGCTTCGCGCGTTTTAAAAATATATATACACAGATAGTATAGAGAATACCTATGCACGATATATGGAATCCTTGGCATGGATGTAAAAAATGCAGTGAAGGCTGTCAACATTGTTATATGTATTATCTCGATTCTTTAAGAAATGCAGATGGCAGCCAGATCTATCGAACCAAAAATGGTTTTGACTATCCAATTCAGAAGAAAAGGAATGGCAGTTACAAGATACAGAGCGGTGAACAAATTCGCGTATGTATGACATCGGATTTTTTTCTGGAAGAAGCGGATGATTGGCGTCTCGATGCCTGGCGTATGATGAAAATGCGCAGTGATGTGATTTTTATCTTGATTACTAAGCGCCCGCAGCGCGTTCACGATTGTCTGCCTGCTAACTGGGGGAGCGGATGGGAGAATATCTTTTTTCATGTGACATGCGAGAATCAAAAACGCGCCGATGAGCGCATGCCCCTTTTGATGGATCTGCCATTTAAACATAAAGGCGTCATGTGTGCACCATTGATTGGCCAGATCTCTTTAGATCCCTGGCTGTCTTTGGGGCAAATCGAAGAGGTGATTTGCGGTGGAGAAAATTACGATGGTGCCAGACCATGTCATTATGATTGGGTTAAACAATTACAACAAGAATGTATATCTCATAAAATTCGTTTTTGTTTTATTGAAACAGGAACCGTTTTTATCAAAGACGGTAAATGCTATCATTTGCCCGATAAAAAATTGCAGAGCGAGCAGGCATATAAATCGGGAATGAATTATGAAGGCAATCCAATACAATTTAAATTGATGGATCCCCTTGGTTTTCCCATTCCAGAATCAGAGTTATATCAAAAGCATTATCGTGCTCGCTGCGAAACATGTGCCAGTCGTCTGATTTGTAATGGTTGTGCTGACTGTGGTTCTTGTCAACCTGATGATATAGGATAAAGAATATGAAAAAATGTCGCATTACAGCTATACGCAAAGCCAATTATACCGATTTACAGCAAAAGTATGAGAATCCTATCGACCATGCCTGTGATATACGGGAAGGGCAGGTATTTATTGCCAATGGTTGGCAAAAGCCCGAAGGCATGTGCGACAGTGCCTGGGAAAGCATGTCAGTCTTTGTCATGACACTCGCGCATGGCGGCGAAAATATATACAATGGCTGGATGAAGAATCCTAAATCAGCGATGATATCGTGCAATGATGGCTTTCGGCCGGTGAGCTTTTATATTGAAGTGCTCGATGAGGATGCCGAGACATAAAAAAACCGCCCAATTGGGCGGTTTTTTAGTGAAATCATATCTTATTGTATTATTTTGGGGTCACGCTGATATCGGTGATGGTGATCGCTTTCTCTCCTTTAGGAGTGATTGTGATTGATTTGGCCGTACTGTTAAAGACTGCAGTTTTGGTAACAGCATGCGCTAAATCGGATCCGGGGGTATCTGAATCAGCGTATTTGAGTTCAATCGTTTTGGTTCCATCTGTGGCTTCGAGATAATAATCTCTTCGATTTGCATAGAACTTAACCGTAAGGGTGCCTGCGCTTGGCAGGTTGCTGATAACGATTTTGCTCTCATTTTCTAATTTCATTGCAGCGTAATAATCACCGGAAGTATTTCCCATGTTACAATTTATGATATCGAGTGTGACGCAGTTTGAATATGATTTTGTAATATTTCGTTTATAACCGCTCGCTTTGTCATCCTGGCAATCGACTATCGCAGTGTTATTGTCTTTATCGCAATAAGCCATGCCATCGCTCATGCCTTTGCCATCGGGCGTGCATGACTCGGAAGATTTGGGTGTGCATGTACCGCTGACGCATGTTTCGTTGGATTTGCAGTCCGAATCTTTTGTACATTCCGGTGTTGATGCGGTCGTACACTTTCCTGTTGAAGTGTCGCATTTACCGGTTTTGCAGTCAGAATTTGTGTTACAACCACATGTTTTGCTGCCGTACATATAGTCAATGCAAGTATTTCCGGCAGCAGTGCAGTCCTTGCTGTCACCTGCGACCATTTTACCATCTTCGCAGACGACGACCCAGATGTGACCATCGCTGTTGGTCTGGCAGGTATATTGATCTTTGACATTTTTGCATGTCAAAGCTTCTTCGGGAGCATCGGGATCGGTCGAAGTGCAATAGGCATAGGGGGAGCCACCAATATTCTTGGTCGTGCAATATTTGGCACTGCCTGTGCATTCATACGTATTGTACTGATCTATTTTACCATTTTTGCACGAAATAGCAGCAGTATTCCCATTGAGTTTACTGCAGAATGATTCATTTTCGTGATTTTTGCATTCGGGGTCGGGTGTAACCGGTGGATCAACCGGGGTGGTGCCGGTTTCACATGAGTTGTTTTCTGTGTTGCACTTGCCCTTTGTGCAGTCCGAATCTTTTTCACATCCGCATACTTTGGAGCCGAACCAGCCATCTATACAAGCGCTGCCTTCGGCAGTGCAGTCCATGCTGCCCCCTGCGCCTTCGATCAGTTTGCCGTCTTCACAGACAACAACCCAGATGTGGCCGTCGGTATTGGTTTGGCATGTATAGTTATCTTTGACATCTTTGCACGAAATCGGATTTTTGGGTGCGTCGGGATCCGTTTTTGTGCAAATGGCAAAAGACTCTCCATCCGCCTCCATGGTTGTGCAATAAGGGGTGTCACCTGTGCATCCGGAAGTTGTTGCCTTGCCTTCGTTGCATGAAATTGCGGCAGGGTTGCCGCTGATTTCATCGCAAAATGAAGCATTTTCGCGTCCTTTGCAGATTTCATCGGCAGCGGGTGGCGGTTCTACGGGACCGCTGGACTCGCAAACACCATACTCTGTGCATTTGCCGCTTGTGCAATCGGCATCTTCGTTGCATCCGCACATCACTCCGTAGGCACCTTCGACACATTTACTGCCCTCTGCCGTGCAATCCGTGGATTTTTCTTCACCTTCGGAAACGATTTCCCCATCTTTACAAACCACGAACCATGAGTGGTTGTTTTTGTCTGTCTGGCACGAGTATTCTTCGTCAACATCTATGCATGAGAGACCATTATCGCCAGAAGGAGTGACGCTGCTCGTATCTTCATCACAAAGACCCTCATCTGTGACGCAAATCATGCCCTCGCCACAGTGTGCGTCGGTGAGGCATTCGACACACTCGTTCGTTTTGGGATTGCAGAATGGAGATCCAGCATAAATGGCTGCGCATTGAGCATCAGTCGAGCATCCGCACCATGCCTCATCCACTTTTGCGAAACAGTCGAGCCCGTCTGACGTGCAATCCTGAGGATAATCATCGTCGTCGATAACTTCACCATTCTCACACCACACAGCCCAGTGATGTCCGTCGACGATCTGGCATTTGGCCAATTCACCGATATTGCAGGAGAGTGCATCACTTACAACGGGGTCAGTCGGATTGCCAGGATTGGAAGGATTGCCAGGGTTAGAAGGATTGCCTGGGTTAGAAGGATTGCCAGGGTTAGAAGGGTTGCCAGGGTTAGAAGGGTTGCCAGGGTTAGAAGGATTATCTGGATTCGTATCGGTCGGTTTAAGGTCCGTGTTACTTACTTCAGTACATGACGGCAAGGCAAACAAAGTGGCAATTGCAAACAAAAAGGCATATTTTTTCATAGCTATTCCTCTAAATCATGATAATTTTGGATGCTCCCCAAATAGGGGAACTTCTTTCATGCTTTTTATAGCGAGTAAACAGAAGAAGTGCAACTGTCGGTTCAGATGGATGTTATTACTCAGACAGGGAACGAACGCCGTAGGCGTTCAAAATTAATAGCCCCCGGCAACGCCGGGGGGATCAGAACGATATTATTATGTTTTGAACGCCATAGGTGTTCAATATTGATCCCCTACGGGGATCTTATTCATTTGGTGTTATCTAATCCCCCGGTAGTCGCCTACGGCTCCAACCGGGGGCTACATACATGGAACGCCTAATGGCGTTCTTACGCAATGGCTGAACAGTAACGAATTTCGATTTTTCGGTTGTTCAGCAAATTCCCCAAAAGCATAGAATACGGTACACTTAGGGATGGCGTGTCTTGAGAGAACAGCCTTATAAAAAGTATGTTGGTTGCATGTTAAGAATGAGTTCATCGGAAGGGATGTAGATTTTCATGACTGATTTAACTATTGAAAATTCGAATTCTGGCAAAGAGAAAGTAGGCAAAGAATCGATGAATGAACAGCCTATTGATGGCTATCGTATGATACGTGAAATTGGGCATGGTACCCAAGGCAAAGTGTACCTTGCGGAGCGTATGTCAGATCACGAACAGGTTGCCATCAAGAAATTGAATATCGAATCTGTCAAGAATTGGAAGGAATATGAGCTGTTTCATCGGGAAGTTCAGACGCTTGAAAAGCTAAATATCAATGGTGTTGCTCATTTTTGGGAGGCGATCGAATGTTTGGATTCGAATCCACCGTGTTCGTATCTGATTCAGGAGTATATCCCAGGGAAATCGTTGAATGAAATGCTTCGATTGGGGCATCGTTTTAGTCTGGATCGCGTCTATCAAATTGTTTTACAGCTTCTTGAGATACTTCGTCAGCTTCAGGCACTTGATCCGCCAGTGATTCATCGCGATATCAAACCGTCAAATATCATGTTAAAGCCGCTCGAAGGTGATCAGTATAAAGTGTATTTGATCGACTTTGGAGCAGTGGCGAATCCTCAGGTTCAAAGTGGTGGATCGACAGTTGCCGGTACTTTTGGTTATATGCCACCAGAACAACTCATGGGTAAGCCGATTCCAGCGAGTGATGTGTATTCTTTGGCAGCAGTGATTGTTTATATGCTCGCAGGGGTTTCTCCGGCGGATATGCCGACGAAGGATTTTTATCTCATTTTTGAGCCCTATTTACAGAACATGCCTCATGGTTTGGTGCAGACTCTTCGTCAGATGTTGGAGCCTGACACCGGGAAGCGGTTGTGCGATATCGAGCAACTGATATCGATATTTACTTCCTTTAAGGAAGGGCAGTACATCAACCAGAAATCGGCAGGTCAGAATAATGTAGATTACAATACCAGGCTAAAAGAAGTAGACAACTATTGCATTACAGGGAATATCGACTTATGGCAGCAATTGACAGAAGAGATGCCGCGAAAAATACCGTTGAGTTACCAGACTGCAGTGCATGATATAATGAATGGTTCGGCGCGTGGGGAGGATCGGCCAACGGACGATAAGGCGAGCTTACAAGAGGTCGATGAAGGAAAAGAACTTCAGCGATCCTTGCGCAAGATGAATAAGAAAGAACGTATGAATGCGGCCAGGCAGAAACAGCAGACCGACCGAATTCCCTTATTGAATGTGCAACCAGATTTTATTTTGAAGAAACGTCTATGGATAGCGCTTGTATCATTTATTATTATTCGTTATATGCGCCATGAGATCGTCAATGAGAATTTTTATACGATAGCGTTAGTGAGTGCTATTATTATCATTATTGGCTGTCTGGTGTGGCCGTTTGATACTGCTTTTATTAAAGAATTTGAAGAAAAACGGGCGGCCTTACAGAATTCTGAATCGGAGTCAAATAAGGAAGAGGAGCTTAGTGTAAAAAATATATTTAGTGTTGTATTGGGGTTTGTTCTTGTGTTTGGTATTCCTGGCATATTTTTTATGAGTGTTTATAATAATATTTTGATTGAAACAAAATATCTTTATGTATGGTATGGGGTTGCCGGGATACTTGCAATTGTCATCGGTGGGTTTGGCCTTTCATTGTTTGTCTGGCTATGCTGGTTGTTATTCCCAGACAAAAATGATATGAATGGTAACATACAAGTGCAAACAGACAGCGCGTTGAAGAATCGAATCAGTATTAAGAATTACAAATACAAATCATTTGAAAACCTCATGCGTTTTGGGAGAAAGACCATTGCGACAATCGTTTCGATTGAATATATTCCGTCAATGGATACCGATATTTTGTTAGTGAATCATCATGTAGGGAAGTGCAACTGTTATGTTAAAAGTGATCCTTCTTTTATATTAAAATATAAGTTTAATCCTCCGGATGATGAGAGCGAGTTTGATCTGATTCATGAAGTTTGTATGCATACCGAGCCCCAAGCAGGATGTGTTCCTGGGGGATCACTGCCTATTTTGTATCGCATTTACAGAGATGACAGCGGTGAACATGTCGATAGTATGCCTTTTCCGCTTCCTCTTGACGCGCTGACTTCTCCGAAGGATGTGATGTATGTCGGATAGTAATATTATCTTTGACGTACAATGATCTATGATTCGAAAGGAAATCGACTCATGATGACAGAATCATCGCCAGCTATTTCGAATGAAAGGCAATCGCTGATAGATACACAGCCTCTTGAGGGTTATCGTATACTTCGTGAAATCGGACATGGCACGCAGGGGCATGTATATTTAGCCGAGCGCGAAAGTGACCATACGCATGTTGCAATAAAGAAGCTGGATATTGAGTCGGTCAAAAATTGGAAAGAGTACGAATTATTTCATCGTGAAGTCGCGGTTCTTGAAAAGTTGGATATCGATGGTGTGGCTAGATTTTGGGATGCCATTGAATGTCTTGATGCGGATCCGCCTTGTTCTTATTTAGTGCAGGAATATATTCCCGGGCGTTCATTAAATGAAATGCTGAAAGCAGGGCATCATTTTAGTTTAGATCGCGTGTATGCCATTGTGATTCAGCTGCTTGAGATACTGCGCCAGCTTCAGTCATACAATCCACCGGTGATTCATCGTGATATCAAGCCATCGAATATCATGTTAAAACCGCTGGAAGGAGATCGTTACAAAGTCTATTTAATCGACTTTGGTGCGGTAGCGAATCCTCAGGTACAGAGCGGTGGATCGACTGTTGCGGGTACGTTTGGGTACATGCCTCCCGAGCAGCTGATGGGTAAGCCTGTACCGGCGAGTGATATTTATTCGCTTGCAGCGGTGGCGGTATATATGCTTTGCGGTGTTTCTCCAGCCGATATTCCCACGAAAGATTTTTATCTCATTTTTGAACCCTATTTACAGAATATGCCGCATGCGCTTGTTCAGACGCTTCGGCAGATGCTGGAACCGGATACAGAAAAAAGGCTGTGTGATATTGATCAATTGATATCGACGTTTACGTCGTTTATGGATGGGCAATATGCCAACTATACAACGATAGATCACAATGATGCGACTTATAATGCCCGCCTCAAGGAAGTGACGAACTATTGTGAGAATGGGAATATCGATTTATGGCAGCAGCTTCCAGAAGAGAAGCCAAGACGCATTCCTTTAAACTACACAGCGGCCATGCAAACATGTATGTCTCAAAAAACGCAACTTGATTTGGCTGACGATGATAGTGGAATTCAAAAATCACTCGATACTTTATCAAAAGATAAACCTAGAACGGAGAGTACAGAGGTTAAACGTAAAAAAGTCATCATCGAAGTACCATTTGTTGAATTTATCGTATATGTCATGTTTTTTGTGATAGGATTGTTTATTGCTTTGTTTTCATCAAATGAAGATCGTATTATGGTTGGCGGGAGTATCATTTTATTATCCGTTATTGCTTTTGCAATCCATGTTTTTGTACTCAAACAGAAGTATAAGAAAAAGTTCAGTTCAATGGATCAACGATCTTTAGATGGGATGGATTATCGTACGGACGACGATATGATTAATCGTGACGCAAATCCTAAACACAATCCGCTTGCCAATCCTGTTAAATCTTTCGAGAATCTCATTCGTTTTGGTCGCAAAACGATAGCGACGATAGTATCGGTTCAATATATTCCAGTTGGTTCAAGACGCGTTCAAAGACGTACATTTCAAAAGAATAAATGTAATTATGAAGTGGATGCAGCTCCGACATTTTTATTAAAATATAAGTTTAATCCGCCGGATGATGAGAGCGAGTTTGATTTGATACACAGCGTGTGCATGCATATCGAACCTAATCATGCCTGTGTCGAAGGTGCACCGCTTCCTATTTTATATC
>OCTW011614413.1_pt1 | contig 10997 bp, 10 predicted proteins | sample 1539671 | NCBI WGS metagenome assembly OCTW01 (sample SAMN02144230, study PRJEB22623) | gut metagenome | biome: sheep rumen | host: Ovis aries | place: New Zealand | reverse complement strand
CACTGCGATGATAAGAAGGAAACCGAGAAGCACGAACTGCGGCTTGGTGCCGAAGAGCTTCAGCAGCGCACGCGCGATCACCACGTCGAGTCCGTAGCGCTCAGCCATGATGGCGAGCACGAAGCCGCCGAGGAAAAGCATCACGACGGGGTCGGCCATGGAAGACATGATGCGCGAAGGGGCCATCAGCTTGCCGTAGTCGGGGTTGCAGAAAAGCCCTATGCCCTTGGTGGAGACCGTAAGCAGCAGGATTGTGATCACGAGCAGCGAGGTCGTCCAGTTGGGGATGATTTCAAATATCCACATGAGCGCAGCAAACACGAACAGGGCGATCACCCTCTGCTGCACGACTGTCAGGGCGGCGATTCCGAACCACGAAACCGGCATCGCCCAGAGGAAGATTGTGACTATCAGCACGATGGGCAGAAGCACACAATACTTCACATTGAACTTTTTGTCAGACATATAAAGCGTTTAGATTTTAGATTATTCCCTGCTCGAGCATTGCGGTTGCAACCTTCATGAATCCGGCGATGTTGGCGCCCTTCACATAGTCGACCGAGCCGTCGGGCTGGGTGCCGTACTTGACGCACTGCTCGTGGATGGAATTCATGATGAAATGGAGCTTTTCGTCCACTTCCTTGCCGCTCCAGCTGATGTGCTCGGCGTTCTGGGTCATCTCGAGGCCGCTCGTCGCCACACCGCCTGCGTTGACGGCCTTGCCGGGAGCGAAATAGATGCCGTGGCTCTGGAAGTAACGGATGGCGCCGGGCTGGCAGCCCATGTTGCTGACTTCGCAGCAGCACCAGCAGCCATTGGAGGCAAGCTCCTCGGCGTCAGCCTCGGAAAGCTCGTTCTGGAAGGCGCACGGGAGAGCGATGTCGCACTTGACGCTCCATGCTTTCTTGCCAGCATGGAAAATCGCCTGTCCGGGGAACTTGTCGGCCATGTCTTCGACGCGGTCGCGGTTGGATGCGCGCATCACGAGCATGTAGTCGATCATCTCGGGGGTGATGCCGCCGGGGATCTCACAGACTCCGTCGGGGCCGGACACGGCAACCACCTTGGCACCGAGTTCGACGGCCTTCTTGGCGGCGCCCCATGCTACATTGCCGAAGCCCGAGAGGGCGATGCGGCAGCCCTTGACGTCCTTGCCTACCCTGTGGAGCAGGTTTTCGGTGAAATAGAGGGCGCCGTAGCCGGTAGCTTCGGGCCTGAGGACGGAACCGCCCCATGTCGAGCCCTTGCCGGTAAGCACGCCGGTGTTGTACTCGCGGGCGAGCTTCTTGTACATGCCGTAGAGATAGCCGATTTCGCGTCCGCCTACTCCCACATCGCCCGCAGGGATATCCTGGTCGGGGCCGATGCACTGCCAGAGTTCGGTCATGAAGGCCTGGCAGAAACGCATGATCTCGGCGTCGCTCCTGCCCCTGGGGTTGAAATCGGAACCACCCTTCGCTCCTCCCATCGGAAGGGTCGTAAGGGCGTTCTTGAAGGTCTGCTCGAATCCGAGGAACTTGAGCATGGAAGGCGTCACGGCCTTGTGGAAGCGAAGTCCTCCCTTGTAGGGGCCGATGGCGCTGTTGAACTGTACGCGGTAGCCGGTGTTGGTCTGCACGCAGCCTTCGTCGTCGATCCATGTAACGCGGAAAGTGAAGATGCGGTCGGGCTCGACCATGCGCTCCACGATCTTGGCCTGCTCAAACTCAGGATGCTGGTTGTAGACCTCCTCAACGGACTCGAGTACTTCCTGAACAGCCTGAAGATATTCGTTTTCTCCCGGATACTTGGCCTGGAGAGTCGCCATTATCTCAGATGTTTTCATAGGTATAGGGATAAAGAAAAATTACTGCTGTTGTTGCTGCTGGGCTGCTATCTCCTGCTGGAGAGTCTCGAGGGTCCTGCCCTCTTTGATACCGAGAGCCTTGCGGGCAGCAGGGGTAAGGTCAACGCTCTGGGCAGGATCGAAATAGAGAACCTGAGTGAGGTCGAAGACATAGATGTAGCCCTCTTTCTTTGCAATTTCGGTGACGGTGTCCATGGCCTTCTTCTGGATGGGAGCCATCAGGGTCTGCTGCTGCTGGGCGAGCTCAGCCTGGACGCTCTGCTCGAAGTTCTGGATACGCTGCTGGATCTCGGTGAGCTCCTTCTCCTTGCTCTCGCGGATAGCGGGAGTCCAGGTGCTGACTTTCTGCTGGTATGTCTGGTACTTGGAGTTGAACTCCTCAACCATAGCCTGATAGGTCTCCTGAGCCTCCTGGCTGGAAGCCTGGATAGTGGCGCGGGCCTGATCGGCCTCGGGCATAAGCTGCACGAGTTCGGAGAAGTTGACGTGGGCGAATTTAGGCTGCGCCATTGCAGCGACGCTCACGAGAGCCGCAGCTGCGATAACAAAGATCTTTTTCATATTGTCCATTGTTTTGATTATTCTAGAATTGCTGTCCGATCACGAAGTGGAACTGGCTGCCGCCTATCCTTGTGCTGTCGAAGCCATAGCCCCAGTCAACACCGAGAAGGCCGACCATGGGCAGGAATACGCGGACGCCGACACCTGCGGAACGATAGATTTGGAACGGGTTGAAGTCGCGGATATCAGACCAGCAGTTACCTCCCTCAAGGAAGCCCAGCACATAGATGGTAGACGTGGGCTGGAGGATCACGGGGTAACGCACCTCGACGGTAAACTTGTCGTAGACGTTGCCGGCATAGGCATATCCGTTGGAATTGTATGTCGTGTTCTGGTAAGGCGTAAGCGAGTAGTTGGTGTAGCCTCGGAGCGAGATGACCTCAGATCCGTAGGTGCTGTAACCCGACATGCCGTCGCCGCCGACGAGGAAGCCCTCGAACGGGGAGTAGCCCCAGTTGCGGTTGTAGTAGCCGAGATATCCGAACTGCGCGCGTGCCATCAGCACGAGGTCGCCGGCGACCTTGATGTACTGCGCGGCAGACAGCTTCCACTTATGGTACTCAATCCACTTGTAACGAGTGCCGGAACCCCACTTCGAATAGTCGACGTCTTTGTACGACGGCACGTTGAATCTGTTGCCGTCGGAGTCGTAGTCGTACTTGCGCAGAAGCGAGTAGGGAGGGGTCAGCGACAGGCTCACCGAGAAGTCGGAACCCTGACGGGGGTATATCTGCTGGTCGGTGGAGTTGCGCATCAGGTTGATCGAGTAGCTGAAGTTGTTGGCAAGTCCGTCGTCGAAGATGAAGTAACCGGAATACCAGTTCGTAAGCTTGTAGGTCTGCCAGCTGAGGCCGTTGTAGAGGACGAAGTAGCTGTCGGGCCATTTCAGGCGTTTTCCGAGCGAAGCTGAAGCGCCGAAGACCTCCATCTGCCTGTCGTGGCTCAGGATGTTGAGCGCGAGGTAGGAGTTGGTCTGACGGGTATAGTAGGCCGACAGGTTGAGCGAAGTCGGCTTCTTGCCGAAGAGCCAGGGCTCCGTGAAACTTGCCGTAAGGGCAGTGTAGTAGGTTCCGTTGGTCTGGAAGCGGAATGCAAGGCTCTGGGCATCGCCCAGCGGCACGGGCCTCCATGCCTCTTTGTCGAAGAAGCGCCTGGTCGAGAAGTTGTTGAAGCTCACACCGACCGTGGCAACGAAAGTCTTGCCGCCCCATCCACCGGAGAGCTCCAGCTGGCTGGAAGGCTTCTCTGTGACGTTGTAGACTATATCTACCGTATTGTCGCGCTGGTTGGGAATGATGCTGTAGCCGGTCGTAGGGTTCATGATGGCCTCTGAATCGAACTGGCCCAGCGAGGCGATTTCGCGGACGGACCTCTCGAAGTCGCTCTGGCTGAAAAGGTAGCCCGGGCGGGTGAAGATCTGGCGGCGGACCACCTTCTCGTTGGTAAGGTCGTTGCCGTTGATGATGATATTGCCAAGAGTCGCCTGCTTGCCTTCGGTGATGCGCAGCTCGACGTCGACGGAGTCGTTCTGGATATTGGTCTCGACCGGAGTGACTCCGAAGAAGAGGTAGCCGTTGTCGCGGTAGAGCTTGGAGATGTCGTAGTCGGTCTGCTTGCCGCCGCCGTAGAGTCTCTTTTCCATCGAGACCACGTCGTAGACATCGCCCTTGCTGATACCGAGAATGTTGTTGAGCGCGTCGGTGCTGTAGACGGAGTTGCCGGTCCAGGTGACGTTGCGGAAGTAGTATTTATCGCCCTCGTCGATATCGATGTCGATGTTCATGCGCTTCTTGACCTTGCCGTTTTTCTTGGGAATGTCGACGATGTAGATGCTGTCCTTGACGATGCGGGCGTCGCGGTAGCCGGCTTCCTTGAAGGCCTCGATCAGGAGTTTTTTGTCGTTGGGGTACTCCTTTTCGTTGAACTTCTTACTGCTGAAGAAGTTGTAGATCTTGTTGGACTTGGTTTTCTTCATCGAGCGGGCGAGCTTGAAGTCGGAAACATGCTCGTTGCCGCTGAAGTTGATGTCCTTGATCTTGACCTTGGGGCCCCTGTCCACAGCGAAGTTGACCCTGATGGCGTTGCGCACGACGGAGTCCTTCTCGACCTGCACGTCCACGTCGCACAGAAGGAAGCCCTTCTCGGCGTAGTAGCGCTTGATAATGCCCACAGAGGTAGACTTGGCGTACTCGGAGAACTCTCCGCCGCGGCGGATGTTGATCCTCTCCTGGAGCTCTTTCTTGTCGCCGGACCTGATTCCGGAGAAGGTCCAGCGGGAGATACGCGGACGCTCCTGTAGTTCGATACGGAACCATGCCGTATCGCGGCTGGCGTTTACATGGTCGAGGTAGACGGCTACGTCTTCGAAGAAGTTCTTGGCTGTCAGCTTACGGAGCACTGCGGACACTTCGTCGCCGGGCACGGTTATCTCCCTGCCGGCGAACAGTCCGGACTGCTGGATGATCTGCTGGTCCGAAAAGTAGGTGTTGCCTTCGACGGCGACTCCGCCGATGATATATTTCTGGGGATGTGAGTAATCCACTTCCACCTGGGCCCGGGCCTGGAAAGCCGCGGCGGCGCAGAAGAAGATTATCAACAGAATCCGGCCTAATCTCATATCTTGTTTTTAGTAGCCTACAAAGATAGTTAAACTATTTCACTTTTCCGAAGCGGCGGTCGCGTCCCGAATACTCTTCGATGGCGGCCACCAGGCTGTCCTTTCTAAAATCAGGCCAAAGCGTGTCGGTAAACACAAATTCGGTATATGCGGTCTGCCAGAGCATGTAGTTGCTGATACGCTGCTCGCCGGAGGTGCGAATAAGGAGTTCCGGGTCGGGAATGCCCGCCGTGACCAGCGCCCCGTCGATATCCTCCATGGTGATCGAGTCGGGGTCTTTGCCGCTTGAGGCGAGCTTTCGGGTGGCCTGGAGTATGTCCCATTTACCGCTGTAGCTCAGCATGATGAGCATGGTAGTGCGGGGGTTGTTTTCGGTAGCCTTTTCGAGGTTGGCTATAGCTTCGGCGAGCTGGGGCGAGAGGCGCGACCTGTTGCCGAGCACTCGGAAACGCACGCCGTTGTCCATGAGGGTGTCGTACTCTGCGATCATGGACTTGGCCATGAGCCCCATGAGGGCCGAAACCTCAGCTTCGGGACGGTTCCAGTTCTCTTCGGAAAAAGCGTAGAGAGACAGGTACTCCACTCCGAGTTCGACGCACTTTTCGGTCACGGCGCGGACGCTCTTCACTCCTTCTATATGGCCCTGGACACGGTCGAGACCGCGCTGCCTGGCCCAACGGCCGTTGCCGTCCATGATGATGGAAATATGCCTTGGGATTGTCATCTATCTTAAATTGCGGACGTCTTCACCCCAGAAAAGTTTGGTGCGGAGAGCGTCGATAAAACTTGATTTGCCGAATGTTACCCTTCTGAGCGAAAATGGCGCGCAGCGCACCTCGATTTTGGTGCCGGCGGGGACCGTGTAGTCTTTGTGGTCGACCGAAAGGATAACGCTGCGGTTCTTGCGGTCGCGGGCGGACATCTCAATTTCAGCAGTACGCGAAACGATGAGCGGACGTACGTTAAGGTTGTGAGGGGCAATCGGAGCTATTATCAGCACGCCGACATCGGGATGGCAGATAGGCCCTCCTACGCTGAGCGAATAGGCTGTGCTGCCGGTACTTGTGGAGACAAGAAGTCCGTCGCACCAGTAGGTCGGGAGGATCGAGCCGTCGACTGTCACGTCGACGCCGAGGGTGCCCGCCCCGCTGCGACGAAGGGCGACTTCGTTGAGGGCATACGGGAAAAACTTCGGAACGCCCGGGCCTTCCAGCGAGACCTCGAGCATCTCCCTCTCTTCGATGGTGTAGTTATGCTCAAGAAGCGGCCTGAGTACCTCGCCAAGTTCGTTGTCCGAAAGGAAGCCCATACGTCCGAGATTGATCCCGAGGATCGGCACTCCCGCCTCGCAGACTATCCCGGAAGCGGTCAGGAAGGTACCGTCGCCGCCGAAGGCGATGAGCATATCAGTGTCGGGCTGCAGCCCTGCGGCCACATCGTAAACCGTCACGCCGCCTGAGGCAAGATCTTTGATGAAAGCCTTGATAGCGGGGTCGGCCGAAAGGCCTGATTTCTTTATGAAATAAGCAATTTTCATTTGGAGCCTCAAATTTAGCATAATTATTTGTAATTTTGCGCGTTTGTATGACAAGGCTTAGCGTAAATATCAACAAGATCGCGACACTCCGAAACGCCCGTGGAGGCAACGTCCCGGACGTGGAGAAAGCCGCCGTCGATATAGAGCGCTTCGGAGCAGAGGGCATCACTGTGCACCCCCGCCCCGACGAGCGCCACATCCGCTATTCCGACGTCAGGCTTCTGCGCCCGCTCGTGAAGACTGAGTTCAACATCGAAGGTAATCCGGAGCCTGCTTTCAGGGAGCTCGTGCTCGAGGTCGTGCCCGATCAGGTCACCCTCGTGCCCGATGCCCACGACGCCATCACCTCAAATGCGGGGTGGGACGTCCCGGCCCACAGCGAGTTCCTCTCCGAGATGTGCTCTCTTTTCCACTCCAAAGGCATCAGAGTATCGATATTCATCGATCCTGTGCCGGAGATGGCGCGGGCCGCGGCCGGGTGCGGGGCCGACAGGGTAGAGCTCTACACTGCGGGCTACGCATTCGATTATCCTTCCGGCCCGGAGGCGGCCCTGGCCCCGTACCTGGCGACCGCCCGCGCAGCACGCGACTGCGGTCTCGGTCTCAATGCCGGCCACGACCTCAGCCTCGAAAACCTCGAGTATTTCGTCCGCAACATCCCCTGGACCGATGAGGTCTCAATCGGCCACGCCCTTATTAGCGACGCTCTCTACATGGGGCTCGAAAACACGGTCAAGGAGTACCTGCGCCTTACACACGCTAACAAATAAAAATCAACAGATATGAAAAAGACATCACTTATCCTGAGCATCTGCGCTTTCCTTCTTGCTGCCGCAGCACTCGTGTTCACTCTCGTTCCTTTCGGCAAGGCTTCTGACAAAGAAGCAGCTGAGAACCAGCCCGAAGAGCCCGTTCTGAACATCGCTTACTTCAATGTCGACGAAGTCGTAGCCGGCTACCAGATGGCTATCGACCTCAACGCCGCTTTCGAGAAGAAGGCCAAGAGCGTCAACGACGACCTCACCCGCCGCAACAACAAGCTCGAGAACGAGCAGAAAGAAATCGCCGACAAGCTCAACAAGGGCCTCGTAACCCGCTCGACAGCCGAGGTTCAGATCGGCAAATGGCAGGAGAAAGTAGCTTCCTTCCAGAATCTCACCCAGCAGAAGAACGGCGAGCTCGCAGAGGAGCAGCAGGTAATGCTCAACAACATCGCCAATGCGATCGGCGAGTACGTCAAGAAGTACAATGCCGAGAAGGGCTACACTATCATCTTCTCCACCACCAGCGGACTTCTCAGCCAGCCGGTAGTTGATGCCGAAGCAGGTCTCAACATCACCAGCGCCATTATCGAAGGCCTCAACGCCGAGTATCAGGCAACCAAGAAGAAATAGTTTTGAAGAGGATCGCGACTCTGATTGCGGCCCTGCTCCTGGGAGCTGCCGCCGCTACGGCCCAGCAGACTGAGCCTGTGCCCGTCAAGGTGAGCACCGACCGTGTCCGCGTCGGGGACAAGTTGTACTATGCCCACGTGGTAACACCCCGCCAGACCCTGTACTCCATCGGCAGGGCTTATGGAGTCTCGACTCTCGACCTTATCGACTCCAACCCCAAGCTGGACCTGCGCAACAAGCCGATTCACCCCGGCGACGTGCTGCTGATTCCCATTAGGGTAGCAGTTAAGGAGGAGACCCCCGCGCCGGTGGACACTTCCGCGGCGGCAAATTCGCCGGTTTTGATGCCGGGTACTAGTCCTGCGGACTCACTCGAAACTCCTTCCGATTCTCTGACTGCCCAGGTCGATACGACAAAGACGCCCGCAGATTCACTGAAAGCTCAGGCCGACACTTTGGAGTCTCCCGCAGACACGCTGACAACCCAGGCCGACTCGCTCGTGCCTTCCGTTCCCGTACGTCCTCCGTTCATCTACGACTACGCCGACAAGATCCACGTCTCGCTCCTGCTGCCCTTCGCCGCCGACAATGAGGCCAATCCCCATTACCTCAATTTCTATTTCGGTGCGCTTCTGGCCGCCCGCGACCTGGCCGCAAAGGGCGTTGATCTCGATCTTACCGTTATCGACGTCTCTTCGCAGAGAGATTTCAAGAAAGCCGGCTACTCGCTCGCCCTGAGCGATGTGATCATCGGCCCCGTGAGCCCGGCAGACATCCGCCGCACGCTCAATCTGCTGCCCGAGGGCAAGAGCATCGTCTCGCCGATGGACCCCAAGACCGAAGCCCTCACGGTCGACTATCCGGTGATTCTTGCCGCCACTCCGGTTCGCACTCAAATCGACGATGCGATGGGCTGGATGAAATCCAACATGGATCCCAGGGATTCGCTGATCATTGTCAAGGAAGCCGGCTACCCCATGACCTACAACGCCCAGTACCTGATCGACAGGGCTGAGCCGGAGACCACGGGCGGAAGCATCCGCGTTTCTTACGCCCTTTCCGAGGGTATCAAGATGAACGAGTACTTCGCTGCCCACACCCACCTCAAGGATACAGTCACTTGGGTCATTGCAGCTTCGGAGCACGACGTCTTCGTCAAGGATGTGATCAGGAACGTAGCTCTTCAGAACTACATGGGCCACAACGCCTACATCTACGGGCCGGCCAAAGCCAAGTCTCCGGATATGGACGAAATGTGCGGTGCGCGTCTTCACCAAAGCGCCACATACTATACCGACTACAACGATCCATCCGTAATCAGGTTTGTCAGCGACTTCCGCGCTCTTTTCCAGACAGAGCCCGACAATTTCGCCTTCCACGGCTACGACACCATGATGTATTTCGTTTCGGCCTGCGACACCTACGGCCGCAACTGGAGTCAGAAACTCGACGAGATACAGATGTCCGGCCTACAGACCAATTTCAAATTCTGGTGGGATCCCGACAGGAAGGGCTACGTCAATTCCGGAATCCGCCGGGTAGTCTACTCTCCCGGTTTCAAAGCGACCCTCCTCAAATGAATACACTCCTGAAATCGGCCGCCGTCTGCGCGGCCTTTTTTGCAATTCTCTGCTGCAGCGGGCATGCTGGACTGACGCGCAGCGAAAAGACCTTGATCTCAAGTTCCGATTCGCTGATGCATGTGCTCGTCGTGTCGGACTCCTCGGAACTTGCCGTGCTGCGGGCCCGCAGTCTGGATTTTACTGATGCAGACCTTCGCAGTTCAGAATTCGCATCGCTGGTCGCAAAGATGAAATACACGGTTCAAGACCCTTCGCAGGACGGTGTCGGAATCGCCGCTCCGCAGGTCGGCCTCAACCGCAGGGTCATCATCGTCTGTCGTCTCGATCTGCCGGGCGAACCGTTTATCGCATACGCCAATCCGCAGATCGACACGCTTTGGGGCGACACCCTGACCGGACGGGAGGGCTGCCTCTCCATCCCGGGGCTTCGTGGCAATGTTCCCCGCTCCGAGTTCGCCGTCATCCGACACAAAGACCCCGCAACTCTCCAGGTTGTGCGTGACACCGTCAGCGGCTACGTCGCCCGCATCTTCCAGCACGAAATCGACCACCTCGAGGGCATCCTCTACACCGACCGCACCTCCGACCTCTGGGAAGTGGAGGAATAGCACTCTAGGGCTCTAGGGGACATCTCGCTGACTCACCCTCCACCATCAGCGCCGATCCGGGTCTTCACACCTCTGGTCATCGCCGGCCCAGGTCCTGATACCTAACCCCTCTAGTCATCGCCGGCCCGGGATCCTGGTACCCGACCCCTCTGGTCATCGCCGGCCCCGGATCCTGGTACCCGACCCCTCTGGTCATCGCCGGCCCCGACCGGCGATCTTCTGATAATATATATACTACTCTGCCCCTTCACCGCTTCACCCCTGCGAAGCCTTCGCGTGTGGCAGCACCTCCGCACCCCTCTCCCAGTCCAGCGCGAGTGGCGCGAGGGCCTCGTGCGCAAGCCAAAAACTAGGTCGGCGGGAGCGGCGGTTTCCGGCAGTTAGCGCGGTAGGCCGCTCGTTCCCGCTTGCCCGGTCGATCTTGGCGAGCCTGTTGCACTCGCCTGGCCGGCGCGGTAACTGCCGAAAACCGACGAAACCACCGAGCCCCGCGGACACTCCCGCCCGCGACTTGCTAATCGCGTAGGAGTGATGGTAGCACTCCCGAACTCCGATGATTGTCGCCCTAACTCCCCCATTGTCCCGGCAGAGGCGTGGCTACCACCCCGCGCCGTGAGGGTGGGAGCCACACTCCGACACCATTCCGTCAGTAAATCGGCCATTTTACTAACCAAATCACTTTCGAAGACCCATTCCGTCAGTAAATCGGCCATTTTACTGACCAAATCACTTTCGGAGATTCATTCCGTCAGTAAATGGGGCGTTTTACTAACCAAATCACTTTCGAAGACCCATTCCGTCAGCAAATCAGCCGATTTACTGACGGAATTCATAGAATGCGCCAGATCGCG
>OCTW011524836.1_pt1 | contig 10998 bp, 10 predicted proteins | sample 1539671 | NCBI WGS metagenome assembly OCTW01 (sample SAMN02144230, study PRJEB22623) | gut metagenome | biome: sheep rumen | host: Ovis aries | place: New Zealand | reverse complement strand
TGCGTATTTGGGCGTCAACACACTTGTAGCCAACGTGTTTAAGATAAACGATTTTGATTTCGGCAGCTTTATGCCCGACGCGCTTATGAACAGCGTAAGCGTTGTAAACAACGAGCTCGTAGTAAACGCCCTCGTTGTAGGCGCAATCTTCATCGCATTATTCGTAACGCTTTCCTACATCACCTTCAAAAAGCGCGATGTAAAATAATTATAATAAATGCGGCGTCATACGGCGCCGCTATAATTTTTTAAAAAATTTTTAAAAGTTACGGAATTTGTAAGAGTTTTGTCATAGTTCGTATGCTAAAATATACACAGTTCAATCAAAGGAGGAATAAAAATGATTAAGCTTTTAATACTCTCGATTGGAGCAGCGGCAGTTGCCGCCTCAGCCGCAAAGGCAGTTACAGAAAAAAGCATTAAGACGAAAAAGGACAGCTCAGGGCTGCCCGAACAGAACGCTTCCTCGCAGGTTCGGATTTTTGACGAACCGGTTGCAAAGGAGTATGACGCTGATTATATGTTTATATAATCAAACTGAATTTTATATCCTTGACAGAGGGATTTCCGAATTATAATAGAGAAAAATGAACAACAAATGCCGCGACGATTATCCGTGATATTCTTAACGGAAAATTAGGTGGCTGTGATACCCTGAAGTCTTAAAACGGACTTCAGGGTATTTTTCTGTTTAGTTTTTGTCTAACTGGAATGTGTACTGAATGACAATTGTGTTGCCGCAGGTGCGCGAGTATCTGATTTCCTTTTCGTAGACATCGATTCGTTTGATGAAAGCACGGAGAATTTCGGGAGTGACTTTTTCAATGTCGATATACTCTTTCGCCTTTGCAATGAACTCCTTGACGTATTTCTCCTGCAAGTCTATCTCACCGATTTTCTCATTGAGTTCGCTCAGTTTGGAGCGAATTTGAGCCTGTTCTTCTTCGTAGCCTGACGCAAGGAAATCATAGCGTTCCAGAGTGATACGTCCGACCACTCTATCCTCGTAGAGACATCGAATGATGTTGTCAAGCTCGTGAAGCCTTGTGGTCAACTGAGATTTTTCTTTCTCTGCCGAAGCATAATGCTTCTTTGCTTCGACTTTGCCTTTCTCGGTTGCCATAGCGTAGAACTCATCGCTGTGGTTGCTCGCCAACGCTATCATAGATTTCAACTGCTCGAGGATGATTGTGTCAAGTACCTGTTCCTTGATATTGTGTACAGTACATCTTGATTTTCCCTGCTGATAACCACCGCACTGGAAGTAGTTTTTCCCAGCAGGCATCGTTTTTGAACGGTGAAGATACATCCGCTTGCCGCAGTCTCCGCAGTACAGATAACCGGCGTATTTATCCATGTTGCCTTGAGTATCGGGACGTTTCCTTCCCTCAAAATGTTTCTGTACGATGTCAAAGGTCTTTCTGTCGACAATGGCTTCGTGAGTATTCTCGAAGATAAGGATATTCTCAGGCTCGTTCTTAATACGCTTTTTTAACTTATTTGACTTTGTATAAGTCTTGAAGTTGACTGTATCGCCAACGTAGAATCTGTTTGAAAGCATCCTGCGGATTGTTGTGATAGACCATTGATATGGATTGTTAAGGTCAGGATGACCGCTTCGACTTCCTGTTTTCTTAAAAGCATATACGCTTGGACACATAACCTCGCGTTCTGCAAATAGATTACAGATTTTATGAATTCCGATTCCGCTTGCGTACAATTCGAAGATTTCTTTTACAACCGGTGCGGTTTCGGGGTCGGGAATCCAATCCTTTGGATTGTCGGGACTGCGCATATATCCATAAGGAACCGTTGTGCTGATTCTTTCCCCGCGCTCTCCTCTTGCATGAAGAACGGCTCTTATCTTCTTGCTTGTGTCTCTGGCGTAGAAATCATTGAAATAATTCTTGATGCCTGAGAAGTCACTCTCGCCATGAAGGCTATCAACACCGTCATTGATTGCGATAAAACGCACATCATATTGAGGGAACGTAATCTCCATCAGCATACCTGTCTGGAGATATTCTCTGCCGAGTCGGGACTGGTCTTTGACGATGACCGTTCCGACTTTGCCCGCGTAAACGTCATCCATCATCTGTTTGTAACCGGGGCGGTTGAAGTTTGCGCCGGAGTAACCGTCGTCGACATAGTACATACAGTTGTGCAGATTATTATCATCTGCGAACTTTTTGGTAATGATTTTTTGATTAGATATACTATTTGATTCGCCCTCGCGCTCGTCCTCTTGTGAGAGTCGGCAGTAGAGAGCGGTAATCAATTGGTTTGAATTTGTTGATAACACTTTTAACCTTCCTTTCCGAATGCAGCCACTCTGAAATTCAAACCGAATAGGATACGCTAACAGAATATCCTAACTGGGCTTGAATGTCCAGAGATTTTGTCTTAATTCTTTTACTTTCCGTTAATTAAATATTTGATAGTGTCACTGACGGTTGGTGCGTCAGTGGTAGGGTTTACAGAAATAATCTCGTAAGTCGCTCCGTTAACCGTCATGGTAGTCGTGCTGAAAAGATTCCTCCTGTAAAAATCTGTGTCGTTATTCATAGTAATCGTACTTAATTCTTTGTTCATAGAGTCCTTTCCTCGCCGTAGTAAATGCGGCGAATTGTTTTTATGATTTGGTTAATGTGGTAGTTGGTTTTGGAATAAAACCGATTCATATTTGACATCAATCTTTCATTTAATAGATTTTTTAGAGCGTCATAGAGAAGCCTTCGTCCTCATCTTCATCCTCGCTGTCGTCATAATCATCGTAATCATAATCGTCAGCACCAAAGATTTCTTCGAGGATCTCTTCTCTGGTTTTGTATTCTTCCTGCTCGTAATCAGGCTCTTGTTTGAGCGTTTCATCTTGACTGCCGGCTGTTAAGTTGGTTACCAGACCGATACCTAAACCGAGAACACTACCAAGAGCGGAGCCGTTTTCTTCAGCTTCAATACGTTTTCTGCGCTCGTCAGCGTCTTCGGAATCGTTGTCTATGATTTTTGAAACTGCTCCGGCAAGGTTGCTGACACCGCTGCTAATATCGGAATAACCGTCTTTAACTCTCTGCGATTCTGCTTTTGCAAGAGCACGTTCTCGGAGGTGGTGCTCATAAAGCTCACGTGAATCCTCCCAGCCTGCTGGTTGCTTTTCACCTGAACCGCTGTCAGGAAACTCTCTTTGCAGGAGTTCACGCTCGATATTTTCTTTGAGATATTTATCGTCGTGGAGCTTGATATCGCGGCAGCTTTTCCCGCTGGGACAGTGAAAGGTGAGATTCTTTCGCTCATCTGTCCACGTCATGTGGTAGCCGAGAATGGACATGTTGCGAATGAACTCGTCCTTGCTGCCGCTGTATTCCATCGCCCTGTCGATATCCTTTGCCAGCTTTTGTTTCCAACTGTTTCCTCTTAACCGCGCACGGTACTCTCTGGACGATATACTATTTCTGCCGCCTTGATATGGCTGAAGTACGGAAAGTCCGTGAGCAATACAGATTTCGTCGCTGAGTTTGCGTAACTTTTTCAAAGTGGAAGGCGATTGGTGGAGTTTCATTCCCGATTCAAAACCAACCGAGTTCACTACAAAGTGACTATGAATATGAGCGACGTCGCAGTGAGTAGCAACCAGAACCTCGTGACCAGCCCATGCTTTCTCTGCAAATTCAAGAGCGATTTCGTGCGCTAACTCGGGAGTGATCTTCTCCGTTGGAGGAAAAGACTGCGCGTAATGGTAAAAAAATATGCCGTTATCTTTTCCGTAAACCTTCTTCGTCGCCAAGAATTCACGGAAAGCATTTGCTCCGTCGCAGTTGACTCCGCTGACTAATCTGCGCTTGGATCTGCTGTCAAAGGTCTTGTACTGCTGCTGACAGTAGTTGATAACTGCGCGCATAGCGGAACGGTTCTGCCGACCTTCCTTGATAAAAATGACCGTTGCCATCAGCTATCTTCTTTTTTCAAGCGGAGAATCGCGTCATAGACTTTTCGCTGACCTTCGATAACAGAATCGAAGTTACCGAAGAAGAACCGCTTTGAATTTATCTTCCGTGCGATTTGATTGATGTTGTTGCCGATACGTTTCAGCTCGACAAGCACTTCGGATAGGTTGGTCACCGTGATATTTGCGTTGCGTGAACATTCGATCAGGTAATCGGTCAAGGTCATCTTTGCTTGTTTTGCTTTGGCTGTAATCTCTTTCTTTTCTGCCGGTGTTAACCGGATGGATATGGTTTGATTTCGTTTTCTATTTGCCGTAATTGTTACCTCCGTGGTTGATATAAAAGTGGGTTCCGGGCTTCCGCCCGGCTTTATGCGTGCGGCGGACAGCCGGACGCTCTGCTTGCCTCAGCAGAGCTGAGTAAAGCGAGAGATAAACTCCCGATTTACACAGTCCGAATAAATGTGGTTGTTATAATAAATGGGTGTACTGTATTTTTCTGCAACTTCTGCAACAGCGCGGAAGAAGCCAGCGAATAAGCCAAATTCGACACTTCTGTTTCTGCAACAGAGCGCGGCGCAACTGCAACAGTGCCACAGTTGTACAACAGAAAAAGAGAAAGGCTTTTCACAGCGTACAAGCCGTTTTCAATGCTCTGCCACAGTTGCCACAGAAAATATCAGGTACCGTTCACTATCTGTTCCGCCTTGAATTTATCGAGCGCCATATATCGACTGTTCTTTCCTGCGTAGCGAACAGAGACCGTGTTGCTGCCCTGAGAGGTTTTTATCAAATCGTCCTCGGCAAGTGTTTTCAACAGAGCCTTACTAGTCAAGCTGAAACTCTCGCCCTGCTCATTGCAGAGTACTTTCACATGACGATAAGCAATATCCTTGTTGAGGTAGAGATAATGCTCGTCCTCGAATCCAACAAAGTTTCTCGGATACGGGTCTTCGCCGAGTGACAGATCCTTGTGCGTCACAGCGACAGCGCCGGACTCAATCAGCGCGTAGAGCTTTTTCACAAAGACAACCGAGGGCTTGTCGCTCTTGATATTCTCGCTCTGTCGCTTTGCCAATTGGTAAAGGATTTCTTTGAATTCGCTGTCAAGAATATTTGCGGCGTATTCGGTGATAACCTCATGCTCCTCTAAAATCCACAGGAACATTTTCATGCCGATTCTTAACTCAGCTACCATTTCAGGCACTCTGCCGTGACAGGAAATTCCTGTCTGAATAAAATCATTTCGATAGGCGATAAAAGATTCTTTGAGCATTTTCACAAAGCCTTTTTCGATTTTTTCTGCTTGGAGAAATCTTTTCCTGATCCATTCCGTGTAACCAAACATCGCTCTGCGAAAAACTCCCTGCTCCGCATACTGCTGAAACGAGGACAGAATATCTAAGTTGACGTCGCCGTCCTTCAGCTCTAACAGGAAATACCGCGCGGTTCCGCTCTCACCGATATCGGGCGGGAACTCCGAGGTAACTATCGCGTTGCCGAGCGGCGGACGCGACTCCATCGGAGAGGAATCCTTTCGCAATCTGCCGCGTCCTGTTCTGTCTCCGTAGGAACGGACAAGTGCCTGCATGGTACCTGTCAGCTTTCTTTCGTCATCTCTGCCGCAAGGGTGGAAATCATCAATACAGGTCAGTACATCTTTCAAAGCAAAAGCGTTCTGGATAATGCTGTTCGCGGTATCCCGAAACGACATCGGCAGATTCCCGGCATTGAATATTCCGAAGAAGCAAAGGAACAATGCCGCCAGTGTACTCTTGCGCGTGCCTGTTCTGCCAATGATGTTCAAAACAAATTTCGGCATACATTGCGCCTGCCTGAGAAACTCAATCAGCGGAGTTAGAAAGGTGAACGCCAACAGAACAAGAACAATCTCTTTCAGCGCAGGCGGTGTTTTTATCATCGAGTAGACCGTTTCCAAATCCGATTTTGAAAAAGTCTGCTCCCCACAGTAGCTTTCGAGCTTTCCCTTTAAGCTGACGTTGAATTTGCTGTCACCGGGCAGAAGATAGTACCAAGCGTTTCCGATTTTCTTCCAGCCTGTCTGCTGATAGATAAACTGTTGCTCAGCGTACTCAGCTGTCTGCTGAATGGCATAGCGCAGGTGCTCCCTGATATTCTTGCCGACCTCCAAGATGCATTTCGCACCCCACTTTTCAAACAGCCAATTGAAGGAAGGGAAGTCTTTTCCCGATACCTCAATCTCGGGAAGTACTTCTCCGTTTGCGTGTGCACCTGCTAACCGCAAATATTTTGTTTCCGTCGCGCCGTCATCAACCGTCAGCTCGCTTTTGATGTACGGTGTGAAGTTGCTCAGCTTTCTGTCATAGGTGCTGTGCTTTTCGGTAACCTCCATGCAGAGGTTTCCATCGATTACCTTGTACGGCGACGGATACTGTACAAGGCATTCTTGAGTTGTTGCGTTTGTAATTGACATGGTTGTCACAGCCTTTCTTATAAGATTTTTTCGTGAAACACAACGCTCCCACGCTGAAAAAGTGGGAGTAGTATTCATTTTTGCAAACAATCATAAACATCAGCTCCTTTTAAGATTTTGGGCATAGAAAAATCCCTATAACTTGTCATTTGTCAAGCTATAGGGATTTTTGATTTCTTCTCTTCGTTCTTATTATACCGGATTTTACAAACTCGCGTCAATTGTAAGCGATGACGGGAATTGAAACAGTTTTTGCCATTCTACTGTCTGGATTGCACTGGGGATTTGCTTCAACTATATTGTGGAATTGTTTTATGCGAGATTATACTTTTCACGGACAAATTAAAACCGTCAACCGACAATTTTCCCTTCTACTATATCAATGTCAAATTTTTTAAAAAGTCCGTAAAAACGTGTGACGACCAAAAACCGTTTCCAAAAAGTTGTGACAAAACGCTTTCACCGCCCGACATTCAGCCGGACGGTGTTTTTTCGCCCACAAACCGCGACAAATCGGCTGTGTGGGATTTGCTGGACGAGGTCGGGTACCGACCTCCACAAATTTTTTCGCGCAACACGGGGCGAAACAGGGCGCATCAGTTTTTTCTCTCTGTTAGGGAAAATAAAACATAATCATTGTAATCGTTCAATTTCACGCTGAATGAATAACCGTCCTTGCTATCAACAAAAAGCGTATTATCATTTACCTGCTCTACGGTGTAAATGCCCTTGCTCTTGTAATAATCACGAACGTCAACAAGGCTGAATTGTTTGCTAAAATAAACATGACCCTTAAACGGCGTCGCAGTTGCCGGATAATCGCAATTTTCAAACCATATCAGCATATGAAACGGTATATAGATGTTTTCTCCAAAATCATCTGCCAGTCCGACCTCTGCAAAAAGAGAATAGCGAAATTCGTTATCCGATACACCGTTATATTTCAAATAGAACTCACCGCTGTCGGTGATTAATTGCAGATAGTCGCCAATTTGAGTGGTGGATTTTATCTCCTTTCGCGACCTCAACTCAAAGGTCATTTCGTTAAAATCCAATGGTGAAGTAAAATTGGAAAAGTGTCCTGTATCGGCATAGTTATGTGCTTCCAAATCCAGTATTAACCGCTGACCGGAAATCAGGTCAATGGCATGTACATGATTTGTATTGTGTTGACCGCCGCAGGCAGTGAGAAAACTACTCAGTAGGAGCAATACTAAACAGCTAATTGACAAGGTCGTCTTTTTCATGATTTTTAAACTCCTTGTACACCCCCAGCTCCGAAACAGTATCAGCAAAATTCTCATACTGACAAATGATTTTCGGTTCTCCGTCAATCACCTTGACAAGCCAATAGTCCGTACAATCAACTTTGCCGGTTCCATAACTGCCCATCTGCTTTCCGTCCTCTGAAATCAGTGTGCGATGCACCTTTATGACGGTTTCTTCGCGTGACTGATCTCTCCAAAACAATTCACTGCTTGTCTCTTTACAGCTTTTAACGCTTTCGATGAAGGAGTTGACAGATTCGCTCTCAACGTTTTCATAACAGCCTATAAATGCATCCGAATCTTTCTTATTAAGCGATTCAACATAATTCCCAATAGCCTCTCCTGCTTTCAGCTCGTATATATCAGTCCCTTCGCAGAATTGCATGGCAAAGCGGTTATTGCCGTCGGACATCACTAAAATACGATAGAGCGGTCTTGGACTTTCCAAAGAGCTTTGATGACTCTCAAATACGCTGATACTGCCGCCTGTCGTGTTGCCGCCCTCGTATTCTATGTCGTAGCCGCAATCCTGATAGAACGCAGCAATATCCGTAAAAATCGTCGGTGATGATTGTAATTCAACGATATTGTAATATGGATCGTGTATATGACCGTTGAGCGAATACTGTCCGTCATCCTCGCTGAAAACAAAAGCTTTTTTCATCAGGTGATACGGCAGACAGATTTTATCGTTGTTTCTGTTACCTGCCGCGCTTTCGTTGATGACAACGTATATATCATCTATCGAGTTATTATTTCCGTCTATCACGTTTTTACTGAACAGTGTATACGGATAATTGGCTTTGCTCATCATCAGTATCTGTTTATCATCAATTACATTGAATGTGAAATCAGGATTGCTTTCGGCAAGAGAGTTTCTCATATCATCAACCGATAATTTGCTTTGAAAGGCAAGTGTGCTCCCATTTGAAAAATACGCTTTATCAGCATCTATCTTGATTTCTGTCGTGCTTTCATCAATATAGTTATTCAATTTCAAAATACCGCTTTGCTTTTCTTTGGCAGTTAATCCGCAGGCGGACAGTTGTATGGTGATTACTAAAATAATAATGATTGCAAATAATTTTTTCATAACAAACTCCTTTTTCAAATTGACAATTCTCTCAGCTGAGATTATACTATAATTGTAGCAATTATCGGTAAATTGCGCCATACATTTTTATCAATAATTTTAGCACTATCTGCAATAGGTGAGTTATGACAAAGTGCCGTTTCTGGGAAAACCGTTATCTGCCAATTGAATACAGTTTAGAGAATATGCAGAGCACAGAGGGCTATTTTTCGCTGTGTCTGATAAAGAGAGGAAATGCCGTTGTGTCCGTCGACGGCATAAAATGCTATCTTTCCGCACCCGCTTTGCTTTGTCTGAATCCCGACAGAAAAGCGGAAATTATCAGATCGGCAAAGCTCCAAATGAAAACGATCTTTTTCGCACCTGAATTTATCAACCGCAATCTGTCTGTTGAACGGATCACTGCTGATGATTACGAGTTGAACTGCCGTTTATTTGATTTCCCGAGCTTTGATTTATTCTATCGATCTGATGATGCCTTCAATTGCATCATTCCTTTTGAATCGGAGGAGCTTGGCAAAGTGGAATTTCTCTTTGACAGTATCATCGAACAGCTCAGTGTTCAGCCCGATAATATGTGGTCTTGCCGTGCAAGAATGGCGGTTATCCGCATCTTTGACTATGCCGCCAATCTCTACGAAGGATTGTTTGGCGTTAATCAGGAAAGCGATACACTTGTAGATTGTATTCTCACCTTTATCGAATTCAACCTCGAAAAGCAATTTACCATCGAATGGCTCAGCCGTGAGTATTCCACCAACCGGACTACGCTGATGGCAGACTTCAAGCGTGTAACAGGAAAGACAATCAATGAGTTTGTCTTAGACAAGAGGATTGATTTGAGCAAGCAGATTTTGGCGTTTACCAATATCTCCATTGAAGAATTAGCATTGAAATGCGGTTTTTCCTCTCAATCGTATTTCACAAGAGCATTTAAAAAGAAAACAGGCTTGTCGCCAATGCAATTTCGGAAACAAGCTGTGGAAAAAAGAATCTCTGAATTCCAACAATAAAATGAACCTTTTTGTCTTCTGGACGCTCTAATGAATAGAAAACCGAAAGGAGAGTCATTATGAGAACAGAAGATTTACAAAACGCATATCCAAACCCACCCGAGGATTTTCACAACGCCGTGCTCTCCTCGCTCTGCAAGCTTGACGCGCAATCGCCTGTGCGGTACAGAAAACGCCGCGTTATGAGAGTTGCCGTTGTGTGCGCGATTGTCGCGGCTTTTGGCAGCTTTACCGTGGTCGCCGCCGCAACAAATTTCTTTGGTCTGTTTTCGGAGCCTGTTGGGAAATTCGGTCTCCATGTCGGCGTGACCGAGGAAGCAACCGAATTGGCAAGCGATTCGCTGAAAGCCGTTAAAATGAAATTCGGGTACATGACCGAGGGCTTTGAGGAGCTTCCGCATATGCCCTCGGACGTTAGTAAGTTCCGGAATACCGGCGACGAAAACTCGCCTCACTACGTTTTTTCTCTTGAACCCGCAAAGGATTTTGATAACATCGTCAAGTATGTTATCGACAAAGAGGAAAAGGTTGTAAACGGTCACAAGCTCATTTTTACCACCCGTCAGTTAACGGAAGAAGGCGAATCTGATTACAGTGCGGTGATGTATTTTGAAGATTGGGGCTATGTTGTCTGGAGCTTTGCCTACAACGGCGCAGAAAAGGACGAACTGCTGAAAATCATGCAGAATCTTAGTCTGGAGGAAGATAAGGATTATGTTCCTGAAACGACCTCCGCCGATATGGTTCGAAGCGAATTGGATTTGAAACGCCGCGAGTATGATTGGACAGTTAATACAGAATTCACCATGCACGCCCTCGGTGAAGCTTTTCAGTGGGGACGTGAAGCACATTCCGACGATTTCACCGTTAAGGTTACATCCATTAAGGAGCAAACCGACACCAACGGCATTCCCTCTGAATGTTTCAACTGGATAACCGATTACTCTCTGATTTATTCCGATTACTTTGACGGAAACGGCAAGCTCATTACTCCCTATATCCGTCATAATTCCACCGATGCGGACGGTGTTAATTCACAGCGCAAAACATGGGACACTCAGGACGATCGTCACTTCTTTATTGTAACAGTGGAAATCACGCAGAACACGGATTTCCCAAATGCCGATTTTGATGTAATGGGAGATTTCACGCCCGTTATCCTGATAAAAGACAAGGACGGCAGCTACCGTCACAACGGCGAGGAGGACGCTTACGGCGTTATGCAG
>OCTW013377350.1_pt1 | contig 10999 bp, 11 predicted proteins | sample 1539671 | NCBI WGS metagenome assembly OCTW01 (sample SAMN02144230, study PRJEB22623) | gut metagenome | biome: sheep rumen | host: Ovis aries | place: New Zealand | reverse complement strand
GACTGAAAATATGTAAATTAAAGAAAAATGTGAACATAAACGTTTAGATAATGTTAAAATATGGACCAATTATTTGGTTTGCAACATAGAGGGGCGATAGAGCATAGGCGGGGCGCGTAAGCCCCCGTGAAGAGTGAAGAATCTTAAAGTCCTTAAGGAAAAGTTCCCCGCCCCCTTGGGGAGGGGCTGGGGGTAGGGCCAACTGCTGCGATAGCAAGAGAAGCAGCTGGTGCTGCAGTCAAAGGTCAAAGATCAAAGGCTAAAGAGAAAAATGCTGCGATAGCGAGAGAGGAAGTAATAAAATCCAATGATCGAACATGGTGGCGCAGCCATTGCGAGGACCTGTTTGAGCGAAGCGAGTCCCGCAGCAAAATGTGAGGAATTGTGATTTTATCTGACTCGAAGCGTGCAGCATGGTCTCTCTTGGTTCTTTCTCTCTGCCGAAACAGAGAGAAGAACATTTGTTGGGAAGGTTGTGAAAATAAAAGATATATGAAAAAAGGATTAGTTTTGGAAGGCGGAGCCTTGCGAGGCCTCTTTACCGTCGGCATTCTCGATGTGATGATGGAACACAACATCACACCCGACGGCTTCATCGGCGTGTCTGCCGGAGCCGCTTTCGGCTGTAACATGAAGAGTCGACAGCCAGGGCGCGCCATCCGTTACAATACCAACTACGCCAAAGACTGGCGCTATTGCAGCATCCGTTCTTACCTAAAGACCGGCGATCTCTTTGGTGGTGAGTTCGACTACCACTATCTCCCGGCACACCTGGATATCTTCGATGAGGAGGCTTTCGACAACAACCCCATGGAGATGTATGTGGTATGCACCGACGTGACAACCGGCAAGGCGGTATATAAGAAACTGGACAAGAGCGGCTACAACTGTTATGAGTGGATACGCGCCTCAGCATCCATGCCCTTGGCATCAAGGATCGTCAAGATAGATGGCTATCAACTGCTTGATGGAGGCATCGCCGACTCCATACCCCTGCGCTACTTCCAAGAGATAGGCTATGAGAAGAATATCGTGATTCTCACCCAGCCCGACGGTTATGTGAAGGAAAAAAATAAGTTCCTGCCGCTGATGAAGATGCGACTGCATAAATATCCCCATTTCATCGAGGCAGCTGCCAACCGTCATCTGATGTACAATGAAGAGACAGCCTATGTGAAGGAGCAGGAGTTGTTGGGCAACACACTGGTTATCCGACCGAAGGAAGCACTGCCCATCGGACATATCTCCCACGACCCTGAAGAGATGTGGCGCGTGTATCATATCGGCAGGGCAGCAGGAGAAGAACGGCTGCAAGACATCCTCCGTTTTATGCAGGAATAAACGAATAAAAATACGGTCACACAAAAAAGACCGTATTTTTTTTGGGCTTTCGATACGAATTGCGTATCTTTGCATATGAGAGAATAATATCACCTTATTTAATATATAGTCTTAGTAAGCCATGGGAAAGATAACGCAGGAGAATTTCGAACAGAATTATGTCGACCCGATCGAGTTACGGCAGATCGACAAGTTTGTGTGTGCAGAGATGGGGCGGCAGATACACCGTTACATCAAGGGTATGTCGGGAAGCATCAAGATCATGGAGAAGTTTGAGGAAGCCATCTCCACCCTCTCCGTGCCCGAGAAGGAAGTGGCCATCGCACGGTATATCGACCTGAACCGCAAAGCCATCAGCGGACTCGACTTCGAGATCGTTTTGGCGCGCGCCATCGCCAACTACTGCGATACCTATGACTATTTCGTGACGATGATCAACGATGAGCATAAGATGAACTTCTACCTCGCACGCATCAAAGACAAATATATCCGTTTCCATAAGGTGATTGAGCGTAACGGACTCTTCGGCATCGTCGACCATGAGAACAAGACGATTATCTCTCCCAAATACGAGTTCCTGCGCACCTGCTATACCTATGTGGACGACCTGGTGACCATGCCGGTCATCGCACAGAAGAATGGCAAACTCGGACTGATACTGCCCGACCGCAAAGATACCGTCGTAGCCGACTTCATCTTCGACGATATCCAACTGCGTGATGAATATCCTTACTTCGAGGGCTGGATAGGTGATAAGAAGGTGTATCTCGACGATTCGTATTACAAACAGACTGTAGAGAAGAACTAATTCTCTTTTCTTCCAGCAGGATATATTCATTACGGGTGAGAGTCCGGACCCTCCGGACTCATAGTCCAAGTACTCCGGACTACCAGTCCGAAGTATTCGGACTCTATGAAATAAGGGGCTTTCTCATTAACAAAAGCGCTTACCTCTTTCCTCATTGCGGGCTTGACCCGCAATCTCCTGCGAATAAGATACGGATGAGATTCCGGCTCGGTGGCCGAAATGAGGGGTATGCTTGGGGGATAGGTATGCTTTAGCGGCCCTGTCCCCATTACAAATTCACCTGATTATAGAATTTCTATAATAGAATTTGTATAATTGAAAAAATTGGACCTTCCCCAACACACACATGCACAGATGCTTTTAAGAAGAAAAAACAGCAAAGACTTGGAACTTTCTTGTTTTCTTTGTATTTTTGCAACAGGTACGAATGTAACGACAAATATCTATGGATGCAACAAATACGCGAAAAATACAATTTGCCACATTAGCAATAGGTGCCACTGCAAACAGTATGGGCATCACAGCTACTGAGTTGCATAACAGGCTCAAACGACATGGGCTTATACAACACCTATTATTTGATTGCTACGACACATTACATACAGAAAGTATTGAAGGGGTAGTGTGGAATGTAAAAGAAGCACTGAAAAACTGGGAAAGGAAAGAAGGGAAAGGATGAAAATAAGATTATATCATGGATCATATACTGTTGTGAAAGAACCACTCACAGGAGTTGGTCGCCGAGAACTGGATTTCGGTCCAGGTTTCTATGTAACGAATCTTCGTGTCCAAGCAGAACGTTGGGCACGCCGTGTATGCGTTATCAGAGCATTAAACACACCCACTCTTTCCATATTTGAATTCGATGATCAGTTACTACCTGAAGAGACATCCCGGCTTCTTCTTAATAATTATGACAGACAATGGCTTGATTTTATAGTCAGCAGTCGTAAAGGAGAACGGCCTTGGGCCAGTTTTGACATCATTGAGGGAGGAGTCGCAAATGATCAGGTTATTGATACGGTAGAAGATTATTATTCTGGCCGTATTACAGCAGACCAAGCTTTGGGACAGCTTCGCTTTGCCCATCCCACTCACCAGATGTGTATTAGTAATCAACTTATTGTTGATAACTGTCTGCATTTTGTTGGTTCAGAATCACTTACAATGAAAGAAGGAGGTAAAGGATGAGAGATCAAGTATTATGGCGAAAAATAGCGAGGATAGCAACCCTTTTGACCGAACGACTCAATATTGATGCAGGCCGTGCACTCGACATCCTTTACAATTCACATACCTATGAGTTATTGGCTAATCCGGAGAGCGGCCTGCAACTACAGAGTGATGAATACATCATCACCGACCTTATGAGGGAGTTGGAGGGGTGAAGATCAAATTCAGCTATTTTTTTACGACGCACCCTTCCAATATATGATGATATCGAAGGGCTATAATCTGGGGAAAGGTATATAATCTTTTGGGGACAGCCTCCTCATTGCTGGCTTGACCCGCAATCTCCTGCGAATAAGATACGGATGAGATTCCGGCTCGGTGGCCGGAATGAGGGGAATGCTTTGGGGACATGTATGCTTTAGTAATAGTGAACCAAAACTGCGACAGGCTGTCTCAGTTTTACCATGAGCGGCCCTGTCCCCACCATAGATTCACCTAATTATAGAATTTCTATTATAGAATTTGTATAATTGGAAAATTATCCTTATCTTTGCATCAAAAAGAATCATTATGGTGAATCCCTTCTACATCACTGGTATCATTCCAGAGCCCTACTTCTGTGACAGGAAGAAAGAAACCGTATGGATTACCCAGACCCTTGAAAATAAGGCACATATCCTGTTAACATCGCCTAGAAGAATGGGCAAGACACAACTTATTCGCCATGTTTTTGAGCAACCGTCTATCAAAAACAATTTCTACACATTTTATACTGATATCTATTCTACTACAAGTTTACACGAGCTTGTTTTATTTCTTAGCAAGGAGATCTACTCTGCACTAGTGCCTAAAGGAAAGGCTATGGTTGATAAATTCCTAAAGGGAATCCATTCTCTTGCAGGAAGTTTCGGCTACGATCCTATAACAGGGCTCCCCACCTTTGACATCAAACTGGGTGACATACATACACCAGAGTTGACCCTGGAGGAGATTTTTCGTTACCTTGAGCAAGCCGACAAACCCTGCATCTTCGCCATTGACGAGTTCCAGCAAATAGCCCAATATCCAGAAAAAAATATAGAGGCTACACTACGTACGCATATCCAGAAGATGAACAATTGTCTCTTTATCTATGCGGGAAGTAACCGTCATGTTCTTGAAAACATGTTCAACTCTACGGCTAAACCATTCTATAACAGTGCTGAACAAATATATCTGGACTGCATCCCCAAAGATGTTTATACAGCGTTTGCCAAAGAGCAGTTTGCAGTAGCAGGGCGAGAGATTACCTCTGATGCAGTAGTGCTTGCCTACGACCTTTTTGAAGGACATACGTACTACGTACACAACATTCTACATAACGCCTTTGCCTACCTTGATACTAATAAAAAAATAGATGAGAACGATATCAGAAACGTACTAAGCGATATATTGGAAGAGAAAGGCCATACCTTTTCCTCTGTCATGAATCAACTCAACTATCAACAGAAAGAGACACTGATTGCTATAGCCAAGGAAGGTAAAGCCAGCGGCGTTACATCTGTCACATTCGTGAAAAAACATGCGCTCAAATCTCCCAGTTCTGTACAATACGCCATTACAGCCTTACTGGAAAAACAATTACTCACATACCAGAACCAGCAACGTACGAAAGTGTATAGTGTGTCCGACCGATTTTTAGAGATGTGGATATGCAAGGTATATTAGTCCGACCGCAAAGATACCATCGTGGCCGACTTCATCTTCGACGATATGCATTTTTGGGGGACAGGGCCGCTGCGCATACCTGTCCCCTCTGTATTTCTGTCCCCCCACTTACACCTAAGCACTCTGTACCTCCGTTTCTCTGTGTTTAAAATAATAAAAGAGAAATCTCCTTATTCTTTGGTAATTTGTTTATCTTTTTGTAATTATGGCTTTACCGAAATTACTACGTCTCGGTAAATAAAAAAAATTGATTTTATTTTGTATTGCCCTCATCTTTTTGTAATTTTGCAGCCGTAATTGGTTCATAATAAATGATTAAAAAGGGAATCAGGTGAGAGTCCTGAACAGTCCCGCTGCTGTAAGTGTCATTCTTTGTGCAAGCGATAAACCACTGATAATCATCGGGAAGGTGCTTGCATAGTACATAAGTCAGAAGACCTGCCATTACGAATGTTTCATCACGGCCTCGAGGAAAGGTTTTGTAATGACAATTTTATGAACAGGTTAATATTTCTCATCTTTTTGGTTGCCACTACCCTGTGCGCTCATGCACAGCAGGATAAGCGTATGCAACGGGAACAGCAGTTGGATACGGTCACCGTGAGAGGACATCGTGTAGACAGGAATGTGCTCTCTGGTCGCCCTGTACAACTGATGCAAAAGGAAGAGTTGGAGCAGTTGGGGCTCACCAACCTGGCGGATGCCGTAAAGCGCTTTGCCGGCACGAATGTGAAAGACTACGGTGGTATCGGTGGCATGAAGACCGTGAGTGTGAGGAACCTCGGTGCCCATCATACGGCCGTGAGCTACGACGGTGTGACGATCTCCAACACCCAGGCCGGACAGGTAGATATCGGTCGGTATACCTTGGATAATATACAGACGGTCAGCATGGCCATCGGTGAACAGGAAGATCTCATGCAGTCGGCACGTCACTATGCCGCGGCAGGTATCCTGAACATGGTCACCGAGAAGCCCCACTTTGAGAACGGAAGGAAGGATGCCGTAGCCTTTCGTATACGAGGAGGATCGTTTGGACTGGTAAGTCCGTCACTGCGCTATTGGCGACAGCTCAGCAACGCCACTACCCTCTCTGTAAACGGCAGTTATATGCGGGCCGACGGCACGTATCCCTTCACCCTGATCAACGGCATCGAGAAGACCAAGGAGAAACGTTACAACTCGGATATCTACTCCTGGCAGGGAGAGGCAAACCTGTATCACACCTTCAAGGACAATAGTCAGCTCGACTGGAAGGCCTGTTGGTATTACTCCCAGCGCGGCTTGCCGGGAAGTGTGATCCTCTATAACAACAAGAGTGAGGAGCGGTTGTGGGATGAGGACTTCTTCACGCAGGCTGTCTATAAGCGGCGACTCGCCACCAACTGGGAGTTGCAGGCCCGACTGAAATATACCCACTCATGGAATCGCTATGAGGATACCGACGTGAAATATCCCGACGGTAAGCAGGTGGATGTAGACCGGCAAAACGAATACTATGCCTCTGCCACGATCGGGTGGCATCCCACCAAGACCCTCTCGCTGGCCTTGGCACAAGACCTCTCGTTTAATAACCTGAGGAACAATATCAATATCGCAGACAATAGTGACTACCCCTATCCGGAGCGGTTCACCTCGCTGACGGCACTCACCGCACAGTGGAGAACCCACCGACTGGATATCAACGGAAATATCGTGGCCACCTATGCCACCGAGAAGGTGAAGAGCGGCAGACAGCCCGACGACCGCAAACGACTGTCACCATCATTGTCACTCTCCTACCGACTGCTGCAAGACCAGGCCTTTTTCCTCAGGGCCATGGTGAAGAACACCTTCCGCATGCCGTCGTTCAACGACCTGTACTACCGTAGGATGGGCAATACCGGACTGCGCCCCGAGAAAGCCTGTGAATATAACATCGGTATCACGTGGAGCGGACAGCCCCTGCGCGCCGTGAGATATCTCAGCATCACCGTCGACGGATACTTCAACGACGTGACCGACAAGATCGTGGCCTTCCCCAGCACCTACGTATGGCGAATGGCCAACTTCGGCAAGGTACATATCAAAGGTGTTGACATGACACTGGCTACAGAGGTTCCCATCGAGCGGCAGATGAGCGTGATCCTGACAGCTGCCTATACCTGGCAACAGGCAAAAGACAAACTGAAAGACTCACCATCGTATAACCGGCAACTGCCCTATACCCCAGAGCATAGCGGAAACCTCTCCCTGATGATGAAGAATCCGTGGGTGAACATCGGTTATAGTCTGCTGATGCAGGGCAAGAGATGGAGCTCTTCGCAGAACACCTTTGAGTATCAGTTGAAAAGCTATTGGGAGCACACCCTCACGCTGAGTCATGAGTTCGTGCAACGCTGGGGACGTATCAGTGTGCAAGGCTCTGTGCACAACCTCACCGATACCAACTACGAGATTATCAAATACTACCCCATGCCGGGGCGCTCGTATCATTTATCCGCAACAATAACATTTTAAAATAAAACAAGATTATGAAATTCAGAAAATTAATGTTGTGTGCACTCAGTGCACTGATGATTGCCGCAGGCTTCACCGCCTGTGATGATGACGAATGGGATCCCACCAAAGAAGGATCAACGATAGAGATGGCAAAGACCCGCGCCTTCGTGCTTAACGAAGGTCTCTACGAGAGAAACAATGCCGGCATCACCTATTTCGACTGGATGACCAACAATGTGTACAACAGCGATCTGTATATGGCTCAGAATAAGCGACAGTTGGGTGACACCGGTCAGGATATCATCGAGGAAGATAACAATATCTACGTGGTTCTCTCCGGAAGTAAGCTCTTGCTGAAGCTCAACAGCGTAGGCGTAGAGATGGCCAGAGCCTCAGTATCGAGCGATCTGGGTGATCCCCGTTATGTCGTAGAGGATGGCGGTTATCTGTATGTCACCTGCTACGGTGGTTTTATCGCCAAGTACAAAGCTTCCGACCTCAGTTATGTAAGCAGTGTCAAGGTGGGTAGCAACCCCGAGTTTATCATCGAGGAGAATGGCAAGCTCTACTGCACCAACTCTGGTTGGGGAAAAGACAACCGTGTAGCTGTCGTTGACATCAAGGCCTTTAACACCGCTTCTTTCCAGACCGTGATGACCAACCCCGACCATATCATCGAGGTTAATGACCGTATCTTCGTACAGGGTTACGGCGATGCCTATGATTACCCATGGGGTGAGTTGAAGAACGGCAAGTACACACAACTCGGCAATGCCAGCAACTGGTGTAAGCATGGTGACATGCTGTACCTGGTAAACTCTGTTACCGACTGGAGTACCTACACCACCAGCAACACGTTCTACAGCTACAATGCCAAGACCAGCACCCTCAACAACAGCAGCTTCCTGAAGAATGCTCCTGCTGAGTTGGCCAGTGCCTCTGTCTATGGTATGAGTACAAACCCGAAGACTGGCGATATCTATATCATGACCTCCGACTATTCAAACAACGGCATAGTCTATCACTTCAAGAACGACGGCACTTACGTGACGAAGTTCACCACTACCGGTATCAGTCCGCGTAAGATCGTCTTCCTCGACTAATCTGAACGATGAGAGATAAAGGCATTATCATATTTGTATCCGTCCTGTTCCTCTGCGCTTGTGGCAGGGGAACAGGTGCCGGATCAGGTGCCAATGGTGACACACTCGCACTGAAATACGCTGAACATCTCACGATGATCGCCCATGAGGGGTATACCGAGGTGTTGCTGGCTGATCCGTGGAATAGCGGAAAGACGCTGCATACCTATCTCTTAGTGCCCGCCGATCAGCAGATGCCCGCTCATCTGCCGCAAGGGTCTGTGATACGCACCCCACTGAAGAGGGCCGTCATCGCTACCAGCGTACATTGCGGACTAGTAGCTTCCTTAGGACAACAGACAGCCATCGCGGGAGTGTGCGACCGACAGTATATCCATCTGCCGTGGGTACAACAGGGATGTGAGGATGGTCGGGTAGCCGACTGTGGCAGTGCGCTGGCTCCCTCTGTGGAGAAGATCATCGATGCGAATGCCGATGCCATCTTCCTCTCTCCCTTCCAAAATAGTGGCGGTTACGGTCCGGTAGTAGAGTTGGGCATCCCCATCGTGGAGACAGCCGACTATATGGAGACCTCCGCCTTGGGGCGTGCCGAGTGGATGAAGTTCTACGGACTATTGTTCGGAGCCGAGCAGCAAGCCGACAGTATCTTCCGTGAGGTGGAAGCCGATTATCTCTCTCTGATGGAAAAGGCCGCTACGGCAAGTAAGCAGCATCCCCGACAGTCGGTACTCATGGACAAGCAAACGGGTTCTGTATGGTATGTGCCCGGTGGAAAGAGCACCATCGGCAAGATGATCACCGACGCACAAGCCGACTATGCCTGGGCGAAGGATGACCACAGCGGTAGTCTGGCGCTACCCTTCGAACGGGTCCTGGAGAGTGCGGGCCATGCCGCTGTATGGCTGTTCCGCTACAACGCCCCCACACCCATCACCTATGCCTCTCTGTTGAGTGAGCACCAGGGATATGCGCAGTTCGATGCTTTCAAGAACCATCAAGCCTACGGCTGTAATACCGCCACCAGCACCTTCTACGAGGATACGCCCTTCCATCCGAACCTCTTATTGCGTGATTTCATCACCATTCTGTATCCGCAATTATCATTAGGTGAGCCCCGTTATTTCATCAGACTACAAGAATAACCGGCCATGAACAAAGGAACAGTCTTTCTCATCATAAGTACCCTGTTGATCATCCTCCTCTTCTGCGTGAGCATGATCATCGGAGCCGTTGACATCCCTGTCAGCGAAGTTATCAGTATCCTTTCGGGGAAAACGTCGGAGAAAGCATCCTGGCAGTATATTGTTTTACAGAGTCGTTTGCCACAAACCATCACTGCCATGCTCTGCGGTGGAGCCTTGGCCGTCAGTGGACTCATGTTACAGACTGCCTTCCGTAACCCTTTGGCCGACCCGGGTATCTTCGGTATTAACAGTGGAGCATCCATGGGTGTGGCCCTTGTGATGCTGTTGTTAGGAGGGAACATCACCGCCGGCACCCTCAGTCTGACGGGGTTTGTCGCCACGCTCTTCGCGGCTTTCATCGGCGCCATGCTGGTGATGGCCCTGATCCTCTTCTTCTCCACCATCGTGAGAAACAACGTGATGCTGCTGATCATTGGAATCATGATCGGTTATATCACCTCCTCAGGCATCTCGCTGTTGAATTTCTTTGCCACGGAAGAGGGGGTGCAGAGTTATATGGTATGGGGCTTGGGCAACTTCGGTGGTGTCACCATGGATCAGATGCCGGTGTTTGCCAGCATCTGCATTCTCGGACTCATCACATCGCTGTTGCTCATCAAACCGCTGAACGCCCTGTTGTTAGGCGAGCAGTATGCAGAGAATCTGGGTGTCAACACCCTGCGTGTACGTAACTACCTATTGGTGGTTACCGGACTGCTCACCGCCATTACCACCGCCTACTGCGGACCGATCTCGTTTATCGGACTCGCCGTGCCCCATATCGCACGCATGCTCTTAGGCACCGATAACCATCAGTGGCTGATGCCGGCCACCATCCTGACAGGAGCCGTCATCGCCATGCTGTGTAATATCCTTTGTGTATTGCCCGGCGACAACGGCATCATCCCACTGAATGCCGTCACCCCCATCATCGGCGCGCCCGTCATCATCTATGTGATAGCGAAGCAACGGAAAGATTATTAAAGAAAAAGCATCCACTTTAAAAAGCGGTCTTTATCAGTAATATACACAACACGACGACTGCTATACACACGACAGTGGTGACAACGATGTTTAGGTGCATGCGCCGTCGATATTCCACAAACAGATCTTCCGGTCCTAAGTAGTCATCCGGAAGATTGGTCATATCCATGGAGGCATAATAATGGTCGCAATACCACATCATGATCAATGTGCCTATC
>OCTW013391406.1_pt1 | contig 11000 bp, 6 predicted proteins | sample 1539671 | NCBI WGS metagenome assembly OCTW01 (sample SAMN02144230, study PRJEB22623) | gut metagenome | biome: sheep rumen | host: Ovis aries | place: New Zealand | reverse complement strand
CAGATTATCGACTCGGACGCGCTGTATGTGCTGGACAAAGGGCACGCCGTGCAGCACGGCAGCCCCGACGAGGTGTACCGGCAGGGAGGTCTGTACAAGGAGATTTTCGATGCCTCGGCCCGCAGCATGAACGCCGACAAGATTGCCGAAACGCTGGGATGACGACGCTTTTGCCTGGGGCGAATATTTCGCCATGTGAAAAATAGTTTGTATCTATGCATGACAAAAATGGCTATGGTTTGGTATAAGGCTGATTTCTCAACAACCTCAAAGAGGTTGAATCTCAATAACCCCACACAAGGAACGCAGTGTGGGGCAGACGAGACCTCTACAGCCCAGCGTCCCGAAGGGACGCGACAATAAGAAAGGTTGGAAAGAATCAGTCATACTTTATATTGAGCAAAAACAATTACTCCATGCAATACTATATAGTTGACGCTTTTACATCCAAGTCTTTCGGGGGCAACCCCGCAGGGGTGGTGTTGCTGCCGAAGGGCGGCGGATTTCCTGATGAGGGCCTGATGCAGCAGGTGGCTGCGGAGTTGAGATATTCGGAGACGGCCTTCGTGAGACGCGACGGCGAGCAGGAGTTCACCGTGCGGTATTTTACTCCCCGCTATGAGGTGGACCTGTGCGGCCACGCCACGATAGCCACCTTCGGCACCCTGCGGCAAGAGGGCTTCGTGTCCGCAGGGACGACATGTATGAACCACACGCTGGCGGGCGATCTGGAGGTGCGCGTGGGCGAGCGGGTGATGATGCAAATGGCCACACCCCGCGTTGTGGAGCGGACTGTCGATGAGGGACGCCTGTGCCAAATAATGGGATGCACGGCAGCGGCCATGCCGGTGGAGATAGTCTCAACCGGACTGCCGGACATCATCCTGCCCGTGGGCAGTCTGGCCGAACTGGACGGTCTGAATCCCGATATGGATGCCCTGACGGCATTGAGCCGTGAACTGGAAGTGGTCGGAGTGCACGCCTTTGCCGCTGTCGGCGACGGCTACACCGCCCATACGCGCAACTTCGCACCCCTCTACGGGGTGGACGAGGAGTCCGCCACCGGCACCGCCAATGCCGCCTTGACTCACTACATGCAACGCCGTGGCATGACAGCCCCCGGCGGGGACTACTCATTCTTGCAGGGTGAGAAGATGGGCCGCCCGTCGGTGGTGGAGACATCGCTCACCGCCAACGGGCAGGTATACGTGGGCGGACAATGCCGCATCGTGGCACGGGGCGAACTGCTGGTTTAATTAGTCCACCTCATATTTGCAGCAGAAACGGCGCTCGTACTCCTCGATGAGCATAGGACGGAAATCGGGGTGGGCGATGCGGATAAGGTCTTCGGCACGGTGTTTCAGGGTACGGCCTTTGAGTCGCGCTATGCCGTACTCGGTGACGATGTAGTTGACATCGTTGCGGGTGGTGCTGACGGCTGCGCCGGGAGTGAGGAAAGGCTTGATGCGCGAAATCGTCCCTCCGGCGGCAGTGGAGGGCATGGCGATGATGCTTTTGCCCTCGCGCGACATGGTGGCACCGCGCACAAAGTCAATCTGCCCGCCAATGCCGCTGTACTGGCGCATGCCGATGGACTCGCTGGCCACTTGCCCCATGAGGTCGACTTCGAGGCAGGAGTTGATGGACACCATACGGTAGTTCTGGGCAATGATGAAGGGGTCGTTGGTGTAGTTGACGGGGTAGAGTTCGATGTCCTCGTTGCCGTCCACAAAGTCGTATAATTCGCGTGAACCCATGATAAAAGTGGCTACAGCCTTGCCTTTGTGCATAGTTTTACGACTGCCGTTGATGATGCCGCGCCGCATGAGGTCGGCCACGCCGTCGGAGAACATCTCGCTGTGGATGCCGAGGTCGTTCTTGTCGCCCAGCGACTGGAGGACGGCGTTGGGGATGGCCCCGATGCCCAACTGGAGAGTGGAGCCGTCGGCAATGAGGGTGGAGCAATAGCGTCCGATGGCCATCTCGACCTCCGACGGGGCCTCGGCGTGGAGTTCGGGCAGGTGATAAGCGCAGGGAATGATGTGGTCAATCTGCGACACATGAATCATGCCTTCGCCATAGGTGAAGGGCATGAGTTCGTTGGTCTCAATAATAACGGACTTGGCCACACGGATGGCTGCCAGCGCATAGTCGCACGACACACCGAGCGAACAGTAGCCCTCTTCGTTGGGCGGGGTGGCTTGAAAGACGGCCACATCGCAGGGAATCTCATCGCCTATCATCTCGGGCACATCCTTGAAATAGGCGGGGAAGAAATCGCCCTCCAGATGGTTCACGGCATCGCGCGAGTTGGCCGACAAGAAGTTGCTGACATGGCGGAAGTGGCCATAGCAGCGGGGATGGAGGCACTCGTTCTCGCCCAAGGTGGTCATGTGGAAGATGAGGACATCGTTATAGTCCTCGCAATGCTCGGCCAGGGCGTGCTGGATGATATGCGGCGAGGCAGCGGCATGGCCCATCACCACGCAGTTGCCGTCGTGAATATCGGCAATAGCCCTCTCAGGGGTTGAAATCTTCTTCTTATATTCATCTTTCCAGTTCATATTGTAGTGTTTTTATATAGCATTAATTATAAGCATTGCCAGCCACGACCAAATCGGCAAAGCATCAACGGAAAGGAGCGAAAGGAAATAACGGGGACTAACGTCCCAAATATGCCGGCAGGAACCTTTGACGCGAAAGCATTGCCAATCGTTCAAGGCAGGTATCTGGCTCTCCCCCCATTGGCTGACAAGGGCACTTTCCGGCAGTTCACTTTCTTGTCAGGCACACGCTGGAGGGTAACAGTTGCGCGACAGCTCACGGATTGCACGTGATTCCCTCTTGGCCACCCGCAAAGGGGGCGGGACCTTGAAGATAAAAATCGTTCAATGTACTGATGACATGAAGGCTACAGGATATGCTGCAGTCCACAATGGCAGTGCAAAGATACAAATATTTTGCCAAACAAGAAAAATGTTTTTGCACTACACTGAAAGGATAGCTCCACACCGTGCGGGGGGCTACGGTGTGGAGCGGGAGATAACAAGAAAAAAACAATAGGTTCGTCATTGCGACAGCGGCTTTTCAGCCTTGCCTCCGGCTTTGCTAATAGGCTGCACCTTGGCGGCCTTGACGCTCAAGCTCCATCTTGCCGATGCGCCAAGTGAGACCCAAACTGATGTAGCGGCTGTTGTAGCTCCAGCGGTAATCCTCGGCAAAGTATGGATTGGTGGATACGGTGTGACGCTGCGACGACTGGAAGAGGTCTGTGACGCGGAGATAGAGCGAAAGATGGCGGTTCATCAGGTCGGTGCTCACACCAAGGTCGACGTTGAAACTGGGTTCATTGCGGCTGAGATATTCTATTTGTCGCCCAGTGAAGCGGCCGTTTGCAAACACATCCACTTTGCCCCAGAGTTTGGCACTCATGTTGAGACGCACATTGTAGTTGAACACTTGGTCCTCCACCCATTCACCTGGGCGCAGCTGCATCCGGTACCAGCCTTCGCCACAGCCGGCATAAAGACGGATGTTCATAAACTTGCGCGGCCTCCATGTGAGGTTCAGCTCCACCCCTTCGATGCGCACATTGCCCACATTGACGGCACTGTCCTTCTCCACCATACGGCCGAAGAAGGGGCTGTAGACCGCATCGTTGATATTGCCGATATCGTCGGTTCTGAGGTTGAGGTAAGCTTCCACGCCGATGGAACCCCACGGGGTGTAGTGTGTCCAGCCCGCCTCGGCATTGTGGGAGTAACTCATCCGCAAGTCGGGATTTCCGACGGAATAACTGTCATTGCCGTAAACAATGAAAGGCGTCAGCTGGCCGACACTCGGTGTGCCGAAACGCCGTGTATAGCTGAGGGTGAAGTTGTGGTTGCTCTGGGTAGCGTAGCTGGCATGGATGGACGGTACGAGACTGAGATAATGTTTAGTGAAGTCGCACGACGCGATATTGTGTTCGCGGTGCAGCCATACATTACCCACACGGAGACCACCCTTGAGGGTAAGCCGCTCGATTTTCTGCTGCACGGTGATGTATCCCGTCACCTCCGGCACACGGTCGACGAATGTGCAGCTGCGCACCGAGTCGCGCCGATAGATGCCCTCTGCCAAGGTGTCGAACTGCCTTGCATAGTCCTGAGTCTCATATCGGATATCCACACCCGTCTCAATCGTGCCACTCTTGCTGTAAGGGTGCGTATAGTTGACGATGAGGTTGTTGCGGCTTTCTATTTGGCTAACAAGGGTGTGGCGGGTGAAATCCAACTGCGGGAAGATGGCATATCGCCGCTGGCTTGTACGTTCAAAAGGTCGTGAGCTAAGGCCTCCGTTCCAGTTGAACTCAATCTGTCGACCGGAAGTGTCGAACTTATGCAGATAATATGCCCCCACGTTGCCGCCGATATACATCGAGCGGGTGTCAATATCTGAGCGGTAACTATAATCTCCTGGGGCAAAGAGATACTCGATGCGGGATACATCGAAATCTGCCGCTATCGGGGTAGATGAAGGATAGAACCACATCCATGCCGAGAACTGGTTTCGGTCGTCAAAACGATAGTCGAGTTTTCCTCCAAACGAGCATTGCCTGCTTCGCTGTTTCTCGCTGCCAGTGTAATCATAACTCTGCGACAGCACACTGTCGGCAGTAAACATCTGCTGGTGGTTCTCCATCGTGATGTCGAAATTGTTGAAAAAGGCGTTGCCATAGAGGCTAAGGCTCATCTTGTCATTGCTGTAGACATAGCTCACCCAAGGCGACAGGCGAGGGCCCGTGCTGGCCTTGAAGCCGAGACAAAGCAACTGATTCAGTAGGGCCTTGTCCTCTGTCACGATGTTAATGATGCTGCCGCCGGTGCCATAGCGTGCCGAGGGGTTGCTCAACACCTCTATCCGTTTGATGCTACTGGCAGGCAAGGATTTGATATACTGCTTCAATGCCTCGCCGTCCATATTTGACGGGCGATCATTGATCCATATCTCCACGGCGGTCTTGCCGCGGTAGGTGATATTGCCCTCGGCATCCACCTCCACGCCCGGGGCATTTTGCAACGCGTCGGCCATTGTGCCGGTCTGCACACTGGGGTCGTCCTCCACATGGTAGAACACCTTCTCGCCGTCGGCGCTGTAGAGTGGTCGCTGGGCCTGTACGGTGACGGTCTGCAAGTTGGTTGCTGATGCAAAGAGGCTTATGGTACCCAAAACCGTATCCGGCGGGAGGTTGACCTGTTGCCAATAAGGCGCATAGCCCACTGCCGATACTCGCAACAGGTAGACACCCGTGTCCACTGCATTGAATCGGAAGGCACCGGCAGTGTCGGTGGTGGTGCCTTGCACAAAAAGGCTGTCGCTCAACCTGAGCAATACACAATTGGTAAACGGCAAAATCTGGCCCGACGTGGCATCCTGCAAAGCACCAGACACCCTAAGACTCTGAGCCTGCACACTGCCCAAAGCAAGGACAACAAGTGCAATGACGATGTGTTTTTTCTTCATTCAACGGTAGTGTTATATGCCTAATAAACGTTTCAGAACCCCAAAAACTACAATTGAACACAAAAAAATCCGTAAACTCCTGTTCCAACCAAGGCCCTATACCACCCCTGCACCCCAACAGCAAAACTCACGGACAGCGCTGCAATCCCCCCGTTTCTTGTTGATGCAACTGATTTTGTTCAGGTATGACTGCCCGCCGTCCACCACATCTTGCCCACAAAACGTATTCAGCAGAGAAACCTCCGACGGCCAACACCGTGGGGCTACACCTTCAACGGCTATACGCTCACCACCGGCGGCAGTCTATCCCAGTTCCCTTCCCCATGCCATCCGGGGAACAAAACAACAGCCCCCGCCAGCCATAACAGGCAGCGGGGGCGCTTTCTATTGCTTTTCATTCAGCATCATGACTGACAGACGTCCGCAGCGGGTGGAGGGGAGCCTTCCTCAAAGAACTCCTGCTGAGCCGACAACGGCTTGATTCCGCTAACCACCATGCCATACCCGCACACGGGGCAGCGACCGCCTTATTTCCGTCCTTCAATCAGATAGAGAAACTTGTCCAAATACTTGACCATCTTATATGCCCATTTACGGCTGCGGATATGCTGCATCATGAAGATAACATTTGAATAGCTATCGTAATTCTCCAATATGGCCGGCGGAATCACCTCTTCCAACACCATCCGACGTTCACGGGCATCCAGTTCCGGATTAGTCTCGCTGACACCAGTGGTGTCAAAAAGCACCACATCGGCATCGGTCAAAACAGGCTTCACACCGTTCATCACAACCACCTGCAAAAACCATTTCCAATCAGAAACTATGCGGTACTTCTCGTCATAAAGACCATACTCGGCAAACAGGGATCTTTTGATATAAGTTGATGGATGGGGAATAAAGTTCACATAGAACCTCAGCAAGGAGAAGTCGTCGCCTGTCTCCGTCTTCCTGGCCGAGCCATCCCGCCCCAGCGCATAGAGCTGCCCCACCAATATATTGGGGTCATTGTTCTCATCCGCTTTCTTCAACATGTTCCCAACCACCCCGCTGTCAAACAACGCATCGCCGCTGTTCAAAAAGTGGAGATACTGACCCGTGGCCCTGCCTATGCCCTTATTCATGGCATTGAAGATGCCAGTGTCGCGCTCCGATACCCAGTTAATCGGCATCCGCAAAGCATACTCTTTGATAACGTCTACACTCCCATCGCTGCTCGCACCGTCTATCACTATATATTCAAAATCCCTGCACGTTTGCGAACAGACGCTCTCCATGGTCTTTCTCAGCCCTTCGGCATTATTCCTGTTTATAGTTATAATACTAAGTCTCATGTCGGTCAATCCTATCTGTGCATGAATGTTGACAGCCATACCGCCTCTTCGCCAAGCCTCCAACCTTGCTGCCAGCCCCGGCGCGCGGAATCTATGGTTCAACAAATACAAAAGAAGCAACAGGCTTCAAGACATGCTCTAACCTGCTGCTTCCTATTACCTATCTGGCTTCAACTATTAGCCAAGACGTTTGAACTGGCAGGTGAAATGACGCATCAACTCAGCCTCCCAAGTGATTTCCAGACCACGCTTAATCTCATTGCGGCGGTCATAGACATTCTTCAGGGCCGCGGCGATGACATCCATGTGATTGTTGGTGTAGACACGGCGCGGGATGCAGAGACGCACAAAGTCGTTGCCGCCAAAGCGGTTCTGACGGGTCACGGGGTCGCGGTCGGCCAGCACATATCCAATCTCGCAAGCGCGGATGCCGGCTTCGAGATACAGCTCGCAAGTCAAGGTCTGAGCGGGGAACTCCTCTTTGGGAATCTGCGTCAGAATCTTGTCGGCATCGACAAAGATGGCGTGGCCACCAGCGGGACGCTGGTAAGGAATGCCATACTCGTCCAGCTTGTCGGCCAGATACTGCACCTGCTTGACGCGGGTCTCGACCATGTCGAACTCGATGTTCTCTTTCAGACCCACAGCCAGGGCGTCCATGTCGCGGCCGTTCATACCGCCGTATGTCAGGAAGCCCTCAAAGGGGATGCAGAACAGCTTGGCACCATCGTACCAATCCTTCTTATTGGTGGCGATGAAACCGCCCATGTTCACCAGACCGTCCTTCTTGGCGCTCATGGTCATGCTGTCGGCATAGCTGAACATCTCGCGGGCAATCTCGCGCAGACTCTTGTCGGCATAGCCCTCCTCGCGGGTCTTGATAAAGTAAGCGTTCTCAATGAAACGGGCGCTGTCCATATTGACCGGCACGCCGTACTTATGGCACAGCTCGCAAGTCTCGCGGATATTCTTCATGCTGACGGGCTGTCCGCCAACAGTGTTGTTGGTGACGGTGAGCACCATGAAAGGCACATTGCCCTTATTCTCCTGCAGCACCTTCTCCAATTTCTCCAGGCTGACATTGCCCTTGAAGGGAACTTCGAGCTGGGTGTCGTAGGCCTCAGGCACAGTGACATCGATGGCGAAAGCCTTGCGGCTCTCGATATGGCCCTTGGTGGTATCGAAATGGGCGTTGCCGGGCACAATCATGCCGGGCTTGACGAGATAGCTGAACAGCACATTCTCGGCGGCACGGCCCTGGTGAGTGGGGATGACATACTCAAAACCGGTAAGCTCGGTGATGGTGTCCTTCATGTGATAGAAGCTGCGGGCTCCGCCGTAGCTCTCGTCGCCCATCATCATGGCGCTCCACTGGCGGTCGCTCATGGCACCGGTGCCGGAGTCGGTCAGGAGGTCAATGTAAACATAATCGCTCTTCAGCATGAAGATGTTCTGATGGGCTTCTTCAAGCCATTTTTCGCGTTGTTCGCGGGTGGATTTCTTAATGGGTTCTACCATCTTGATTTTCCACGCTTCAGCAAATGGTAATTCCATGATATTAAGATATTAATGTTATTAAATAAAGAAATGATTTCCAAAAAACTCCACATCCGTCGGTTCTTCAGACGGCGCTACGCCATAGGCACACAGCACTACCTATGGCAAACAAAGCCATACACGTCTCTTTTCTTGATGTTTAAGAAACAATTACGGACGTTTATATGTAAGCTGTTGTTCTTCATTTTGGAAATGCAAAAATACACCTTTTTTTTTAATTGGAAAGGTTTTTTGTGTTTATTAAGAAAAAAAATCCTCAACCCCCGACGGCGGCCCGCGCGGCCAGCCATACGTCCCCGCTGACGGAGGGTGCCACCGCAGCGCACAAAGGCTGATGCCCAGCAGCGCGATTTCCACAACCTGCATGCCCCGGCACGCCGGATTCGCCGACGGCATTGCTCACCCCCCGCCCGGCTCCCGCCATCCAAACGGGAGATAGTTGTAAGGGATGCCTCAACCCGCTCTTCCTCCACTCGTTGCGCGCCTCAGCATGCCCTCTTCGCCGCTCGTTCATCACTAAGTAAGCAAAGAAGGGGCAGCGCACGGGGGCGTCTTGAGCCACGAGGGAACGGACTTGGGCTGAGCGGTCGGGAGATAGAAGAAGCGGGAATCCGTTTCCGGACCCCCGCTTAAAGTAAGATAACTTTATGATTTCAAAGACAGGTGATTTCCGTATCAGTCGGCTTCGTAGATGAGGAGTTGGCCGTCTTCGGTGTAGAAGAAGAGGAGAGGATCTTTGTCGCGCTTTTTCATGATCCAGCAACCACCATTTTCCGGGTCGACTTCGATCTTGCAGTATTTGCGGCTGACGCGCTGTTCGGCCAGGAGCTTGTCCTCGCGGTCGTAGATTTGCAGGTAGGTGTGGCCGTCGGGGTCGTTGACCAGGGCATACATGTAGTTGCCGCTGAAGGCGAAGGTGATGAGGTCGAGATTGTAGGTGTTGCGGACGTATTCTCTCACTACAACGACGTCGGTGACATGGTAGTCATACCAGTAGCTGTCGCAGTAGACCCAGAAGCCCGGCCAGTAGTAGGGGCGAGGGATGAAGGGGTCCCAGTAGAGGCGGTGGCAGTGGACCATGCAGTGATGATGGGGATGCCAGAAATAGGGGGCCGGATGGATGGGGCGGTGCGAGGGGGGCATGGGGCCGGGATGGCCTGGACGGGCATATCCGCCTGCCGGGGCCGGGGCGATGCCGCTGGGACGCCCGTGGGTGCCCGTCACACGGCTGCCTTCGCCTGCGCCACGGCCCTCCATTGCGGGGCCACGGCCGGAGGCTGCGGCACGGCTGCGGGCCTGGACGGGGACACTGCCTGTGCGGCTGCGCATGGCGCTGCCGGAGCGGACGGCGCTGCCCTCAGTGCCACGCGAGGGGGAGTCGTAACTGCCGGAACGGCTGCCGGAGAAACTGCTGCGCGAGGATTCGCCGCGGCTGGCTCCCGAGAAGCCGCGCGAGGAACTGCTGCTGGAGAAGCTGCTGCGCGAGGAGCTCGGCGAGCTGCTGCGCGAGAAACTGCTGCGGCTGCTGGAGGGGCTGGAATAGCTGCTGCGGCTGGATGATGAGCTGGAGCTGCGGCTGCTGCTGGAGAAACTGGAACTGCTGCGACTGCTGCTGCCAGAGAATCCGCCGCCGCGGCTTGAGCTTGAGCTGCTGCTGTGGCTGCCGCCACCGCCGCGGCCGCCGCCGCCACCACCGCGCTGTGCGTAAACTGGTGTCACCGCCAATGCGATGCCTAAAAGTGCGATGCTTGCTAAACGAGACATTTTCATAATGCTGCTCCTTTCTGTTTTTATTTTTCTTTTTTTGTTTCTGTTTGTTTTGCCGGGGCTGCACCCCGGTCCTGATGGGGTTGTGCGCCCTTTTTCACGGTGCAAAAGTACAACCATTTTTTCAGGAAAAACCCTTTGTTTTCACCTATTTTTCCCGAAAAAGCCCCGTGATGCCACACTCGGCACTGCTGTACAGGCAGTTGCGCCAATTGAAAAAGTGAGAGTGGCATGTGTTTATTTCGGCTGGGGCCGACCGCAGGGAGGGCCGGGGGCCGGAGTGCGGCACGGCGGAGGGGGGCATTCGGACACTGCCGCCGACTCGCTGGAACCCGCCGGGAACTGGCGAAAATAATATTTTTTTTATGTGATATTTCAAGAAAAATGTGTATCTTTGGAAAAATGACTTTCACTAAAAGAATAAGCTATGTTAAAGTACGTCAAACATTTATTAACAGTCGGAGGATTGGTGTCCTTGTCAATATTGCTGTTTTCAGGATGTCTGAAAGAGGGTAATGACACCATTGTCCTGCCACTTCCCGACGGGAAAATACCATATTCGGTGATACCCGAAAAGATGCAGGATACACTGCGTATGCGGGGATTGGAGATCCACGAGGGGGTGAATCCCGACACCATCAACGGGCGTTTTCTGGCTTCGCCGATGGACTTGCATTTCGCCTCGGACAACTACCAGGAGTTATTCTACGACGTTTACATGTCGTTCTCCGGCCAGACCCGCCGGGGGTTAATCCAATATCGCGAAACTCAGAAGCGCGACGACATCGACGGCCAGTCTATCATGGCCAACGTGATAGGCGAGGGCAAGGACGTGAC
>OCTW011581822.1_pt1 | contig 11000 bp, 8 predicted proteins | sample 1539671 | NCBI WGS metagenome assembly OCTW01 (sample SAMN02144230, study PRJEB22623) | gut metagenome | biome: sheep rumen | host: Ovis aries | place: New Zealand | reverse complement strand
CTATATGGATATTATACCTCTACATAGTCAAAAAAGCAAGGACTTTGTCATTTTTGTATAATGACAAAGTCCTGCTTAACCGTATGCTTTTCACCTTATTCTATTTTTCCTTCATGAAACAACCCTGCTTCTCACCTTCCTGCGGGCCTCCGCTCCATGTCGGCGGCTTACCGGCTGCGTTTTTTCAGAGACATACCGCTTTTATTTCCTGCTCCTTGGAATCAGGACAATCAGCGCGGCAGCCAGCACAGCCAGCGGAAGCGCTGCCACCAGCACCTTGCCCAGTGCCTGGCCTTCCACGCTCATCTGGGGACGTACAGCGGTTTTGGCCATAATGTTCAGATCCCTGTTCTTTTCCCCCAGCAGATACTCCACACAGCGCAGGGTGTACTCCTGACTGTCCGTCATCGCGTACAGTTCACCTGATGTAAATACCGTGGAGCAGCCGATCACGACTGCCCTGCTGACTTCCCCGCTTTCCGTCAGCCGCTCCGCATCCAGCCCCAGGGCAAACGGGCCCATGGCGTCCCCTTCCTGCTGGTCCAGCACGGACAGGTCGCCCTGCAGGCTCCGCAGCCAGGCCCGGGAACCGGACATGAGATGCACCCGCACGCTCAGATCATTGTCCGTCTCCCCCGGAATCTCAAACGCGCGGGTTCCGGCCATCAGAAGCGTTGTCGCCCGCTCTTCCAGAAGATTCTCCGTAACGGGCGTCGACTGCATGGACGGAATCAGAAGCAGCTGACGGTCATCATAATAGGTCTGCGGTTCTTCATCCGAAGCAATCACGATCCCGTCTCTCGGAACCATTCCATAGTACCGCAGAAGCGTCCGGTAATTGGGCATATTCTCCACCGGATCGGAATAGTCGCACGTGAAAAGAATGCTTCCGCCCGAGTGTGCAAAGTCCGTGATCATCTCCATCTCACTGTCCAGGAAATCACGCACCGGTGAAAGGATTACAAGAAGATCCCCTGGTTTCAGGTCTGCTTCGCGTGAATTGAGGGTGAAATAATGCACATCGTACTGATTGGATACCAGAAGATCCGCCAGCATGGCCGTGCCTTCCTCGTCCAGTTCCCCCTGCCCCTGCAGGATCATGATTCTCGGAATCGTATCCCGTGTGACATATTCAATGGCGGAGGTCAGACTGCTCTCATAGGTAAGCCCCGTCATTTCAAACGTCCCTGTCTCTTCCTTGTATCCCAGGGACAGAAAATCACCCCAGTCCAGGATCCGGAACCGCTGCGTTTCCTCACAGGCCACAATCAGGCAGTCCGAAGACACCACCTCCGAGGAAGTACTGCCGCGGTACCGTGTTGCCAGTGACGGGTTCAGGGACAGGTCCGCCCGTTCCCAGGTCACCATCGGGGACGCTGCCGCATACCGGTTGAGAAGCTCCATCAGCGGTCCGTCTTCATTGCCTGCGGAAAAAAGCGCATAGATATGCACGGGCGTCTTCAGCTCTGCGAGCACGGCTTCCGTAACCTCCGAGTGTGTAGTCACAGCGTTGAAGGAAAAATCCCGCCGCCATCCATGATTCTTTTCCAGGTTGTCCGCAAGCACGCAGACACCGGCCAGCGCGGAGGTGAGCAGGACCAGGGCAAGGAATGAAGCAATACCCCGGCTGCTGTTCCAGTGAGTCCGTTTCATGCTCACGCCCCCCTCCTGCGCCGCCGGTCCATCCAGAACACAGTCAGGATCAGAAAGAACAATGCGGTGCACACGTCAAACAGAATACTGGCAAAGGACAGCTGGCCCATCAGGAACGGCTCATTGCGCATGTACAGGCTGAAAAAGTTCAGAATGCTCCGGATCGTCTCCGATGCGTTTGCCGAAACCATATCCACCATCCATAGGATCAGGTTGGCACCAAAAGCCGCAAGAAATGCCGTTACCTGCGAAGCCGTCAGGCTCGCCATGAACAGATCCAGGGCAATGAACGCCCAGCCCTGCAGCAGAAACCCGATGTATCCTGTCATGACTTCTCCGGGATACACCGTTCCATACATATGCACGATCAGGACATAGACCAGTGTGAGCAGCACGGAAAGCATCTGGACGGATACAGCCGCCAGATACTTGCCCATCACGATGCCCGGCAGGGATACCGGACTGGACAGAAGAAGTTCCTCCGTGTGCTTCTGTCTTTCTTCGCTCATGAGCCGCATGGTCAGTACCGGGCAGAGAAGCATCCACAGATAGCTCATCTGCCCAATCAGTGTCAGAAGATCGCCGGACCGTGTCTGCAGGATCTGGGCGTCAAAGAGAATCCCGGAAAGCAGCAGAAACACGCCCATGAACACGTACCCCACAGGCGTATGGAAATAGCCCTTCCATTCTCTGTGCCAGATGGCTGTCATTCCTCCGCCCCCCTTCCGGTCACTCTGAGGAATACATCTTCCAGAGAATTTTTCTCCAGCCTCAGCTGCAGAACCGGTGCGTCCATGGCACTGAGCAGATGGAACAGCTCGATTCTCGGATCGTCCTTATCCTGAGAAACCGTGCATTCCATGGTCAGTCTTGTCACATTTCCGTCTGTATCCCTGTCCTGCCGTACGCGCCGGATGCAGCCCAGGGATTTCACGGCAGGCACAATCCGTTCAGGGCTTCCCGCAATCTCCACATAATAGGTCTGTGAGTCCCGGCTCTGTTCCACCATGCTCAGGTCCGCTTCATGCACCAGTCTGCCCTGATGCAGAATCATGATCCGGTCACAGACCTGCTGCACTTCCGTAAGCATATGGGACGAGAAGATCACCGTGTGCTTCTTCCCAAGTTCCCGGATCAGCTGACGGATCTCGGAAACCTGTCTCGGGTCCAGGCCCACGGAGGGCTCATCCAGCACAAGAACCGGCGGGGTTCCGCACAGTGCCTGGGCAATGCCGGCTCTCTGCCGGTACCCCCTCGACAGATGCCCCAGAAGGCGTCCGCGGACGTCCTCAAGTCCCGTGATCTTCAGTATCTCCGCCACATGCGAAGGAATCTCAGGCCTTTCCACTTCCCTGAGCCTGCAGACAAATTGCAGATACTCTTCCACCTGCATTTCATCATACAGCGGCGGCCGCTCCGGCAGAAAACCGATGAGCCGCCTGCAGGCCCTGGGCTGATCCATCATATCCATGCCATCCAGCAGTATTTGTCCCGATGTGGGAGGGATACATCCGGTCAGCATGTTGAGAATCGTGGTTTTTCCCGCGCCATTCACACCAAGAAGGCCGGTTACCCCGCTTTCCGGAATGGAAAAGCTCACATGATCGACCGCTGTCACGCGCCCAAAGCGCCGGGTCAGGTTCTTCACCTCGATCAACAGAACATCCTCCCTTTCCTTGTATCAGGAAAATTATACAGGATAGTTGATAAGGAAATGTGAACAGAGTGAAAACATTTCCGCTCTGCACGCTTTCATGCGGATTGACGCTTCGGCGGCATCTCCGTATACTTTTCCTGCCGGACAGGCATGAACCGTCAGGCATTCCTGCAGGAAGCCGATCCGGAGGAGCTGACGGTTCCCTTCAGCACAAGCAGATGCATCGGGAGGAATAAGCCCATGAATGATACCATCGCCGCAATCGCAACCGCCCCCGGCGAAGGCGGCATTTCCATTATCCGGCTGTCCGGACCGGACTCAGAAAGGATTCTCCAGGCACTTTTCCGTCCTGCCGGAGTCCATTTCCCTCTGACCAGCCATATGCTGACATACGGCCACATTCTTCACAGCGGAGAGATCATGGATGAATGCATGGCCGTCATCATGCGCGCCCCAAGAAGCTATACCCGTGAAGATGTCGCAGAACTGCAGATACACGGTGGTTTTTTTCTCGCCCGGAAAATCCTCGGACTCTGCCTGGAGCTTGGCGCCCGCCTGGCCGAGCCCGGTGAGTTCACACGCCGGGCTTTCCTCAACGGCCGTATCAGTCTCAGCCAGGCCGAGGCGGTAATGTCGCTCATTTCTGCCCGGGGCGAACAGGCCCGCCGTGCAGCCGTCCATGATCTTCAGGGCGGGGTTTCTTCCTTTATTGCCAGTGTATCTGAATCGCTGTATCAGATTCAGGCCGGCCTGGCCGCTGCCCTGGATTATCCGGAGGAAATCTCTGACGAGGAGGCGCTTTCCGATCTGAAGCCGCGCATGCTCCGCCTCGCCGAAGAGCTTGATCAGGCCTGCCGTGAAAAGGAAGCCCGCCTGGTCCGGGAAGGTCTGCACGTGGCGCTGTGCGGCCGTCCCAATGTGGGAAAAAGCAGTCTGCTGAACGCCCTTCTCGGGGAGGAACGGGCCATTGTCACCGATGTTCCCGGAACCACCCGCGACCTGGTGGACGGTACGCTGAACCTTTCCGGCGTACTGGTGCGCATCACCGACACGGCCGGACTGCACGACTCCGATGACCCGGTGGAGCGTCTGGGCATTGAGCGGGCCAGAAATACCGTAAAGCAGAGCGACCTGGTCATGCTCGTGCTGGACGGGGGCAGCGAACTCACAGACGAAGACCGCTGGCTTATGGAAGAGCTGAAGGATCAGGAAGTGCTTGTCCTCATCAATAAGACCGATCTTCCTGTCAGAACAGAAGCTGCGCAGCTGCCGGATTTCCTTCATCCGCTCTCTGTCATGGAGGTTTCCGCCATGCAGCCTGAAACACTGCAGCCCCTGCGTTCCTTTCTGCAGGAAAAGGCAACCGTCACCGATACCCTGGTGCTCTCCCAGCCCCGGCATATGGATGCAGCGCGGCGGGCAGCACGTCATCTGAGAAATGCCGCTGAGGCCATGGATCTTTCCGCCGATTTTGCTACCCTGGAGACCGATGCCGCCCAGGCCGCGCTTGCGGAAATCACAGGTGATCAGGTGGAGGAAAAACTGCTGGACCATGTCTTCTCCACCTTCTGTGTGGGAAAATAACCAAAAGTCATTCCAAATGCAGGCAGCCGGATCATTTCTGATCCGGCTGCCTGCGTTTCACTATGTATGTTCTTTCTGTCCGGCTCACTGCTGTACGTGCCTGCCTTCGGTTTCCTGCATGAGCAGATCCGTTGCCGCGGGTTTGGTAAAGTAATCCGATTCAATATAGACTTCGCTTTCCGTCGGCAGCTTCTGGCGGATCAGCCGCTTGTTGCACCACACGCGCACCAGCATGCACAGTACTGCATAGGCAGGCACAGACACCAGCATGCCGCCTACTCCAAACAGTCCGCCGCCGACAAGAATGGAAATCAGCACGCCAAGCGATGAAACACCGGTTGTGTTCTTCAGGACCTTGGGACCGATCACATTGCCGTCAAGCTGCTGAAGCACAAGAATAAAGATACAGAAAATCAGGCATTTGGTCGGGTCCACCACAAGAATCAGAAGCGCAGACGGTATGGCGCCGATAAACGGTCCAAAATACGGAATGACATTGGTCACGCCGACCACAATGCTGATCAGCACGCTGTAGGGCATGCCGAAGATCGTCACGCCGATGAAACAGAGCACGCCGATAATCAGGGAATCCAGCAGCTTGCCGACAAAAAATCCCTTGAACACGCGGTTGGCATACCGCACGCCAATCATGGCCTGGTCGCCTTTTTCCGGTCCGAAAAGCGTATACAGGCTCTTCTTGCCCACACCGATCAGCCGGTTTTTGGACGCCAGAAGATATACGGATACGATGGCACCCAGAATGAAATGGTACACAGACGCGCCCATGCTCATCAGTCCGGTGGAGAGTACGGAAACCGCCGTCATCATGTCATTCTTAATGAAATTGTCGACAAGATTGCCCACATTGTCGATCGCTCTCTGAGCCTGTACCGCGATGTCAGGATACTTTTCCATCAAAGGCTCAATCAGGCTGCGGATATGCTCCCTGTATACGCCCAGATTGGACACAATCATCATGATGGAAGAAATCACCTGCGGAACTACAATCCACATCAGGACAACAATAAGGGCGATCATAATGATTTCCGACAGAAGGATGGCCACGCTGTTCTGCAGCCGCTCTGCCCGGTCACTGATTCTCCCGCTGCTTCGTCTGCATCGGTTCATACCCTTTTTCATGGTCTTCACGAGTGAGTCAAGAATATAGGCTATAAATAGCCCGATCGTCACAGGGGCAATGATATTGGCAAGCTTGTTCATCAGATTGCCAAACTCTTTCCATCGAAGCACAAGGAAATAAAACAGGATCAGCGCACCGACAGAAATAAATGCCGTCAACCCCCAGATCACCTGGACCTTGTATTTCTTGAACATGTCGGTTCCTCCCAAGCACATGCGGATCGAAAAAAATATAATACATTTTCCTGTTGTTCGTCAACTGTTGCATGCGTCTCCGTCCTGAAAATACTGGACTTTTCCTGCGTCAATGTTACAATGGAGTTATCCGTGAGGAAATCGACGCGTCAGGAAAAGGAGGAGGACATTCCGGAAACCCGGACTGTCCGCACAGAAAAATGAAAACCGCACGTCAGGCTACAACGGACTGGGTCATGATGACTCTTGGTTCCCTGATCATGGTTGTCGGAATCTATTTCTTTAAATACCCGAATCACTTTTCGACCGGCGGTGTGAGCGGTATTTCGGTAATCTTGGCGCATTATATCCCCTCGCTGACCCCCGGCAGCATTGGTCTGTACATCAATATCGGGCTTCTGGTTCTGGGATATGCCTGTCTCGGGCGGAGCTTCGGGATCCGCACCACCTATGCCTCTCTGCTGCAGAGCTACGCCATCTACGCTCTGGAACGTCTTGTCCCCATGAGCAGTCCCATGACCGATCAGCCGCTTCTGGAACTGATTTTTGCCGTGTCACTGCCCGCCCTCGGATCCGCCATTCTTTTCCAGGCAGACGCCAGCAGCGGCGGAACGGATGTACTGGCCATGATCCTGCGCAAGCATTCCTCACTGGACATCGGCCGTGCCCTGCTTATCTCCGACTGCATCATCACCTTTGCCGCCTGCTTTGCCTTCGGCATGACCACGGGACTGTTCTCCATCCTGGGTCTTGTGATCAAATCACTGCTCGTGGACATGGTGCTGGACAACATCAACACACACAAATGCTTTCACATCATCACCCGGCATCCTGAAGCCATTGAACACTTCATTATCCGGGATCTCAGGCGCGGCGCCACCCGTCTGCACGGAGAAGGCATCTATACCCATGAAGGCTGTGAAGTGCTGCTCACCGTGGTCAGCCGCAAGCAGGCCGTGCTTCTGCGCCGTTATATCCGTTCCATTGATCCCCATTCATTCATTCTCATCACGAACACATGTGAAATCCTCGGTAAGGGCTTCCGTGGCGTGAACTGACCATCTCTGAGCAGGAGGTATATTGCGTGGAAGTGCTCTCAAGCCTGAAAAACCCCAAGGTCATGCTGTGGCGTTCTCTGAAAGACCGGAAAGTACGGAATGAAACCGGCTGCTTCCTGGTAGAAGGCAGACGGTCTGTTGAAGAGGCCCTGCGTGCCTCCTTTCCCCTGAAAGCCCTTCTGGTCACAGATCCGGATGACCCTTTTGCCCGGAATGTTCAGGATGTCTTTCAGGTACCTGATCATGTCATGGCCCATATATGCGATACAAAAACACCCCAGGGTGTGGCCGCCGTCATGCAGGCGCGCACGCTTCCGCTTTCCGGCCGCCACCTGGTGGCGCTGGACGGTGTTCAGGACCCGGGAAACGTGGGAACCATCATCCGCACCGCGGATGCGGCCGGCCTGGACGGCGTACTTTTGTCCGCTGACTGTGCCGATCCCTACAGCCCCAAAGTGCTGCGTTCCACCATGGGCAGCATTTTCCACATCCCCTGTCACGTGGTCCCTGACCTGGAAACGCGGCTCAGGAATCTGCTGGACACCGGCTACGCGCTGTTCTCCTCTCAGCTCGACGGCGAGCCCTTCTTCCAGGCTGTTCCCACACTTCCGAATCCATGGGTACTCATTGTCGGCAATGAGGGCAACGGCATACGGCCCAATATCCGCAGCCTCAGCGACTATCATCTGCGCCTTCCCATGCGTGGAGCAGCTGAATCACTCAATGCCGCCATCGCGGCAGGCATCATGATGTATGCACTGATGGAAGCCGAGTCTGAATCCCATGAACTCAATCCATAATCCCGCACGCAAAAAAGCAGGGCTGCCATGTCACAGCAGCCCTGCTTTTTTGCGTTGTCCTTATTTGACGCTCTGCGTTGAACGCAGCGTAACATCGTGATATCCGCCTTCCACAATGGATGTGGAGGAAACCAGCGTGATCTTTGCATCCCGCCTCAGATCGGCGAGATTGGTCACACCCACATTGCACATGGTGCTCTTGACCTTATACAGGGAAATCTCCACATTGTCATGCAGAGGTCCCGCATAGACAACATAGCTGTCCACGCCTTCCTCAAAGGAGAGCTTGGACGCACCGCCAAGATCATAACGCTGCCAGTTTCTTGCGCGGTTGGAGCCTTCACCCCAGTACTCCTTCATGTATACGCCATTGACCATGACCTTGTTGCTGGGGCTCTCATCAAACCTGGCGAAGTAACGGCCCATCATCAGGAAATCCGCACCCATGGCCAGAGCAAGCGTCATATGATAATCATGAACAATTCCGCCGTCCGAGCACACCGGCACATAAATGCCCGTTTCCTCATAATACTCATCGCGTGCCTGGCATACATCGATCAGTGCCGTTGCCTGACCGCGGCCGATGCCCTTGGTCTCACGGGTAATGCAGATGGAACCGCCGCCGATGCCTACCTTGACAAAATCCGCACCGGCTTTTGCCAGGAACAGGAAACCGTCCCGGTCCACCACATTGCCGGCACCGATTTTCACAGAATCGCCGTACTCCTGACGTACCCAGTCAAGGCAGTTCTTCTGCCAGACAGAATAGCCTTCGGACGAATCAATGCACAGAACGTCAGCGCCTGCCGCAATCAGTGCGGGAATGCGCTCCTTGAAATCCCGGGTGTTGACGCCCGCACCGACCATATAGCGCTTTTTGTCATCCAGAAGCTCCAGCGGGTTTTCCTTGTGACTGGCGTAGTCCTTGCGGAACACAAAGTACAGTAGATGCCCCTCGCTGTCCACAATGGGCAGGGAGTTCAGCTTGTGCGCCCAGATGATATCGTTGGCTTCCTTCAGAGAAGTCTCCGCAGGCGCCGTCACCAGCTTTTCCAGAGGCGTCATGAAATCCCGGACCTTGTCGTCTGCATTCATTCTGGACACGCGGTAGTCACGGCTGGTGACAATGCCCAGAAGTCTGCCGTTCGCGGTACCGTCTTCCGTTACGGCCACCGTGGAATATCCATTCTTCGCCTTGAGCGCGAGCACATCCGCCAGGGTATTGTCCGGCGTGAGATTGGAGGCTGACACCACAAAACCGGCCTTGTATCCCTTGACCCTGGCCACCATGGCAGCTTCCTGCTCAATGGTCTGGGCGCCATAGATGAACGAGATGCCGCCTTCCCTGGCAAGAGCAATGGCAAGCTTGTCATCGGAAACAGACTGCATGATCGCACTGACCAGCGGAATATTGAGATGCATGGCCTTGTCCTCTTCTCCCCGATGATAGCGGGTCAGAGCTGTGCGCAGGGACACATTCTGGGGGATGCAGGATTCACTGGTGTACCCCGGGACTAGGAGATATTCGCTGAAAGTGTGACAGGGCTCCTGATAATAGTGCGCCATGGAAAATAGCCTCCTTCTCTGCTTCCTTGGGGGATAAAAGATTGGCTCATCTTACTTCACACATGCCGCTTTGTCAACCGTTTTTCGGAGAGTCGAAAACCCGTACTGCCCAGACCCGTACCGTTCATGACAGCAGGATTGGTCCGCTGCCCGGCAGGCATGCGCTCATGCCTTCTGTTCTTCCTCTGCTCCGGATCCGTGCAGTTCCACGTCCAGTGTCTTCAGGAAAGGCCGCTTGATCCTCAGGGTTTCCACGACCTGAAGGAAGCCCTCCGCAAAGCTTTTCCCGGAAATGCCGGAACATAGATCCTCGATTCCGGCAAAGGTGGACTCCTGAAGCAGTCCGCCCGGTCCGAAACGGTCAGGAAAGAGCAGTGCGCACGCCTGAGGCAGCGCTGCCTGAAACAGCATCAGAAAATGTCCCACCAGGGCATCCATGCTGACCGCCGACGAGCAGTCTCTGAGCATGGGAATGCTCTCTTCCGTTTCCTGCATGCCTGCCAGACCGATAGCCGCTTCCATTTTCGGTGCCTGGGACATGACCAGCTGTACCCGCTGTACCGGATGCGTGCGGCTCATGGGCAGACGGAGAAATCGCATCAGCTGATACCGCATGGTCGGGTCCAGCGCCATGTAAACCCATGCGCCGCGCCCGCAGAGCACAAGCGGCATCTCCGCCGGCAGAGCGTCAGACAGAAGAGATGACTGATAGACCTTTTCGAGGCAGACTCCTGCCAGCGTCAGCGTTTCCGCCAGGTACAGCAGCAGAACCGCCTGGATGCCGGTCATGTTTCCTGAAAGGAATGCCTGGTTCATGTGCTGCGCTGTTCTGTCGAGTCCGGGGCCGAACAGCAGGTCCAGATCCGCCAGGGCCTGTTCACCCGCCTCCACCTCAGTCTGCGAACGGGCAAGGTTTAGAAGAAACGCTTCGGTCGGAAATCCGTCCAGTCCGAACAGATCATGCTCGGCCATTTCCGGGTTCTGGATCAGCGCCATCAGCGCACGGGTGACAAAGCCGTACCCGAGTCCGGTCTCCAGCACCGGTCGCGGCCGTCCGCGCAGCCAGATGCCTGCTCCCGTCTCAGAACTGCCTGCGTTCACCACCAGAAAGGAGGAACGCTGGCTGGATTCATACAGATACCGTTCCACACAAAGCATGTCCCGCACAAGGCTTATGCCCGTGCACGGAACGCCGCACAGCGCGGACACAGCTTCGGCAGCCTGCCGCACTTCCGCTTCAAGCTTCTTCCGGTCACCGTCACTCATGCCTGCCGGGCAGGTAATGCGCCATTCCACGGCACTGTGACTGTTCATGACCGCATGCAGCGACATCATCAGGAATACCTG
>OCTW011581753.1_pt1 | contig 11000 bp, 9 predicted proteins | sample 1539671 | NCBI WGS metagenome assembly OCTW01 (sample SAMN02144230, study PRJEB22623) | gut metagenome | biome: sheep rumen | host: Ovis aries | place: New Zealand | reverse complement strand
CGCTCCGCCGAGCATGGTTTCTACATCAGTGTGTTTCCTTCCTTCATAGGCGACGTACTGCTTGACCTTACGCTGCCCGGCATGATTTTGTGGATTATTGCGTTCATTGCCATCTGCTACGGTCTCATACCCTCCACTGCCGACCCCGACACCGTCATTCATGCCAGCGATTACCTTATCGTATTTATGCTAGGCATCATACCTTCCTTTGGCATTTTCTATTACCGATTCTTCGACTTCCAAAGCACCATAATAATATTCTGCTTAATACTTATAGCCTACCTGTCAAAGCACACTTTCTCTCTCTCTTCGGCAGACGACGATGCGCCTGTGGCCGACTCTACGGAGCAAGAAGAATAGCATAGGGAGGCGCACAACCTAAACCTTTTGTGCCATAGCAGACAGCACTGGGACCTAACGCAAAGCAATATGAACTACAATTATTCTGTAATAGTTCCATTCCGCGACAGATACGAACTACTGCTAAAGGCGATAGATAGTATTCCTGACCGCGAGGACATTCAGATAATAATAGTTGACAATGCCCCGCAGCCCCTCCCCCAATCACAGATACCCGTGAAGGGAAAGGCCACGGTGGTGTTTACCACCTCCTCGCCCACCAAGGGGGCTGGGCACGCACGCAACATCGGTCTGACGCTGGCGGAAGGACAATATATGGTTTTCCTTGATTCTGACGACTACTTTACTCCCAATGCCTTCGAATCGTTCGACAAGTATCTGGACAGAGGGTATGATATCGTCTATTTTGACGCCAGCAGCATTAAGCTCTCAGACAACAGTCTGAGCATGCGCCATAACACCATACACAAAAGAATCACCGGTTTCCTCGCCACAGGCGACGAAGACCCCCTGCGGTACGATTTTGTCAATCCCTATTGCAAGATGGTCAAGGCCTCCCTCGTTCTGGACAATGGCATTCAGTTTGGCGAGACGCGCGTAGCCAACGACTCCCTGTTCTCTGTAAGAATCGGCCACCAAGCTCAAAAGATCACCGCCTCCAGCGATGTTGTTTACGTCATCACAGAGGGCGGCGTCGGGACATCGCTCACCAAGACAAAGAGCGCGGAGAATGAGTTCATACGCTTCTCCGTCATTATCAGCAGATATAAGTTTCTTAAGGCCATCGGCAAGCAGCAGCAGTGCCCCCGCATCTACACGCGCGTAGTACGCGCCTTCCTTAACTATGGCATGAAGGAAAGCTTAAGGTGGCTCAAGTACGCCCACAAGCAAGGCGTCAAACTGTTAATCATCTATTAAATGATTGCATGACGGCCTTAATTCCTAATATCTAATACCAATAGACCACATGACATACCAGTATCTCCACAAGGATGACATCTACTCGCCGGAGTATCGCATTTTCCTGGAGAAATTCCACGGCGACAGCAGCTATGAGCCACGACGGCAACGCATGGAGTGGTACTGGAGGCTGGGCGACGAAGGCTTTCGCGTGTTGACTGCAAAGCAGGGCACGGAGTATGTGGGCCAAGCGTGCGCCTACCGTGTTAGCGCAAAGGTGAACAACGAAATCAAGGAGATATGGTGGGGTGTTGACACCTTTGTCCTGAGCGCCATGCGGGGGCAAGGCATTGGCACGAACTTGCAGGCGCAACTGCATAGAGACGTCCCCAACTTCACCTCGGCGTGGTACTCACCAGCCAACGGCGCCATCAAGCGCAAGTGCGGAGGGCATGCCATTCTCAAATTTCCCTTCGCCTACTATCCCGTGTCGTGCTATTTTAGCATCATAGTGGAGCTGGCACTCAGGAAACTCTTCAAAAAGAAAATTACCCTACCCCGCCTGCGGCTACCCCATTTCTATACGGCGCTCAACGCCCTGACGCACAAGCCAGACAAGACATTCACGGTAAAAGAGATTAGCCAGGCCACGCTGCCCTCCCTTGCTTCCGTCATAAGCGAATTCCTAAAGGACGAGCCCTTCCATGTTGTTCGTTCAGAAGATTACCTAAGATGGAAATATACAGAAAACCACAACCTTCAGTGCAGAGTGCTGAGCATATCAAAGGGCGACACTATGATAGGGCTGGTGGTCTTCTCCTGCGTAGGCAACAATCTTGTGATAACCTCATCGGCTCGCACAGTGAAGATTTATGAGAGCCTTTATCATAAAGCCTCAGGGCTCACCCACCGCCACCTGCTGTTACTTGTGGCAAACTACCTTAAGCAGCACAAGGAGAAAGCAGACGGCATTCAGTCCCTGCAACGAATCAAATACTGGCCCAAGCTCATTTATCCCTTCTCTGGCACTGAGCTACTCTCCACGCTTGACACTGAGATGCTGCCCTCCGGATACATAACCCTTATTGACCAAGACATGGAGCATTGACCAAAAATGGCCTGATTGTCAAATGACAATACTCCCCTTTCATTTACCCCCATGTATAAAAGAATAATCAACAAACTAATCCAGCAGCTGGAAGTCAGAAGCATCCCGACGAAAGACAAGGTCGTCTATCTCACCTTTGATGACGGCCCGGAGGAAGGCATTCTTGACTTCGTCCTCAGCGAACTGGACAAGTACAACTATAAGGCCACCTTCTTTTGCCGCGGAGACAATGCAGAGCGCAATCCCCACTTCTTGGAGATGCTGCGGCAGAAAGGACACTCCATCGGCAATCACACATACAGCCACCTCAATGCCTTCTGCACGCCGGCAGCAACGTATGCCGCCGACGCAGAGCGGGCTGACGCCATACTGCACACCCCCCTGTTCAGAGCATCATACGGAAGGCTGACCGTTGGGACGTGGCTAAAGCTACGAAAGAAATACCACTTTATTTATTGGACATTAAACTCGGGAGATTCTGATCTGGAGAGGTATGACCATCAGCAAGCCCTAAGCAATCTGAAGACAAAGACCAGGAGCGGCGACATTATACTATTCCATTTCTGTCAGCGGCACGAGCAGGAAACGCGCCGGCTACTTCCTGAATACCTGGAGTGGCTTCACGATAACGGCTATAAGAGCCTGGCCATTCGTCCTTAGACTTATGGCCCGGACAATAGTGAGCCGGCTTGCATCAGCAAGCCGGCTCACTATTATATATGCAGGATTAGCCTTATTACCGAGCCAGCCACTGCTCGGGGTTGAGCGTTGCCGACTCCTTGCGCAGCTGGAAATGCAGGTTGGGCTTGCCGCTGGCATCGGGAGCTACGGCACCCAGGGTCTGGCGGGCGCTGACTTTCTGCCCCTGGCTTACAGAGACTGAGCGGAGGTTACAATATATAGATATGTAGCTGCCGTGGCGCACCATCACATTCTTGAGACCGCTGACGGTAAAGACGGCCGTCACCTCGCCATCAAAGATGCATCGCGCCTGTGCGCCCGACTGACCGGTGAGGTTGATGCCTTTGCTGTCGAGGCGCACATTATTCATACCGCTCATGGTGTAGCTGCCGTAATGTGTGGAGATAAGGTATGAGCCGGTGATAGGCATGGGGAAGCGTCCCTTATTGGCCGCAAAGTTGCTGGTCAGCTGATACTCCTTGTCATTAGGCATATAGCGCGGAGTGGGCTCGGCCTTAGGAGCTGGTTTCTCTTTTGCCGCAGACTTAGAAGTGGGTTGGGCTGTTGCTGATGCGGTGCCCTTCTGGTTCTGACTCTCCCGTTGCTTGCGCTCAGCGGCGGCAGCGGCCTCCTTGCGCTGACGCTCTTCGCGGGCTTTACGCTCTGCCAGCTCACGAGCCTTACGTTCAGCCTCCTCACGGCGCTTGCGCTCCTGCTCAATGGCCAGCTTTACATAATAATCAATCTTGGAGTTGAGGGCAGCCATCTCCTTGCGGTCGGAAGCAAGAGTGGCCTGCAGGTTTTTCTGCTGTTTCTGCAGAGTTTTGACAGCCGTCTGCTGCTCTGTCTGCTTGACTGCCAGCTGGCGATTCTCATCCTGTTCCTTTGCCAGCAGCAGAGTGTGGCGGTCGCGCTCGGCATTAAGCTTAGTCTTGGCGGTCTCCAGTTCTGTCTGCTTACGCTTCACCAACTCACCCTGCACACGCTGATACTTGGAGTACTCCTTCATATATCTGTAGCGGCGAGCCATCTGGGTGAAGTCGGCCGACGAAAGGAGAAAGAGCATCTTATTGCTCGACTTGCGATTCTGATAAAGGTAGAGCATCGAGCGCGAGTACTTCTGCTTGCGGTCCTTGAGTTGTACGGCAAGTTTCTGTATGTCGGTTTCCAGGCGCCCAATATTGGTGTTGACGGTATCAAGGGTCTGCTTGATGGTGCCGATATTGCGCTGGTGCTGGTCAATCTGTGCATTGATTATGGCAAGGTTGCTCAGCTGTTTCTTTACGTCCTTGCGCGTCTGACTGAGCTGTACCTCCGACTGCCTGATTTTCTTCTGCAAGGCGTCGCGCTGGTTGCGCAGCGAGTTGACACTGGGCGCAGGAGCCGCCTTCTTGGTTTTCGTCTTTCTTACGGCAGTCTTGCCTTTTCTGGCAACGGAGGTGGTCTTGGCCTTTCGCTTCTGTGCCACAGCCATGTCGGGCATTACCACGGCCACAGCCAGCACAAAGGGCAATATCTTCAGGAAACTCTTCATGTTATTTCATCAATAGACATTTCTTCTCCATAACCTAACCTTTTGTCACGGAATCAGGCTCTTGAACAGCTGCTCGGCTTCTATTCGCTGATATTTGGCCGACAGCTCTGTGCGCGTCTTCCAGTCAGAGTTGGCGGTCAGCGAGCTGAGCGAGATGTCAAGCCCATAGGTCTTAGCCTCTCCGGCAAAGGTAAGCTGCATGTGTGTGGGGAAACGGCCGGAGCCAAACTTGGCAAAGTCGCCATAGGCGCAGACAAGGTTGCTGCTGTTGCTCACATTCTTAGATGACACAGTGATGCGGTCCAACAGCGCATCTTCAGTGATAGTAAGGAATGCATAGTCCAGCTTGGGCGCAGTGGCCAGGCTCAGCAGTGTGTGCGAGCCGGCTGTTGAGATGGTGTACTCGCTCAGGTGGCTCTCCACATCCTTGCTGCCGGGATAAAATATCTCGTTCCAGAATATCGACTCCAGCACGTTGAAGTCAAGGTTGGCTGAGTGCAGGAAATCCACCTGGTCGTAGGAAGCCCTGACATAGCGCGTATTGATGCGGTCCACCACCAGCACCTCGTTGGCCGTAAACTCCATGCGGCATACCTCGCCTACCAGGGGGAATGACATAGAAAGCTGTATAACGTCGCCGCGCTTCATGCGCAGGTTGCCTGAGAGCGACACATTCTTGTCGCCGATGGCCAGCCCCACCTTCATCTTGGCAGTGAGGGCCTTAACCTCGGATGTGTTTGCCAGCACCTTCTTGGCGTAGTTGGCAGCCGGACTGGCAGCCTTGCTCTTCGGTGCTTTAGTATTGCCCACATTCTTGGTGCTGCTGCATGCTGCTGAGCCCAACATAGTCATTATCATCACGACCACCGCAATCATGGTGCGACTGATAGTCTTAGTCTTCATCTTGTCAGTCTTTATAGTATCTCTTGTTGGTTACTTTCTTCTTTATCAGCTGGGAGTCGGGCTCCATCTTCAGTGCCTGTCGCCAGTAGTCCACCGCCTCAGCCGTCAGGTTGAGGTGCCAGTAAATATCGCCGGCGTGGTCATAGAGGCTGGAGTTATCCGCGTCTGCGCGCTCGTCGATATTGGCCAGTGCCTTGTCGATATACTCGCGGGCCTTCTCGTAGTCGCCCTTCAGAAACAGTACCCACGCATAGGTATCGAGGAAAGTGGCCTCCTCAGGGCGCATCTCCACTGTGTAGGCGCTCATGCGCTCAGCCTTGTCCAGCTGTACGCCGTCAAGTGAGAGGAAGTAGGCATAGTTGTTGAGGCACATCTCATTGCCGTTGTTATAGACCAGGGCCGAGTCGTACATGGCATAAGCTTCTTGGTTGCGTCCCATCTGATGGAGGGCGTCGCCGTAGCTGCAATAGTAGCTTGACACCAGCTCCGTATTGGTATCGCTGCTGATATAGCCACGGCCGCGTTCAAAGAGGCTTAGAGCCTCCTCGTATTTCTTAGCCACCATCAGTCCGGCACCGCCGAAATAATAGAACAACGGCTGGGTGGCGTTCTCCTTCAGTCCGTCGGTACACAGACGCTGCACCTCCTCATAGTCATCGTTGCGCAGCGCATTCTGCATCAGGTTGATGCGCGAATATTCATCGGCCGGGTTAATCTCCAGCAACTTATTAAATATTGGTATGCACAACGAGTCGGCACCCTCCTTCTGCATCTCATTGAGCATCACAGCCAGCAGGGCCGGGTCCTCCTCAGGCAGCGGCAGCAGCATGGCCATCATCGTGTCGCGGCGGGCCACATAGCTGCTGTCGGTCTTGGGGCCCATATACTGCACCAAGGCAGCCTGGCGCGTCTGCATCTGCATGTCGGGATTGGCCACAATATCTTTCAGCACCTGGGTCTCCAGCTGCTTATTGCCAGTCTTGAGAGCATATTTATAAAGCAGTATCTGTGCCCCGGGTTCCTGTGCCTCGGTAGGACTGAAGGAATTATATACTGCCATAGCCTCTGCCTCGCGATTCAGACCAAGCAGTATCTCACCCTTCACGGCCTTATACTGCATTGCCTTATAGGGGTACATCTCTATCAGGGTGTCAGCCTGGTGCAAGGCATCGTCCAGGCGGCCAAACTCCATGGCCACGCGCATCTTGTTTGAGTATATAAACTCCTCGTCGCCCTTCACCTGTCGCCACCGCTCCAGCGTGCGGCAGAGGCCGTTGTAATCATGCTTCCACGAGTAGTAGTTACACATGTAGGCATAGATATCGTCGCGGCGTTCCTCATCGCCCAGCAAGGTCTCAATAAGGGTGATGCCGGTGCTGTCGCCCATGGCAGCCTTCACGCGGGCATACTCATAAGTATAGTCCTTATTGTCAGGGCTTAGGGCGTGGGCCTTGGCAAGGTAGGCCAGTATCCGTTCGGGGTTTTCCTTCTGCATCATAGCCAGGTCAAAGTAAGCCTCCGCCCCATTGGGGTTGACGCGGAGGGCTTGCTGCAGCAGTCTGTACTGAGCCACCTCGTTGCCAGCCTCACGCTGACACACCGACTCCATATACAGTTGCTGATACCTGCGCAGGCTGCCGTCATCGTAAGTAGCAGCCACGGCAGCGAGGCTCCATAATGCAGTGCCAAGTATGAACAATAACTTTCTCATCGTCAATACCTAATTCCTAACTCCTGCCCGTATGTCCGAATCCGCCGGCACCGCGTTCTGTCTCGTCAAGGGTCTCCACCTCCACAAAGTCGGCCTTGCCGTACTGATTGAATATCATCTGGGCAATGCGCTCGCCGTCCTGCACCACGAAATCCTCGTCTGAGAGGTTGACCAATATCACTCCCACCTCGCCGCGGTAGTCGGCATCGATAGTACCAGGGGTGTTGAGCACAGTCACGCCCTTCTTGATGGCCAGGCCTGAGCGGGGTCTTACCTGAGCCTCCCAGCCCTCAGGCAGAGCCATAAAGAGGCCGGTGGGTATAAGTGCGCGACCCAGCGGACGAATCACCACGGGGCTATCAATATTGGCGCGCAGGTCAACGCCGGCGCTCTGCTCGGTGGCATACTCGGGCAGGGCATGCTTCGAGCGGTTGATTATCTTTACCTTCATTGTCTGTATTTCTATAATTGTGCTACAAATTTATAACTTTATCAGCGCAAATCCAAATTTCTGTAGCTGCTCTTTAATCTTTTAAGGTAAAATAACTTATTTTTGCACCACAAAACAAACACTTAGGCCATAAAGAGCAAACTCATAACTCCCAACTCATAACTCCTAACTCATAACTCCTAACTCATAACTCCTAATTCCCAATCCCCCATGAACACCATGCAGTGGCAACGCCTCATATCCACCAAGCGACTCGGCCATCCCGACAGGCACACCGACTTCGCAGAACATCGCTCTGAGTTTCAGCGCGACTACGACCGTCTGATATTCTCCGCCCCCTTCAGGCGGCTGCAAAACAAGACCCAGGTATTTCCCCTGCCCGGCAGCGTCTTTGTTCACAATCGTCTCACCCACAGTCTTGAGGTAGCCAGCGTAGGCCGCTCCATGGGCAACGATGCCGCACGCATACTGGCCAGCCGTCACCCCGAGGTGGACCCTGCCATCTTCAGCCAGCTCGGCACCATTGTGTCAACGGCCTGTCTGGCCCACGACCTTGGCAATCCGCCCTTCGGCCACTCGGGCGAGAAGGCCATTGCCACATTCTTCAGCGAGGGCAAAGGCACGCGCTTCCAGCAGATGATAAGGGATGAGGTAGGGCCCGACATGGCAGACATCATCTGGCAGGACATCACCCGCTACGACGGCAACGCCAACGCCTTCCGCCTGCTTACCCATCAGTATGAGGGGCGCCGCGAGGGCGGCTACGTCATGACCTACAGCACCCTGGCCTCCATCGTGAAATACCCCTACAGCTCACTGCTCAGCGGAGGCAAGAGCAAGTTTGGCTTCTTCCACAGCGAGCTACCCTTCTTCCGCGAGGTGGCCGACCATCTCGGCATCCTCCAGCTCTACAGCGACGGCTATCGCCTGCGCTACGCCCGCCATCCTCTGGCTTACTTCGTGGAGGCCGCCGACGACATATGCTACCAGATAATGGATATTGAGGACGCCTACAAGCTGCACATCATCACCGCCGACCAGACGCGCCAGTTGCTGAACGGCTTCTTCGACACCACGCAGCAGCAGGCCATCGACCACGCCTATCCCTCAGTAACCGACCCCAACGAGCGCATCATCTATCTGCGCTCATGCGTCATCAATGCCATTGAGCAGGAGTGCGTGCGTGTCTTTACCGACAATGAGGAGGCCATACTCCGCGGCCAGCTGGAGGGAAGCCTTATCAGCCATGCCGAGCCGCGCATGCGCGACGCCTTTGCACGCTGCGCCAGCTTCTCGGCCGAGAAGGTCTATCGTTCGCGCGAGGTGCTGGACGTGGAGCTGGCCGGTTACAAGATTATCGACACACTGCTTGAGCTCTTCACCGATGCCATTGTGCGCCCCGACAAGGCCTACTCCAAGCGACTCATCGACCGCGTAAGCAGCCAGTATCAGATCAACGCCCCCACCCTCACGGGCCGGCTCATAGGCGTGCTCGACTATATCACCGGCATGACCGACGTCTATGCCCTTGACCTCTACCGCAAGATCAACGGCATGTCGCTGCCGAATATTTAGCTGTCTTTTGATATCTGAGATATGAAATTTAGCGAGGTCCCGATTCCTATCGGGGCCTCGCTAAATTGTAAACAAAAGCAGTTGGGTAGGCTTAGCAAACAACTTGTCAACTAAATGCTACAGGCAGTCGGGCAGCTGAAAGAGTCGGGTGCCGTTGCTGCCCTTAATCAGTATCAGGCGGTTCTCCACGTGAGCCTCGTCAAGGCGGGCCTTCACCTCCTCCACGTCCTTGAAGGTGGGGAACGGCGGGTTGAGCCTCTGGAAATTCTCGCCCACCAGCCATACGTCCTCGGCACTGATGCCCGAACCCTCAAACTCCCGGACTTTCGAGCTTTCGCACTTTATCTTCTCCACCACGCGGGCGTGCTCCTTCTCGGAGATGTCGCCCAGCTCGCGCATCTCGCCGAGGATGAGCATCTTCCTCATTCCCTCGGGAGCCTGCATGAGGACAAAGTTCTGCAAGGCGGCAGCCATGCTGGACGGATTGGCATTGTAGGCATCGACTATAAGGATATTCCTCTCCGTCTTGCGCATCTCCGAGCGATTGTTGGTGGGCACGTAGCCAGCCAGGGCAGCGTTAATCTGCTCAGGCTCCACGCCGAAGTGAAGGCCGACGCTCACTGCCGCCAGCGCGTTGTCGATATTGTATGCGCCAATAAGGTGAGTCTGTACTTCCTGCGGATTCGAGGCTTGGGCATTGAGCTTTGAGCGCCAGCGGAGCTTGAGGAAGGGGGCGCACTCCACCACCTCGCCCTCCACGTCGCAGGCGTGGCCCATGCTGCCGTAGCTGACGGCAGGCAGGTCGTGGGCAATATTGCGCAGGTACTCATTGTCGGCGTTAAGGAAGATGAACGGCTTGGCATACAAGACTCCCCTCACACTGTCGCAAGGGGCAAGTCCTCCCCCCTTAGGGGAATAAGAGGGAGTCTCCCTACTCCTCAGATAATCATACAGTTCACCCTTGGTCTTGACCACTCCCTCGAAGGAGCCGAAGCCCTCAATGTGGGCCACGCCCACATTGGTGATGAGGCCGCAGTCAGGGTCAACTATGTCTGCCAGCGCCTTAATCTCACCAGGGTGATTGGCACCGGTCTCTATCACGGCTATGTCGTGGTCGTCGGTGAGACGAAGCAGCGTCCTGGGCACACCGATATGATTGTTGAGGTTGCCCTGGGTGAAGAGCACATTATACTTCTGCGCCAGCACAGTGCTCACCAGCTCCTTGGTGGTTGTCTTGCCGTTGGTGCCGGTAATCTGGAGCACGGGACCGCGGAAATGCCGGCGGTGGAAGTGTGCCAGCTGCTGAAGGGTGGTCAGCACATCGTCAACGAGGATAATCCTCTCTCCTAACTCCTCACTCCTCACTCCTAACTCCTCACTCTCCTCATCCACCACAGCGTAGGCGCACCCCTGCTCAAGGGCGGCGGCAGCGAAGCGGTTGCCATTGAAGTTGTCGCCCTTCAGGGCAAAGAAGATGGAGCCCTCAGGGCAATTGCGGCTGTCAGTGGTCACCACTGGGTGCTGCAGATAAATCTCGTAAAGTTGCTCTATAGTCATTGGCGCGTACATTATTATATTACGCTGCAAAGATAGTAAAAAAACGGGAAAGGAGGCAACTGTTAACGTTAGTCTCGCTAACAACGGTGTAAATCGCGTACTACTCAAACTTTATTGCGAGGAAATGGAATTTAATAGCGTGAAGCCGGGATTTTTTCACGTCAAGACAAAATCTAAACGCGAGCTCCCAAAATAATTTAAGTTGATTTTTTAATAACTT
>OCTW011537214.1_pt1 | contig 11001 bp, 11 predicted proteins | sample 1539671 | NCBI WGS metagenome assembly OCTW01 (sample SAMN02144230, study PRJEB22623) | gut metagenome | biome: sheep rumen | host: Ovis aries | place: New Zealand | reverse complement strand
GTTTCCTCCTACACCGTCCCCGCCGCTGCCGCTCCTGTCTCCGCTTCCATTGATATGATCGAGCTGCGGACCGTCGGCGGCGTCCAGTACCGCTATAACGAAGCGGAAAAGGACTACACCATCTACGTGCAGGCCAGCGGAACGAACGTATCCCCGAAGACAGACGGGCAGCTTCACATCGGCGGGTCCGCAGCCTTCAACCATGGCCGGAACAGCGTAAAGATCACCAACGTCGAGCGGGTTGCGTCCTGCGCCTTCGACCATGACGCGCAGACCGCCAAGCAGGACGTGAAGGTCACGCTTGACAACGGCCAGTCCTACACCATCCATGAGGATTTCTCCGACGTGTACCGGGCCGGGCGAAACGGAACCAGCGCAGACACGACCATCGAATACGCCGTGGACCTGGCCTCTGAGGGCGTTTACTTCGACACAATAGACGAGGGCCTGACCATCGACCTGTCCGACATCTACCAGGCGGGCCAGAACTACACGCCGCCGGTCAAGCACTGGTACACCTATTCGCCCACCGGCGGGGACGTGCCGATCTACGTGCGCGGCGGAGGAAGCGGTTCCAGCGACGGCGTGATCGGGAGCATATACGAACACCTGAACAAGTTCCACGTCTCTACGTCCATCGCCTTCTATGCATGTACGCCGGTTGAGGTGGTCGGCAGCCTGCTGGGATATACTCAGGTTTCCTATAACGGCTCCACCTATTATGTTGACCCGTCCAACCTGACCCAGTCCGAGACGGACCTGTCCAAAGACCACCGGATCGGCATCAAGGACCTGACGCGGCCCGTCCGACTGGTATCTACCACGTTGACCGGCCTGATCCATACCGGCGGGGCTACCTCCGGGATCAGCGTCTACCTGGAACCGAATTTCCGGAGCAGCGGGGACTTCACTTCAACCTATGTTTCCTCTACGGACTTTTCTTCCTACCGGGCCAACGGCAGCGTCAGCGATTACTTCTACGAAATGGCCACCAAGGCCGAGTATTATGGGCGGCATGAAAAGACCGCTTTCAGCGGAGACATCCAGCACAAGGCCGTTCTGACCCTCCATTACACCGTCGGCAGCGGGAGTGATATTGAGGAATACGATGAAACCGTCGTCGTTTCCTTCAACTCCTACGGCAAGGCGGCGGACGAAGTGATCTATACCTATTCCGGCTTTGTGGATTCCACCGGCAACACGGTTCCCGTGTACGCATCACAGAGCACTTCTTCTTCTGTGGTGTTCGATGTGTGGGTCGGGGCTACGATCAGATGTCAGTATAACCCGAACGGCTATTCCGGCCTGTGGATGCCTGTCCAGGTCAACGGCTATACCGGCTACATGCAGGCGCGGTATAAGGACGGCTATGGCAATACAACCAACAGCACCGAATGTGTAGAAGTCCAGAGTTACCCGTATTCATGATGAACAGAAAGGAGCTCCCATCATGACCATCTATGAGCTGATTGAAAAAATGATCACCGACCTGCACAACACCGCCGCCGCCATCCTCCAAACCGCCGGAAACATCTCCGCCCTGCGTGACGCCCTGAAACAGGCAGACGCCGCCAGGCTGGAAGCCGCGAAGAAGGCGGAAGCCGGGAAACCGGCTGAAGAAGGGGACGATGGAAAATGAGGAATATAAAGCTGCTGGACGGGACCGTCTATCAGGTGGATCGGGCGGGAGCTGCTGACGGGCAGCTCCGCCTCCGGCTCCTTCCGCCCTGGGACCTGGTGGAGGTTGTGACAAAGTTCAAGGACCCGGAGAAGACGGCCAAATTGGAGCACTACTTTGACGGCACGGAGACGGACCACGTGACGTTTGAGCACTACACCGAGTTCACGGCCCTGGAGATCGTCGGCGACAAGCTGCTGATCATTTTGAGGAGTGAGGTCCCATGATCATCATCGAGCGGACCATGTCCGCCACCCCGCTGCGGGATGTGGAGGCGCTGCCCGTCCTGCTGTTTGAGGGGGAGCGGTATGCGCATCAGTTCCGCATCTCCCCGCCGCCCTGGGCCAGCTTCGACGGCCATCAAATCACTTCCCGCTTCATCCGCAACGACCGGGAGAACGTCGCGCCCGACGGCGTGCTGCTGGACGGCACGGCGGTCGTCACCCTGACCCCGAGCTGCTATGACGCGCCCGGCGCGTTCAAGTTCTTCATCTATGCCGTCAGCGACAGCGAGACGGTCTGCATCTACGCCTGCGCCGGGAACGTCGAGGCCACCGTGGGCGAGAACGGACCGGCCCCGGAAGCGTCCGTGATCATCGAGGAATACCCGCCGGACGAGCTGGCCGAAATGAACCAATGGCTGCAGACGGCCAAAACCGAGATGGACATGATCCGCACAGGGGTCCGCACCACCTTCCGGGAGACCTACGCCGCCCAGGCGTTGAAAAGCTATGATTTCGTTGTGCCCAAGGGACAGGATGTGCGGATCACCGTTTCCGATTGGGAGACGGAGGACCGATACATGGCCGTCGCCTTCTACGTGGCCGGCAGCACGACGAACCAGCAGTCGACGGTCCTGACCAACCCCGGGACCATCGTCATCCGGACGGAAAAGGACTACGTCAAGCTGGCCGTCTGGACCAGGTCCGCCGCCACCTTCTCCATCGACGCGGAGGTGCTGGGCCTGAACACCATGGCGGGCCGGACGGACGCCGCCATGGACCTGATCGGCTACCCGGTTTACGTCCAGGGCTCCTACAGCGGGACGCGGATCGTCACCATCCACGCCGATCTGCCCGCCGGGGATTATCTGCTGAGCGTGGAGGATGTCTCCAGTTCCGACACGGACAACGACTACAGCCTGGTCAACTTCTCCGGCGACAACAACAGCGTGATGGTGCCCGTCCCCAGGGGAACGGCTTATAAAACCATCGTCACCCTGCCCCAGGCCATCGACACCGTCTATCTGTACGCAAGCTCGGGCTATGCTCCATCCCAGGGGGACAGCTTCAGCTTTGCCGGCCTTTCCATCGGCACGGCCAGCGGCCTGCACAAGTACGCCATGGACGGCACGGCCGCGAAAAAATCTCTTTATGAGCACGCGGCGAACAGGCCCCACACCAGCAATGCCAGCGGGGGCAGGGCCGAGACGCCGCTGAAAATCTATCCCGGCCAGACGGCCTGCGTCGTCGTGTCCGGCATCAACGCCACGTCCCGGGGCTACTGGGTCGGCTTCGGCACCCAGCACCAGGCGAAAGACTGGAGCCAGCCGACCCATATCAGCGGGCCGGGCCTGACCAGGATTCAGGCCACCGGCGAGTATGAGGCCGTCTTCGTGATCTTCGACAGCGGCGACGTCACCACCGCCAAGGTGACGGCGTATGTCGAGGGCGATCAGCCGAGATACGGGACCTTCTCCATCCTGGGCGATTCCTACAGCACCTTTGCGGGCTTCATCCCCCAGGCCAACGCGGCATGGTACCCGGAGGACGCGCAGAGCAGCAGCAATGACTGTCTGGCCGTGACCGATACCTGGTGGTACCGCTTCGCCAAGGAATACAGCTGCGCCCTGCAGCTGAACGAATCCTACAGCGGGACGCCGATCTGCAACGACGGCTACGGGAGCGGCACGACAGACGCTTCGGACACATCCTTCATCGCCCGGATGACCCGCCTGCCCCAGAGTGAGCTGATCCTGATCTTCGGCGGCACCAACGACAGCTGGATCGGCGTAGGCCTGGGCGAATACAAGTACAGCGGATGGACGGCGGCCGACCTTTCCACCTTCCGGCCCGCCATGGCCTACATGCTGGACTATCTGACCCAGCACCACGTGGGCGCGAAGGTGGTGTTCATCAAAAACACCGGCCTTTCCGCAGACCTTTCCGCCAGTATCGACGTGATCTGCGATCATTACGGGGTCAGTCTCCTATCCCTGGCCGATACCGTGCAAAAGGTCGGCGGACATCCTGATACCATCGGCATGACCGAAATCTGCGCCCAGCTCATCAGCCATCTGGCAGCGGGCTAACAAAGGGGGGGTTCAATGCTTTACATCCAACGCACCGCCAGCGCCAATCCGCTCGTCAACATCGAGGCCCTGGCGATCCTGCTATTCGAGGGCGAGATCAACGCCCACCAGTTCCAGATCAGCCCGCCGGAGCGGGTGTCCTACGCCGGGCATGCTGTCCGGGCGAACTTCATCCGCTCTGACCAAAAGGAAGTCCCCGTCACCGGCTGGCTGGACGGGCAGGGCCGGGCAAACATCGTCCTGACCAAGAGCTGCTATACCGTCCCCGGAAACTACCGGCTGTTCATCTACGTGGTCGATTCCACGGAGGGGGACGAAAAGACGGTCTGTATCTACGCCTGTACCGGGACCGTCGTCCCCACCGTCGGGAAAAACGGACCGGCCCCGGCCGCCCCGGTCGTCCCCGAAACCTACCCGGAGGGGGCGCTGGACGCCCTGGAAGAGCGCGTGACCGCCGTGGAAAGCGGATCGGCGTTCATGCCGGCGCTGGTACAGTATTCCGAGAAGGAAATGAAGGCCAGTTACGATTACCCGGCGGGCGAGATCATTTCTATCGGGATGGAATTATACCGCTTTGTTACGGACGTTGCGCGGGGCGACACCCTCAGTACGTCCAACCCGAGGAACATTGAAAAGATCAGCCTCCGCCGGTATCTGAGCGGCACCGGCAGGGCGCTTTCCACCGCTCACGCGGAAGGCGTTGGCACTATGGCCAGTGCTCCCAGCGCACACGCGGAAGGTATGGAAACATCCGCTACAAACACCAACGCCCATGCGGAAGGCGTATCGACTACCGCTTCCGGGCAGGAAGCCCACGCAGAAGGCAGGGAAACCGTCGCCAGCGGAAACACATCCCACGCCGAAGGCTGGCAGACTACCGCCAGCGGAAGGAATTCCCATGCCGAAGGCTGGGAAAGCATCGCCAGCGGAACCGCCAGCCACGCGGAAGGATACGGGGAAGCCTCCGGGACCGCCAGCCATGCCGAGGGCGGCGGAACGGCAACCGCAGAAAAAAGCCACGCCGAGGGAAACGGCACCGTCGCCAGTGGCTCATATAGCCACGTCGAGGGGGACAACTCAAAAGCCATGGGGTCCAATAGCCATGTAGAGGGCGAATATACCATCGGCACGCACCGCTCCCACCACGTCTTCGGCGAATACAACACCCCGGACCCCAGCAGCAGCGGGAACGCCTTCCGCGGCAACTTCGTCGAGATCGTCGGCAACGGCACGTCCGAAAGCGCCCGGTCCAACGCCCGCACCCTGGACTGGGCCGGGAATGAGAGCCTGGCCGGCGGCCTGACCCTGGGCCTGGGATCGGCGATGGAGACGTTTCTGTCCCCGCTCCAGCTCCGGGCCATGATGCGCCGCCTGTCCTCCGGCCGCTGCCATGTGGTCCGCGGTACGGGCAACAGCGGCGTCCTGGTTCCCGCCCCGATCCTCTCCGCCTCCGGCATTACGTTCGGCGGGCAGGCCAGCCCCGGCGGCTACGGATATTTCTTTGTCGATGACTACGGGGCCATCCTGGGCGGTGTGGCCGCAAACGCCGGTCTCATCCCCTACAGTCAGGACCTCACCCTCCCGCCCATCATCTTCCCGCGCTCCGGCTACCTCCCTTACGACATCATGTTCTACTGGGATATAGAGAATCAGCAGATCAAATACGCCTATCCGCCCGCCTACGCCTCTTCGGACCTGCCGGAAAACATGTACTGCTTCGGCTACTGGCGCTGGAACGCGGCGACGGGAAGGCTCTACGATTGCGAGTATGACATTGAATGAGCGACTGAAAGGAGCTCTCCATGATCCAAATTGAACGCACCTACGACCCGGCAAAAGGCCTCCTGCAAATCGAGGACCTTTCCGGCTACGTCTTTTCCGCCGAGGCGTTCGCCCATACGTTCATAATTACCAGGGCGGACAATTACGGCTTCGAGGGACAGATCACCGCCCGCTTTGTCCGCGCCGACGGGGTCACCGTCTACGTGGAGGGGACCACCAACGGCCCCGTTACGGCGGAGCTGACCCTCCCCCCGGAGTGCTACGCCGCCCCCGGCCGCTTCCTGCTGGTCATCTTCCACGTGGTCGAATCCATCGCCTACGTGATCTACGCGGGCCGGGGAACCGTCATCGCCGCCGAATCCGGCCAGACCATCGCCGCCTCCGACACCGTGGACAATATCGAGCAGCAGATTCAGACCATCATCAACCGCCTGTCCAGCACGATCAGCACCGCGAACCTGGTCGCCCTCTTTGCCCGGAACATCGGCGACGTGGAAGGCGACCTGGAGGAAATCAAGAGCGCCTACCGCGGCGTCCAGGCCGCGCTGGACGAACAGGGCATCATGGCCCTGAACGATTCCCCGAACCTGCTCAAATATCAGCCGGAGGGCGTGAGCACCAAGGTTGCCAACGGCCCCATCGTGGTCAAGTATTACACCATCCCGGCGGAAACGGCGGAGGAAGCCGCCCAGCCCATCACCCTGACCTTTGACGACGCGAACATACACGCGGGGATGGTCCTTCACTATGTGATGTCCCGCGTATACGCCGTCTGCGTCCAGTCCATGGTCACGGCCACCATCACCGAGGGTCAGGCGGTCGTCACCATCGCCGCCCGCCCGGAGGCCCATGAGGCCACCTGCGCCCTGGACCTGGTCTTCTGCGTCCAGCAGACCGTCTCCCTGCCCTACGGCGAACATGCCAGAACCTACGGCCCCGGCCCCTGGCTGGACTCCCATTCAAATACTTACCCCGGCTATGAGAGCGACGAAATCTCCGAGCGCTTTGTCGCCCTGGGCGCGGACCAGGTCACGGACAGCGACGGGACCGTCTTTAACTCCGCCGTCGAATTCACCGTCGCCAATGCCCCGGCGCAGGGCTATAACAATGCCGACGAGCTGATCTTCAACCACGGCACCGACGGCGGCACCGCCACCCGGCAGGACGGCACCACCTACACCTACGGCCCTTCCGGCATCCTGGACCTGGTGGAGGGCGAAACCTACACCATGACCTGCTATGCCCGGATTACAGACGGCGAAAACGCCCGCCTGGTCCTGGGCTACGGCCACAACGCGGGCGGTTATGTCTCCTATCCTTCCAAGCTGGCCAACCATAAGTATATCGACATCACCAACACCACGTGGAAGCGGATCGTGTTCAGCTTTGTTTATCACGACACGCTCAAATACATGGCCGATGGCGCGAATCCTTACGAGGTCACGGTCAACCACAAAAAGCGCGTCGGCTTCGGCGTCTGCCGGAGGTATAACGGCACCGTCCAGCTCTGCGGCTTCCGCCTGGTCCACGGCGGCCTCTACGGCTCCGAAACCGTCCAGACCCTGGAGGCCAAATATAACGACATCCACGACACCACCGGCCAGATGGCCGCTTTCCTGGCCTCCGTCGCCCCGACCGAGAACAACCCCACCGCCTCCACCAACTACCCCGCCGGGGCGCTGATCGTCCGAAACGGGACGCTCTACAAAACCACCACCGCCGTCACCACCGGCGCGACCTGGGCCGTGGGAACGAACATCCAGGCTACGACGCTGGCGGCGGAATTGGCGCTCAAGGCAAATGCTTAACGAAGAAGGGAGAAAAATCATGACGCAGTTTTATATTGTTGAGATTCAGCAGTATGCCAATGGCGAATTCGGCCACCTGGTCCATTATGCCTGGGATGAGGACGCGGACGTCGCCCGGCTGAAAGCCGAATCCAAATACCATGAAGTCCTGGCCGCTGCCGCCGTCAGCAACACCCTCTCCCATGCGGCGATCCTGTTTTCCACCGAAGGATTCCCGATCATGAACCAGTGCTATAAGCACACCGTGGTCCCGGAGACCCCCGCCCCGGTCGAGGAACCGGAGGAAGAACCCGCCGAAACCCCAGCGGAGGAAACGGGAGAATAAGGGAATAGGGAATAGGCATTAGGGATTAGGCGGGAGACTTTTTACCTTCTACCTTCTCCCTCCTACTTCCTACCTATATGGAGGCTTCTATGGCGAACAATAAAGAATTCAAGTGGTCCCTTCTCCGCCGTCCCGGCGGGGTCCTGTCCGCGATGGTGACCAGCGTCGAAAAGCCGGTCGATAAGCTGAAAAAGACCGGCGCGGAGTACGAACAGATCTATCGGGCGGACCTGGCCGCCGCTGAACCCTATGACCGGATCGATCTGATCATTGATTCCGCCGGGGGCTCCGTTGCCTCCGCCGATGGCCTGTGTGCCGCTGTCCTGGCGACGAAAAAGCCCGTCCGCGTCCTGATTGACGGCCGCTGTATGTCGGCGGCTACCATGGTCGCCTACGGGTTGGGCGCGAAAACCGTCTGCATCACGTCCCGGAGCCATATCATGTTCCACATGCCGACGGTCACGGGTTACAAGAAAATGGGCGGCATCTGGACGGCCCTTTATTCCTTCATCCGCTCCGGTACGGTTTCCGCCATGATCGGCATTTACCGCGCCCGCTCGAAAACCTTCTCCCGCTCCACCCTCCGCCACATGATGGAGAACAGCGCCACCATGACCCCCGCCCAGGCCGTCGAAGCTGGTTTTGCGGATAAGATCACCACCCTGGACGCTTTCCAGAGGGGGGCGGTCTGATGCAGGATATTTCATTCTGTACGGCGGACTGTGAGGACCTGACCTGCCCCCGCAACAAGCAGAACATCCCCCCGGACGATATGGGCTATCACTCCTGGATCGCCCGGGAGGACGTTCCCGACTGCCCCAAGGATCGGAGGACGGAACAATGATGATCAAGCTGCAACTGACCCGGCAGGAAAACCTCGATTATTTCAACGTGAAAGCCGGAACTGTTGCTTCGGTGGACTTTGAAACCTACGTCGCCGCCGTCGTTGCCTCAGAGGTTGGGAATTCCAGCCTGGAAGTCTGCAAGGCCCAGGCGGTCGCCTCCCGGACCTTCGCCGTCTCCAAGGGTGTTCTGTCCGGCAAGACCATCACGGACACGTCCTCCAAGGATCAGGCGTACCGGGCGGGCCGCACCGGCTCTGGCCTCTATCCCAACGCCGTGCAGGGCGCCAAGGCCACCGCCGGGGAAATCCTGACCTACAACGGCCAGCCCATCAACGCCGTGTACAGCGCCAGCAACGGGGGCCGGACGGTATCGTCTCAAGAGCGCTGGGGTGGGGTCCGGCCCTACCTGATCGCCCAGGATGACCCATGGGATAACGCGGAGAAGCGCACCGGCCACGGCGTGGGGATGTCTCAGCGGGGCGCGAAAGCGATGGCCGCCGCCGGGAAGGATTACCGGGAAATCCTCGCTTTCTATTATCCCGGAACCGCACTGACAACCATTGAAGAGAAAGGGGATGATCAGAAGATGGTGACCGCCAAGCAGTTTATCGAACAGGTCAAAATCCCGCTGAATGAGGGCTGGGGCTACATTTACGGGACCTGGGGCAGCCTGTGGACGAAGGAAAAGCAGCAGGCAGCGACCAGGGAAATGACCATCAAGTACGGGTCCCGCTGGATCGGAAAGATGGTCACGGACTGCTCCGGCCTGGTCCGCTGGGCCCTGAAACAGTTGGGCGTGGATGTGGTACATCACGCCACGTACCTTTATACGGACTGGTGCAGGGCAAAAGGCCAGCTCCAGAACGGCCGGCGGACGGATGGGCAGCCCATCAAGCCTGGCTCCCTGGTATTTCTGAAGGGAGCAGAGGCAAAAATACATCACGTCGGCGTTTACGTCGGCGACGGCATCGTCATCGAGGCGAAGGGAACACAAGCCGGGGTCATCGCGTCCGGCCTGGAAAAATGGGACCATTGGGGAGAGCTGAAAGTGGTTGACTACACCAACGGAGAAATCGTCCTGCCCTCTGACGCGGAGGCGAAAGCGGCGGTCCGGGCGGAGGTCACGAACCCCGGCAAATGGCTGAACCTGAGAGCAAGGCCGGATTCCGACAGCCAGCGGATCGCTACCATCGACCCCGGAACCATCGTTGACATCCTGACGGAAGATCAAGGCTGGTATCAGATCAGGACCGGCGGACGGATCGGCTGGGTGGATGGCAAGTACCTGACGATTCTGTCCCAGGAAGAAGAGCCGGAGCCCCCGGAGGAAGCCCAGGAAACGGCCCCGGAGGAAGTCCCCGTGGAGGTCCGGTCCTCCGTCATCACCGATCTTGAAACCATCCTGACGGGCCTGTCTGACCTGGAAAACCTGGTCGCCGATGTACTAAGGAGGTTATAACATGCCGGTATGGGTCATCGTTGTTATCGGTGTAGTCTGCGCCGCTTTCGTCGAATGGCTGATCCTCATGGGGAAAAATCGTCGGCCATGATCAATTCGCCGTGTAAAGGCTGTGAACGGCGGACGGTCAAGCCCAACTGTCACGCCACATGCCAGGATTACAAGGACTTTGTCATCAAACGGCAAGAATATCTTGCAGCCAAAAGGAAGGACAACGTTATCTGTGAATATATCGACCAACTAAAACGGAAAAGGTGATGCCATATGGACAAGATAACCCCTGATATGTGGAATACGTTTCTGATCGTCGCCGCCGCCCTGGTTGCCTTCGCCCTCGCGATTCTTGCCCTCGTTGACAGGATCAAGAAGACGCGGGAGCCAAAGGATAAGCTGGCTCAGTGGCAGATGGAGACGGACGATAAGCTCCAGAACGACAAAAAGCGCCTGGATTCCCTGGAAAAAGGGCAAGGCGTGATGTTACGGGGCATCAATGCGATCATCAGTCATGAGATAAACGGAAACTCAACCGATAAGTTGACAAAAAGTCAGCAGGAAATCATGGACTATCTGATTGATAGATGAAAGGAGAATCATATGGATTGGGGAAAATGGATTAAGGCCGCTGGTATTCGCGCCCTCAAGACTGTAGCTCAGACCGCCGTGGGTCTGCTCTCCGGCAATCTGATCGGCATCACGGAAGTAGATTGGGTTGCCACGCTCTCTGTCTCCGCTATGGCTGGTGTTCTCTCCCTTCTGACAAGCCTGGCCGGGCTGCCGGAAGTGGATCAAGCCC
>OCTW011514460.1_pt1 | contig 11002 bp, 9 predicted proteins | sample 1539671 | NCBI WGS metagenome assembly OCTW01 (sample SAMN02144230, study PRJEB22623) | gut metagenome | biome: sheep rumen | host: Ovis aries | place: New Zealand | reverse complement strand
CTTCGCCATCTTCCTTCTGAATTAGGAAATAATGCGAAAATTCAATTCTGCTCACCATCTGGAACGGATGCAACAGACGCCGCTATTAAGCTCTGTAAAACTGCAACCGGCCGTTCTAGCGTAATCTCCTTTGCCGGCGGTTACCACGGAATGGGACAAGGCCCTCTTGCCTGCATGGGAAATCTTCATGCAAAGTCAACAGTAAATGGTCTTATGCCGGATGTTCACAGCTTCCCTTACCCTTATGCTTACCGCGACCCGTTCGGACTTGGCGGAGAAGCAGGCGTAAAGGCTGCCTGTAACTTCTTTGAGCGTACTTTGAAAGACCCTGAAAGCGGAATTACAAAGCCGGCCTGCGTAATCCTGGAACCTATTCAGGGCGAAGGCGGAGTTATTCCTGCCCCTGTAGAGTTCTTGCAGACTGTACGCCGCGTAACAAAAGAACTGGACATTCCTCTTATTGTAGATGAAATTCAGTGCGGTATGGGACGCAGCGGTAAGCTTTTTGCTTTTGAATATGCTGATATTGTGCCTGATGTACTTTTGCTTTCTAAGGCAATCGGCGGCTCACAGCCAATGGCAGTTGTAGTTTATAAAAAAGAACTCGATAAGTGGACAGCAGGTGCACACGCCGGTACCTTCCGCGGAAACCAGCTTGCAATGAAGGCCGGAACAATTACCTTGAACCGCGTCTCACAGCCTGATTTCCTTGCTGATGTAGTACGTAAGGGAGACAATATCCGCTCTCACCTCCGCGAGCTTCAGAAGAAGGTTTCGATAATCGGAGACATCCGCGGTAAAGGCCTTATGGTTGGTACCGAGTTTGTTGATCCGAGAGGAACTCCGGACTGTATCGGCTCTCTTCCAGCCTCTGGTGAAATTGCCGGCGCGGTTCAAAAGCTCTGCTTTGAAAACGGCCTTATCGTAGAAAAAGGCGGCCGTAACGGTGCTGTAATGCGCTGTCTCTGTGCCCTAAATATTACAGACGAGGATCTTTCTAAGGCATGGAAGATTTTTGAAAAGTGTGTTCTTGAGATTAACGAGAAGTATAAATAATAGATTGTCGGGTCAAGCCCGACAATGACAATGGACGAATGTGTCATTCCCCGGCTTGACCGGGGAATCTTTTTTTAGGAGAAAATGCCATGGAAGAACTTTTCTTAACTTGCGAAAAAAACACTAAAAAGACCTACAAAAAACTCATCAAGCAGACCGCTGCCGCAATTGCCGACGCCTTTGTAAACGAGTCTGCTTATTCCGGCCCGACCCCTGACGAACTAAAGAAAATCGTTGCTCAGGACTCAATTCTGCCCGAGCACGGTCTTGGCTGGGACAAAGTATTTGCCCTAACAAAAGAAAAGGTTCTTCCAAATCTTCTCCGCACTCCTTCGACCGAGTATATGCCCCATCTTCACGGGCCGTCACTTCTGGAAACTATTTCTTCTGAACTGATTATTTCAACCTTTAATCAGTCTATGGACAGCTGGGACCAGTCTCCTGTTGCCACAGAAATTGAAGTTGAAACAATCCGCCATCTTTGCAAACTTTACGGCTATGACTCGGCTCAAGCAGACGGCGTATTTACCAGCGGTGGCAGTCAGTCTAACCAGACGGCCATCATTCTTGCCCGCGACTGGTTCTGCAACAAGCACCTGAACTACGATGTCAAAAAATTTGGACTGGATGAGAAATGTTCTAAGCTCAGAATGTACACCAGCGAGATTTCTCATTTTTCAATGGAAAAATCAGCTCATATTCTGGGCTTAGGCTATAAATCTGTTGTAAAGGTTCCTGTAGACGAACGTAAAAAAATGGACACTACTGCCCTTCGCTCTCTTATAGATGCTGACCTTAAAGCCGGCAATATTCCTTTCCTTATCGTTGGAACTGTAGGAACAACCGATTTCGGCAGCATCGACCCTCTTGAAGAACTCAACTCAATTGCCCGCGAACACAATATGTGGCTGCACGCAGACGCCGCTTACGGCTCTGGTGTCATTATGAGCGAAAAATACCGTGACCGCGTTTCTGCCCTGAAGCTCTGCGACTCAATCACCGTAGACTTTCACAAAATGTTCCTCATGCCAATTTCCTGCTCCGCAGTTCTCTTAAAAGACGGCTCAACCTTCGACGCCCTCACAATTCACGCAGACTACCTTAACCGCGAGGAAGACGAAGAAGACGGCTACACTAACCTAGTTGATAAATCCCTGCAGACAACCCGCCGTTTTGATGCGCTGAAAGTCTGGACAAGCTTCCAGGTTCGGGGCCGCGACGGCTGGAGTAAGCTGATTGAAACAAGCATGGAAAATGCCGCATATTTTTACAGCCAGCTCAAGAGCGACCCGGCTTTCAAAGTTGTTACAGAACCGGAAATCTCTTCTGTAGTATTCAGATATTGCGGAAGCGGAAATAACGGCAGCCCGGAAGAACTCAATAAGCTTGACGAAATCAACAAAAAGGTTCGCCGCACCCTTATTCACCAGTACGGAACAATCATTGGTCAGACTGTAAGTGACGGACGGGTTTGCCTGAAATTTACCCTGCTGAATCCGCGCATTACCCATAAAAAGCTTGATGAATTACGCGAATTAATAAAAAAGCTTGCTTCCTGCTGAGACTTTACTAGCGCTTAATTTTCTTTACTGGAATTATAGTAAAGTTAATGCTCTTTTCTGTTTCGCGGCCGGCATCAATATTGATATCCCAGAATAAAGTAGAAGCATAGGTAAGGTTTACCATACCGATTTCACTGCTCTGGAAGCCCGGCCTGTTGATTTTGACAGGATTAAAACAGAAACTGCTCTTTTCATTAGGCTCAAATACAAAAGAAATTCCATTCGGCTTATCAGAAAGACGAACGATATGAACATTCTTAAGCTTACCCTTTTTGTTAAGGTCCTGCGTTGATTTTTGAGAATCAATAGTAACAACTTCACCATTATCCAGAGCTTCGATATTAAAGCCCGGCTTTTTTTCGGTAAGGAAATTCAAATCACAAATATTACTTTCTACGGCAAACTTAGCATTAAGAGGCTTATCACTTTCATTTTTAATGATGTACTGAACATACATTCCCGTAGAATTAATAATATACTTTTTTCGCAGATAAACAGTCTGGCCTGTAGGCTTCCAGACAGCCCTTGCGCAAAGCTTAACCTCATGATGCTGCTGAGAATATTTTAGCTGAGAATACTGAATGCGGGAGAAAACACCATCACCGGCAGGTTCACCACGAATATAGAGCTCAAGCTGAGACTCTGTAAACAAATGATCTATAAAAAGCCCTCTGTCGTATGCATCCTCAAAGCCATCAAAAACAAACTTGCGTCTCAGGTTATCCGCATAATTACAGGAGTTTTTGATAATATCCAGCTCCGGCACACTACCACCGGCAAGAGATATATATGCAAAGTACTGTTCCATACGGCAAACATATTCATCAATGCCGTCATTGTCATAATCAAAACAGGTAACAGATTCTTCAAAAGAACCGTCGCCACGGAGCATTTTTTCAGCTTCGTTTAAATATTTATAAGCCTGCAGACGATATAAAGAATTATTTACCGGGATGCTGGAAGTGCAAAGCAGCGACATACCGTTCTGAGCCTGCCAGAGTTTTTCGCGGGCAGACTTTTTGCGCATTTTGTCCTTTTTGTATTGATTTACAAGAAGGCTTATATACATCATGCGATTATAAAGCTTCTGACTTGCTTTATAAGTGTACAAAAAATCATAAATAGTACATGGGAATTTATTGCGGCTTTCATTGCCGGCCATCTGAGTAAGCGAAGAAATCTCATCACTTATGCCGACCGGAATGTAAGAAGTAAGCTTAAACTTTACACCGTTGGTGCGGAAGGAATTCAGTGTTGTAAGCTTTACCCTGCCCTGATTATTATCTTCAATAAATTTTACAAGTTTTTCAAACCATTTTTCTTCATTGAGCCTGCAAGCCTGCTCGGGAGTCAGTGTGATGGTAACAATTCTGTCGGCATCCATCTGAATATGAGTATCTTTTTTTTCTGCCTTAAACACTGCCTTTTCAATATTATAAATAAACTCCTCTGCAAGCATATCTTTGTTTGGAAGCAGATCATTGTAATAAGGAAAAATATCTACATTCTTTCCAAGATCACTCATAAAGATTGGAAGGAAGGTTCTTTTGGATTCAGGTAAAAGACTACTGCTTAAAATAACATATTCAATACCACAGGTGTGAATATTATTTACGAGAGAAGAATCCCAGCAGTCCTGGAAAAGAGTCATACCTCGAGGGCGTTTACCAAAAGTCTGTCGGATTTCCGAAGTCAAAAGGTCTATCTGACCATTTCTGTCTACCGAGTTTAAGAGAGGCAGTAAAGGTTCATTATAACCGCCGCCAAGAATTTCTACCTGTTTACGGTCTACAAGTTCCCGTAAGATTGTTATGAGTTCATTTTTTCGTTTTTTAAAATATTGAATCTGAGGACCTGAAAAGGCAAAGGAAATTGGGAAGGCTGGATGATTATAAAGATATTTGATTACCGGCTTATAGCTTGACTGAAAACTTTTTTCAAGAAAGTCTGTGTCTTCTGTGCACAGCGGAACAGACTTTACAATGAAGCTGACGTATATTGAACCCATTTATTCTTTATACGGCACCCCACCATGCAGCCGATTTTCTCTCCTTTTTAAATTTATTTTTTAAGAATACCCTTCCCCAAAGGTATCGCATTTATGATGGAAAAAATGTCTTAGCCATCATTTAAAACGCATTAATATTTTATAACAATATTCCCATATTTTAAAGTCTTTTTTGTCATTCCAGCTAATATTTTCTTCAGAATTTCTCTTTGAACAGGAGGTATTTTCAGAAGTATTATTAGCACAGATTACGAGTCTTTTTGTATCTTTTGGAATTAAATCAATAATTCCCTGAGGACAAATCTGAACGCATTTTCCGCAGCCGCAGCAGTTGTTTGTTATTACGGCTGTCATATTTTCAATCTTTATTGCTTCCTGAGGACAGATTTTTACACAGTCACCAAGTCCAAGACAGGCTAGCTTACAATCTAAGGAAGAGCCGAAGGTCGTTTTTGCCATTGTACAGGTGTATTTTTCATTGAATAAAGAACGGTCAAGCTTGCACTCTTTATTGCAGGAACAGAAGACGAAGGCCTTTTTATCTGAAGGAATATATTTTTTTTCTTCCGGCAAAATTACCGGCGATAAAGATAACTGAATCAGCGGATCATCTGTTTTTTTATCACCTTTTGCGATTGAAGGAATGAGTATATAAAGGGTAAAAAATGAAAGCAGTATGAGGATAAGTAAAAACAAGATAAGGAGAATTATTCTAAGAATCATTTTAATACCTCCGGATTAAGCCATACAATATCCCAGACAGAAAGTAAAAGAATAAATACGGCAAGGAATAAGAAATAAAGGCTGTAGTATTTTTCATCCAGGAGTCTTCCGTTGCTGCAAAGTCTTCTTCTGAAGGTAAGACTGAAAGGTATAATAATCAGCATGGAAAGCAGGCTGCAGAGACTTATAAATAAAGTGAAAAGAAGACTTGAGCTTTCCGCAATTGAAAGAAGAATTATCAGATAGGAAATTGCAAATTCTGAGGTGGTGCGGCCGGTTGTGAGACGGATTATTCCACCGAGGAAGGTGCTGATTGTTGCGTAAACTATAAAACAGATAAGAGGATACAACTCGGTAATTTTTAGGGGAACTAAAAGATAAAAGGTTATGAGCCAGGAAATTACCGCTGACGAAATTATGGCAATTGCACATTTTACGTAAAAAATTGTTTCCTTGAATTTTACGATTCCAATTTCCGCAATTTTATTGAGACCGATTCCATAAATTAATACTACAGAAGAAAACAAAACATAATAAAGGAAAGTAAATAAATAAATCATTTTGTCTCTCCTTTTTGTGACGCTTCAACTTCTTTACTGGAAATAATTCTGAATTTATTTCGAATAAAAAGGAAGAAATAGATTATGAGGCTTGTAAGCACCAGGGCTCCTGGAATTGTTGCGAAGAAGGTAAAAATTCCTACATTATCCGGATTAAATAATATTTTTTCGTAGATGCGATGATTTTTACCAAAGAAGGTAAAGGTTCCGTAACCTGCTATATCCCGGAAGAGATAAAAGATTAAAATAATGACTGAAAAAATTAGAGATGTCAAAAAGTCATCCTTTAATCTTATCTTCAGGGGTTCTTCATAATTTGTAAAAATTGTATGTGTAAGGAAAACACAAACTGGAGGAAAATACAGAATAAAACCGAGGATAAGAGCAATTTCCGTATAGGTTAGAACAAGAATCTGTCTGTATAAAAGAGTTATGGCAATCATAAAGAACATTACGAAATAGGTTCTTATCTGTTCAAACTTCAGCTTTGATACGAGAGAATTAATAAGAATGCCAAGTACCTCAAGGAGTAAAAGCTCAATAACAAGCACAAGACCAAAAACAAAACGGCCTGTCGGTGCAATTGTAAGTGAGAGAAAAGATGCTATGTACATAAATGATTTTTTTTGCTTCATACTTTTATTCCCCCTGACCTACTTAAAAATTTCTTCCAGACGAAGCTTCCAGTATTGAACTCGCCTTCCATTAAAGGATTTCGAAAGCTGCATTGCACATCTTCCATGCAGTGCGGCGTAGCCCTTAAACTCTGCACTACCTTTTCCATCAATAATAAAAATACCTGCCTGTGGGCCATAAAAGGTTTGTATACGAATTAAGGCTACCTTAAAGTTTTCGCCGTTTTTCTTATTACGAATATGATAAACAGCGGAATTAGATCCTATAGGATTTGGGATTCTTACCGGATTTCCAATTTCCCAGGTGTCCGGCTCTTTTTCTGCAAGTGTATTTTCTACGACAAGCATTAAATTCTGGTCCCAGGCTTTTTGAGAAACTTTTACAAAATATAAAAGAATTGCAAAAACAAAGGCCGCAATTAAAACAAAAATCGCATAGTTTAAGAAAAAGTTTTTTAGAGAAATCTGCTGCTTCATTTTTTATCTCCATTTTCTGCGACCATTTTTGCAGAATACTTCATTATCACTTTGCCTGTATAAAGATCATTTTTCTTTTCTTCAAAGATTCTGATTATCATGCAAATAATGTTTGAAAGGATAATTGTATAAGCCATTCCTACTGGTGATGTTCCGCAACCGATTATTAAAAAGGCAATTATTCCGCTGAAAATTCCAAGAATAATTTTTCCAAAAACTGTTACAGGTATTGTACCATACCATTGAATTAAATAAAGGGAACAAAAGAGTATTCCGCTTGTAAGCAGGGCAAGAAGCATATCTCCCTGATTAATGGAGCCTCCGAAAAGATATGGTACGAATAATCTTACAAGTATTGTATAAACACTGAGGAATACAGAAGGAATAATCAGTGAAAAGGCATTATCAGAAAAAATGATAATTGATGAAATAATTGTAATCAGATTAAATCTGAAGGCTGGAATTATTGATTGAGAATCCCATAATAAAGAAACATAGCCCTCTGGAATTGAAACATTTGCTATGCTGAAAATATTTTTATTCAAAAAGCTTGTTATTGGAGTATCAAAGCTGTAAATCGGGAAAAAACCGTTTTGAATAAGATAGGCAGAGGAGTTTTTGATATTTAAAAGCTCTGAGGTTAAAATAAACTGAGGGAAAAAGGTATTTCCGATATACCAGGCTATAATTACTGCGAGGGCCGGAATGTTTATCCAGCTGTTAATTCCCTTAAAAACAATAAGTCTGGAAACAAGAATTGTTGAAAAAGAAATTATAAAGACCATTGGAAGCGGATAAGTCTGGGGAAGCAGAAGTCCTGTTAAAAGTCCCTGGATTGCGATGTTCATAATATTGTAAAAGGGTTCTTTATTAACATAATAATTTATTATCGATGCAAGGATTGCCCCAAACAATGAGGTTAATACAACAAAAAAAGCACTGAAGCTTTTTGTAAAAAGCAGCATTAAAACCTGAATTGAAAGTAATATAAGTATTCTTTTTGAGACTGATGAAATTGAAGGAATGCTGTAAACGAAAGGCTTTACAGATATTCGGGTATTTTTAAGTTTTTTATCTTTAAAATTATTATTCATAAAATCCTCGGTTATTCTGTAATCTTGTTTTTAAGAACTTTAATTGTCTGGCAGAGAGGTAATCTTGCCGGACACACTGTGTTACAAAGGCCGCATTCAATACAGGCAAGTGATGAAGCGGCATAGGTTTCTTTAAGAAGCTTAAAATTAACGGTATGATTATAAAGTATATCCGGAGAAAGCTTTACCGGACAGGCAAAGCGGCAGTTTCCGCAGTTGATGCAGGAATAAATCTGTTCATCGGAATTATTCTTTTTTGAAAGGAATTCAACGGATTTTACATATTTTGTTAGCGGAATATCAAGGCTTTTTACTGAGGTTCCGCAAAGCATTCCGTTGATAATTACATGGGCGGGTTCTTTAATAAAGCCGCCGATCTGCGGTACAAGGTCTCTGAGGTTTGCGCCAAGCTTTACATCCAGAAGACAGGAAGCATTAAGACAATTGCCGGAAAAATGAACAAGGCGGTCTATACATGGGGTTGAAAGCGCAAGTGCCTTATAAACTTCATAGATTGTAGAAGAATCTGTAAATAAGTCTTTTTTAGAAAGTGTGAAATTACAAATCTTACTCAAAGGGCCGCGGCTAAAGGCTGAAACAATTTCTCTAGGGGTTCCGCAGGGATAACGCTGTATTTTCATTTCGAGCGCAAAGATATCTTTATAATCCGGGTTATCAAAATAATTTTTCTCGTGAGATTTATTATCAATGGCAAAAACAATTCCTTTTGCATTGATTGCCTTTGCGATAAATCTTGCTCCTTTTACAAGCTCGGTAAAGTAAAACTTTGCAACAAGAGAATCTGTTATACGGTATGGGTCTTCATCAAAAAGTCTTACAACAAGATTGTGTCTTTCATGAACCTGATTGAGTTTATCTATCTGTAATCCAAGATTTTCCGGTATTGCAGTTTTAAAAGTATTTATTACGCCATTTTTAATAAGCTCTGAAGCTATATCTTTTTGAGAATAATAATTTATATCCCTTTCATGGGGAATCTTTCCAAGATAAGTAAGTGAGCCGCCGAATTGAATTTTTATTGCGAATTCCTGATGTCCGTTTGGTGAAATGCAAGGATCTATTGAAAGTACTTTACCCGGTATTGAAGAATGAAGAAAACTTGTTTTTCCCTGAGAGTTTTCCATCTGGGCAATTACATCACCTTCTTTTACAATGTCTCCCGGTTTAACAATACATTTATAGCAGGAATCACTTTCCTGTGATAAGGGAATATTTACTATCTTTGGTAAAAAGGCTTTTTGCGAAGTATTATAATTTTTTATAATCGAAGAAACTATTGGATTATTTGATGTCATTTATGTATACCTTTCCTTATAATAATGGAAAAATAGATAAAAAGTAATATAAAAAGACAAATAAAGCACATAATTATACCAAATATATTTATCTGGTAGGATGAAACGGCTGTATAGCCTGCGCTGAAATCTTCTGCTTCAGATTTCATAAGCTTTTCAACAGAATCAAAATTCAGCTTATCTATTCCATCGTAAATTTCTTTTTTGAAATTATTGTCGTATTTTAAGGTCTTTATCTCTTCACTGATGAGGCCTGTCTTTTCGTTTTCTACAAAACTTGAAAAAGTAATTTCCCCTTCTCCGCTTGTATTTCCGGAATTTAAGGAAATATAAGGGAAGGTTTTTACATTCCAGTTCCATTTATAAAAATCTTCGAATTGTGGTAGTGCTTCATCCTTTGAACCGGAGTTTGCCGGAAATAAGAGCTTTGCCGAATTGTTTGTTATTAAATCTGAGGAGGTTATAAAAATCAGAATAATGAATAAGGCTGCCGCTCCTGTAACAATATTCATTGATGTAAAAACTTTTCCCGCAAATATTGAAACTCTTTTTGCGGATCTGATATAAACCGGAACAAAGGATTTTCGTTTACGTAAAAAGTCCTCTATAGTCCAGAAGCACGCAAGTGCCGAAGCTGTTCCCAGGCTTGCAAAGATAAATAAAAAGCCTGAAGCAAGGGAGCTTGAAAATGCACTTAATAAGGCAATAACAAGCATTGCGGGACAGGAATATCTGTTTAGTAAGGAAGAAAGCGCCCCCTTTCTTCTCCACAGATTGGAAATGAAAAACAGGATTAAAAGAACAAGACAGGTTGCTGTTGCGACAGGATAAAAAGGATTTCCGTATAAAAAGGTCAGCGGAATTATTGCGCCCGTTATAAAAGGTACTTTATTTTTTGAAAATAAGAAGAGCATTGCCGCAAGAAGAATTCCAATTAAGGGCAGTAGCCAGGGATATTCGGCGGAACTGTCTTTAAGGCATTCAATTCCTTTGTCTTTAAGTATTTTTATAAGTAATGAAGCTTCAGAATCATATTCGGCAGGTATATAATACAAACGATAGCTGTTAGCCTTATCAAAAAACATGGCATTACGTTTTGTAATGTAGGAATTTACCGGATTATTATAATTCAATCTCAGCATTGAAATTTCAATTGAATTTTCTGAAAACTGTATCGGCAGATATTGCTTTGATTGCGAAACGGCCCCTTTTATTCCTGCTTCATTTATTGCGGAGAGAACTGTTGAATCATCTGTTTCTACAGGTACGCAGATTACAGAATAGTTTTTCCATAATTTTCCGGAAGGCAGACTTTTAAAAACAAGAATAAGCACAAGAGATAAAAGAAAAATAAAAGGAGAGCTTAACTTTATATACTTATTCATAACCAGCTACTTTAATAATGAAAATGAAAGCCCTACAAAAAAACCAAGAAGACAGCCGCATAAAACCTCCATCGGCGTATGACCATCAACTTCTTTTAAGGCTTTGTAATTATTTATGATTTCTTTTTCCTTCAGTTCATTACCAATTTCGTTAAGCTTTCTTGCCTGAATACCACTTGAACGGCG
>OCTW011458198.1_pt1 | contig 11003 bp, 8 predicted proteins | sample 1539671 | NCBI WGS metagenome assembly OCTW01 (sample SAMN02144230, study PRJEB22623) | gut metagenome | biome: sheep rumen | host: Ovis aries | place: New Zealand | reverse complement strand
AAGTTTGTATAAACAACGAATGGACGCTCAAAGACGAATGCCCCAATGGCTGTCAGGATGGTGCATGTCTGCCCGAATTGGTGTGTACCAATGATGAAATTCGATGTAACGATAAACAATTGGAAGTTTGTATAAACAACGCATGGACGCTCAAAGACGAATGTATTTACGGTTGTGAAGATAACAAATGTAAACCCAACCCATGTGATGATTTCAAAAATCACTGTGAGGGAGATAAATTATTATATTGTGATGAAGGTTCTGTAAAAACTTACGATTGCAAAAAAGACAAGGCCAGCTGCAAAGATACATCCGCCGGGGTACAGTGCGTCACCGCAAATGATCAGTGTTCTGCTGCAGGGGAAATACTTTCAGAATTGGCATGTGATGGCGAGATTGTCGTGTATCAGTCCTGTGAAAAAATAGGTGATGCTTTTTATGCCATTAACCATCAGGCTGAATCTGTGTGTCGCGAAGACAAAGGGGTGACTCATCTCACGATTTGCACAGATCCTAATAATGATGCGGTATTTGTCCCCTACGATTGGAAAATTTGCGCTTCTTCGTGCAAAGCGACGCCTGAAACTGCCACGGAATATGAATATGCCGTTTGCGATGGTAAGAATTATGGCGGCCCATACGATACGCAGTGTCCTTCACATAAAGTGGTAGACTGTAATGTAGTCGATAAAATGTGCGTATCCAATAATATGTATATTATGTGTCTGGCTCCGTGCAACCCGGGCGATCCCGATACATTTTTGTGTGATGATCGCGGCGATTTGCCGGATTTGGCAACGCATGTGACTTGCCTGACTTACTCGGACGGTACATCGGGATATTTTATTCTCAATGAACAGGAATGTAAGAACAAGTGCACCGTAGGAAAAGGGTGCGATTGATAATAAAAAAAGGGTAAAATCTGAAGCTTAAGGTGAATGCTTTTCTGAATGTGCAATGAGCAATGTGCAATTGAATTTGCAAAACTCAAATGTCACTCTAAAGTTAAAATGTCTCTATCATTTTAAGATTGGCAAAGAGAATGCCTGAATAATTACGAAATACGAATTACGAATTAATAAACAATTCCGCATTCCGAATTCCGAATCAAAATGGCTCGGGCGTATCGGCGCAGCCGATAGACCGAGCGCCCGGGCCGTATGTGCTTGCGGGGCGACCCAGAGGTCGGCTCGCAAGCGCATAGGCAGGGCAATTAAAATGATACATTCACGATAGCATCGCTGCGATCGACAAATAATTCGCGGTTATCGCCGTTTGCCCACTGATATTCACCATTGGCGCCAATTTTAACGGGTTTATAGGCAATGACTGTTTGTGAAGGCAGGTCGATGGTGATTTCGGAATGCGTTTTCGGGGCTTTGGCTGGATTCCAATTGCCAAGTTCGGGAGCGGATCCGGCGAGTGCATAAGTGGCACCATCCTGAGGCACTTTAAAGGTTATTTTGCGTTTTGCGGTGTCTATCATCGAGGCGCATTCGTTGCAAATTGCGAGTTCGACGGTATTGGGATGCATAGACAGTTTTTGGGGGAGCGCTGCATGCGCGTCCGAAGGTGAAAACCATTTTCCGGAAGGAAGTTCAATCGTCTGCGGCTCATTTTGGGTCGATATCAGAATCATGGCCTGCTGCTGCCCGAGTTGACGGGCAATGGCCAACAAACCCGGTTTGTAGGCATAGACTGCCGTTTTGCCATGTGCAAGAACCGGATAGGCACGCCGCAGTTCCAGGCTTTTTTGAATCAGATTGTAGAATTCCGGCTGATCAAATTTCATATCGGCGCGATTGTCCGGCTCTTTGTCGCCGGCGAGTGGTGTTTCGGTGCCATAATATAAACTCGGTATGCCGCGCCATGCCAATAATACGCGCAGTGCATTGGACATTGCCTTTTTATCCTGATGACAAATCGATATAAATCTCGGCATATCGTGGTTGTCGAGGAATGTAACCATCGTGTTGGCATCATTGTATTGACGATCATTGGTCACGACTGAGGCAAGATTGGCGAGCGATTTATGATCACAAAAGACGTCTCGCAAAGCAAAGGACAGCGGAAAGTCGAACATGTGCGTGAATTTACCTGCCTTTTGTATATCATCTACTTTTTTGGGATCACCGTCGAAATACTCGCCAAGCAGGATGAGATTGGGGCGTTCCGAGCGAAGTTTTAAATTAAATTTTTGCCAAAAACTGGTCTCGACATGTTTGACGGCATCGAGTCGCAGACCGGCAATATTGGGAATCTGAATCCATTTTTCGGCGGCATTTAAAATATAATTGTAAACTTCGGGATTATTTTGGTCGAGGTCTGGCAGGCCATGAACCTGGCGATCGGTCAGTTGTTTGGGATCGTTCCAATCTTCGATAGTCAGGGCAGGGTGGAACCATGCAGGTTTGTTTTCGACGAGCGGCGAACCATAGCCTACGTGATTGACAACAAAATCCAGAATGATGGCAATGCCATAATTCTTAGCTTCTGCAGCCAATTGTTTTAAATCGGCTTCCGTTCCAAAATGTGCGTCGATCGAGCTAAGGTCGTACGTCCAGTAGGCGTGAAAAGCAGCATTGCCAAAGAATTTTTGGCTTGCAGCGGTAAACACGGGAGAAATCCATATTTTGGTGATGCCCATTTTTTTCAGGTATGGCAATTTTTGGCGAATGCCTTCGAGATTGCCGCCATGCCATCCGGCTGGGTCATTCAATGCGATATCTTTGGATGAATTCTGAACATTAAAAAAGCGATCTATTAAAATGAAATAGATCGCTTCGGCGGGGGAAGCCCCCCCGGCCAGGGGAGCTTCTTCTTGTGGGTCTGTATTTGGTTCAGGCTCGCTGGCCGGCGGCGTTTCCATTTGGGGTTCTGGTGTCACCGGCGGTGCTGGCGGTGCAGCGATGGGTGCCGGTTTGGGAGGAGCCGCCTGAGCTGGTGGCGGCGTGGGAGCCTGTGGGGCAGGCGTCGCTGTTCTGCCCTTGAGGAAGGCATCGACGAGACTGCCAATGTGCTTTTCGAGATCGCTCTGGACCGATTGGATGGCGTCGTCACCATTTTCATGGGAATACATCAGTACCGCAGGAACTGTAAATTTATCGGTCAATGTATTGCGTGTGGCAATATCATATATCGAAAGAATGACATTGACGTCCCAACGATAACGTCCCGAAAGCGGCGAGTAAAACTCCGTAGAAATTTCGGTCAGCAATATAAATTCAGCACCATTGGCGGATGCACGCAAAGTCTGAAGGCGCCGGTCCGTATCGCGCACCGATGTCATGTCGGAACTAATCGCGCTGAACGGCATGCTCGTTACCTTGAGATTTCTGTCGGTTAATACATTGTTCAATGCGTTGGAGACTTCCTCGGCAATCGCGGTCGATGACAGAGCGGTTGTATCATCATGAATGTAGGCTGCTGCGAATTTATAATTCTCGGAATACTGGGGCGTAGGCGTCTGTGAGACGCAGCCGCTGAGGGTCATTCCAACAAAGCAGGCGAGAAGTAGGAAAAGGAAAAAAGAAACGCGATATAAATTTTTCATTAGAACCATGCCTCTGCTTCGATAGAAAGTACGTGATGCCAGTGTTTTGTAGGAATTGACTGGAAATCATTTCCATAAAATTCATTGCTCTGAGTCTGTGTTTCAACGCTGCTGTTCTGGAAGGCATTGTGCATGTTGCTGTACTGAATGCCGTACATCAGGCGCAGCGATGGGCGCGAGAAGATGCCCGTACCAGCGGGGTTGATGACGAAACCGAGTTTTCCCTGCCACGTTTTGCGCAGATCCAGATCGCCGTACTCGAGGCCTTTGTCATTGACAATCCCCTGATTGTTTTCCCAAATGGATCCTGCTTTGGCTCGCCAAAGATTGCCGTTGAGTGATTTCTCTTGTGCGTATGAGGTTTCGGCGAGGATGTGGACTGTCGGCAGAATATAGATCTGACCGCGTGCGACGATAGACCAAATCATGCGGTTATTTTCACTCGCCCGAATGGAGTCGTCCTTGTCAAAGTGGTAACCAAACATGGCTGCCCATGTTAAATCAAAGCGATTCTTGACAATTTCGAGGTTCATCTCGTCGCCGAGATTAAACTGATATCTCTCGTCCGTCCATTCTTTGATATAGACGCGATAGGGTGTTCCTGAAGTCTCGTCATAATAATACTGTTCCGGATGCTGGCGCAGGAAATTGAAAAATAGATTGTTCCATTTGAGTGCACCGAGCTTGCCGAATCCGAGGTAACCGACGAGTTTAAAACTGAAAGCGTCGGTAGGCGAGGGTTTGGGATACTGAGTCGTAAGCAGGGACGGATCCTGCAGTTGCGTCAATAAATCCGTAATGACCTCGTTGCGAACAAACGATTCATAGTCGACATGTGTCTCTTTACCAAAACGCGTCTGTTGCGGTGCATTTTCGCTTCCTTCGACAGATGGTTCATAAAAGAGTTCAGCGCCGATACCAAATTCGACGCCGTCTTTAGGTTTAATTCGAATGGCGGTACCGAATGTCAGAACCGGGCTGTATCCTTTGGAATGCTTTAAATATCCGGAGTCGCCGATACCAAAAAGAAGGTCAGCGTACTGGTTGCTCCAGGTTGCACTCAGCCCGACGGTTTCGTAAAAAATTTCGGCAAATTTCATGTCATACAGACCGAGATCGCCAAAATAGAAGTCGAGTGTACCAACCTGCCAGACGACATTTTCGATAAGGACATTGCCTGCTTTGGCATATAGCTGCGTCAAAGCAAAATTACCGAGCGAGCCATTGAGCAAATCGGCCGCATGTGCAGAGCCGCCTTCCACTTTTGCGTGAATACTCGTCCAGATTTCATTTGTTCCGGGCGATTGTTTGATGAGCTGCAGGCGCATTTCGAGCGCTGCCCATGTCGTCTCATTAAGAAGACGTCCTGAAATGTTCCAAAGTCCCAGTTTTGACCACCCACCCTGAAAATCCGGGCGCGCTGCAATGCGGAAATAGCCGCCTGCCGAAAAGCGATCATCATCTGCCTGTGCCTGCGATGGGAGCAAACAGCCCATCACAAAAGCAAAAAGAACAATCAGAGACGCCAGAAAATGGCGCAGATGTTGATTCATTGTACATTCCAACGGTTGATGTTAATAATCGTCCGGAATCGCATGTGCATGCAACTCCGTCGGGCATACTAAGATTTTTCGGCCTTTCAGTCCATTGAAACAATTGTTTATTTTGGTAACTGTTCAGCCATGGAGAACGCTCCTGGTTCTACAAATACTTGAAGTCTCTTTAATTCATAATGCTGAATGCATAATGCAGAATGATTTTGCAAAACCAAAGGCATCATCCAAATCCTCTGAGTATGACATTTCATTATGCATTCATAATTATGCATTATGCATTAACGAATGGTATGAGCTTTTGAAAAAAACAAGCATAGTGGCAGAACAGTTACCTATGGCCCTGGAATATCGCTTTGACAGATTAAAAAGATTGTTCTATTAAATTATAATTCGCCTATTTCCAAAACTTTTTTCAAAGGAGGATTGTATGAAAACGGCAAAGTATCTAAGCATTATGATTTCAACAATGCTGGCGATTTCAGGCTGTTCTTCGGATGTGATTTCCAGTCAAGGCAACGATTCGGGAACAGAAAACCCTGATACTGTGCCCACAGACCCGTCCGATCCCACAGACCCGTCCGATCCCACGGACCCGTCCGATCCCACGGACCCGTCCGATCCCACGGACCCGTCCGATCCCACAGACCCGTCAGATCCCACAGATCCGTCAGATCCCACAGATCCGTCCGATCCAACGGATCCGACGATTCCCGAAGATCCCGATGGTCCCGAAGATCCCAATGACCCGTCCAAACAATGCACCAATGTCTGCGAATTGGATGTAGTCGAATGCGCCGGAAATAGCATACATACTTGCGTCATGGCGGAAGATGGCTGTACAGAGTGGTCAAATGAACCCTGCCCAGAGGGCAAGGTATGTCATGATAACCCGGTTCGGTGCGGAGAAGGCTGTGCGGAAATCTGTGATGAGGCTCATCTGACGCGCTGCGCGGAAGGCGGCTTTGAAACCTGCGAAAGCGACGAGATGGGGTGCGCTAGCTGGAAATTCTCTGGCTGTGGCGAAGGATTTTTTTGTGAAAATGAGGCACCAGGCTGCTCCTCTTGTAGTTTTGTGTGTGATCCAGCAAAATTGACTCGATGCAACGGACAACACATCGAAACGTGTGTTTCGGACTCCAACGGCTGTGGCACTTGGACGATTAAAGATGACTGTAAGGAAGGACAATTCTGCAATCCTGCCGATTTCAGCTGTAAAGCCGAATGCACGAATGCCTGCACGAAAGGCGCAAAGCAATGTTCCGGAAAAAACGTACAGGAATGCAAGGATTCTAATGGCGATGGATGTACCGAATGGGTAACGACTGCAACTTGTTCAGCCACGCAAAAGTGTGATGCATCCAGCTATAAATGTGTCAATACATGCACCAACACGTGTACCTCGAAAGGTGCCAAAGATTGTAGCGGTTCTACCCCACGCGAGTGCAAGGACTCTAATGGCGATGGATGCCTCGAATGGGTCAATGGCACAGCCTGCGGCTCCAATAAGGTATGCAGTGCCGGCGTATGCAAGGATAACAGTACATCCAATATGAAACCCTTCTCGATTATTCTGCTGCCGGACACTCAATATTATGGGCGTGCACTGACCACTGGCGAGAATTCTCTTTATTACAAGCAGCTCAAGTGGATTGTGGACAATCAGGCTGAAGATAAAGAAAATATTAAATTCGTCATACACCTCGGGGATATCACCGACAACAACCATTCAAAACAGTGGGCTGTTGCAGATGATGCGCATAAACTGCTCGATAAAGCCAAAATCCGTTACACCATTTCGACCGGTAATCACGATTACAAAACCCCGACATCAGAAACGAAATCCAAAATCTCTGCGGATCGTGGCAATACTGAATTTGCCAAACACTTTAACGATGACCGATATAAAAAGGCATTCGGCGATTATTCATCCTGGTTCTCAGGATTTAAATACACTGCGAACTCCTATGCGACATTTGAAGCTGGTGGTCAGAAGTTTATGGTCATCGGTCTCGAATTCTCGCCGAGAAAAGATGTCATTTGCTGGGCTGATAATGCCATTAAAAACCATCCCGATCACCGCGTCATCATTCATACACACGGCTACCTGAACCGAACCGGTTATTGCGGCGGTTCGTCCGGCGAAAGCCCCGATGTTCCGTATGGCGCAACGGGGGGCGAGTTGTTTAATGAACTCGTTGCAAGACACAATAATGTGATTATGGCCGTCGGCGGTCATGTGGGCGGTGCATGGCATCGTTATAAAACAGGAAACAACGGCAACAAGATTCTCGAGATGCTCGTCGATTACCAGTTTGATCATGTGATTGATAGCGACCATCCTAAAACGGATGCCTGTTATAGCGGCGTCAATTCAGGCAATGGCTGGTTCCGCCAGCTCAAATTCGACCCACAAAAGAAAACCGTACAGGGTATCACCCGCACAGTTCTGGCAAAATCCAAGTTTGCCAATAGCAAGTATGCCTTCTATTGTTCAGAAAATACTAAATCAAAAGATGACGGTAAACAGAAATATTATTATCCAGAGGATCCCAATTCCGCGCCTGTGGACGTGAAGGATGTCATCACCCATTCTGTTCACAATTTCACCGACAGTTTTGATTTCACTTCGTCTTATACTTATAAATACGATAATAAGGGTCAGCAGACCTTCTCCACGCGCCCAATCAACGATGTCGGTTCGGGCATGCAGATTGCGCCTTCTGTTGCGGTTGCCGAGACAGGTGCTTTCGTCGGTGTCTGGCAGGACAACTCGAGTGATGCCGACGGAAAAGATAAAGATGGCAACCCCAACTACGACATAGCGGCACGTCTGATCTACTGCGGTGGCTGCGCAAATGGAAAACAATTCGTCGTCAACGCCAATACTGCAGGCAATCAGCGAAACCCGGATGTCGCCATGGATAAAAATGGCAATTTCGTCGTCGTCTGGGAAGATGATAGCGACGGGAATGGAAAATACGAAATCTGGATGCGTGGATTTAAAGCAAATGGTTCGGAACTATTTGCACGCAAGACCGTCAATTCGGTTGCAACTGGCCAGCAGTTTAATCCCGAAATCGCAATGGCTCCCGATGGCAAATTCGTCGTTGCATGGGAGGATTATTCCAATGGCAATGATACGCCACAAATCTTTATCCGTGGCTTTAATGCCAACGGAACACAGCGTTTTGCAGACCGCAATACCGAAGCCGCCGTCAAAGGATCACGCCGCAAACCCGATATTGCCATGGCCTCGGACGGTTTCTTTGTCGTGACATGGGAAGATGATGCAGATGCAAACGGCTATTACGAAGTCAAGGCCAAGGGATTTAAAGCCGACGGCACAGATGCTTACGCATCTTTCTCGGTCAATTCTGAAAAAGAAGGCCAGCAGTTCAATCCCTCAGTCGGCATGAACGCCAACGGCGATTACTACATTGCCTACGAAGACGATCGCGATAAGAATGGCGTCTATCGCGTATGGGCACGCGGCTTTAAGAAAGACAAGACAGCCCTCATGAGCGACAGAGCCATCTCGCCAGCAGGCGAAAAAGCACATAACCCCGTGGTCTGCGTCGATAAAGATGGCAATGGTACATTCGGCTATCAGGCAGATGCGCTCTATAATCATGAAGTCAAGAATATCGACAGTTCAACTGCAGGTGATATCCGCCGAAGGGCCTATATCGTTTCTGCCAAAAAATTGACCGTCGAAAATGCTTCTAAGAATCGATATGCAGGTTATGTGAACAATGTCTATAAGAATCCGCAAACCAATCCAGCACTGGCATGTACGCCAAGCGGTAACCAGGTGTGGCTCTGGGAGGATGATACAGATGGGAATAAGTATACCGAGATTTACGGACGTGGGCTGAGCAGGCAGACAAAAACCGAATAGTTGTCGATAAATTTGTAATAAGTGCAGTACTCCCAAAAAACGCCCGAAAGGGCGTTTTTTTTATTTTTCTTTGCGCAATTTTTATTGGATTGGTTGCTGGGCACGGTTATTGGCCTTTGGCCAATACACCGTGCGGTGCGGCCTATTTGCAATACGGCCGCACTTGTTTGATGGTACATACAAAAGGGTTTCAGTTTTTAGCTTATAGCTTTTGAAGAATGTACGGATGATAGAACAGCGCTCAAAAAAAAAAGCCAGGACAAAGCCTGGCTTATAAATCTATCCCGATAGGAAGAATTACAGCATTTTGCGGACGCCTTCCTTGAGCAGATTGACAAAGTCTTTGGCGACTTTTCGGCCGCATTCCATAACTTCATCGTGGGAGAGTTTGGTTGCCGAGAGTCCGGCAGCTTTATTGGTCAGGCATGAAATGCCGGCAACTTTCATGAGCATGTGATTGGCGACGACAACTTCGGGAACGGTGGACATACCCACGGCATCCGCGCCCAATTTTTGGAACATGCGCACTTCTGCAGGTGTTTCATATTCGGGGCCATGGCTGGCGCAATAGACACCTTCGCGCAGTGTTATGCCGAGTTCTTTGGCTGTTTTGCGAAGTACATCACTCATTTCGTGATTGTAGGGTTCACTCATATCCGGGAAACGTGCACCGAATTCATCGTCATTCAGACCGATGAGCGGGCTTCCTGCCATCATCATATTTAAATGATCGGTTATGAGCATCAGTTCACCGGCATTAAAATCAGGATTGGCAGCACCGGCGGCATTGGTCACGATCATGCGGGTACAACCGAGACATCTTAATATACGAACGGGCAGTGTTACGCGTTTTAAATCACCACATTCATAAAAATGTACACGTCCCTGCATGACAACAATATCTTTGCCGTCTAGCTGGCCAAACACGAGATTACCGGCATGGCCATGGACACTCGAAGTAGGAAATCCTTCAATTTCTGCATACGGAATCTGAACGCGGTTTTCGAGTGCATCTACAAATGCGCCAAGACCAGAACCCAGTACAACACATAGATCCACTTTGCGATCACATTTTGCACGGATTCTCGATGCAATTTCATTGGCTGTATCAAATAATTGACCCATGGCTCACTCCTGTATGTGATGTTAAATACGTTTAATTTCGCTATAACCAAAACGCGTCCGCTCCCTTATCATTCAAAGAAGCGAACGCATATTTCATGTTCTGAATCCTTCTGAATAAGAATTGAATAAAATCAAATTCCTATTACTTTTTAACAATTTGATAAACACCACGTTCTGGACGTGCGAGCAAACCTTCTTTTGTCCAAACACCTAATTTACCATAGACGCGGGTACGGAATGATTGTGTGTTGGGGAGACCTTCTTTTTTCAGTTTTTCAAAGATTTCACCAGCAGACATGGAGTTGGGATATACATCCGTTAAATATTTAATAATGGATTCACGGATTTTTTCTTCTTTAATTCTTACTTTTTTACCTTCCTGTTTTTTGGCAGGTGCTTCTGCTTTTTTTACTGCTACTTTCGCCGCCGCACGACGGGGATGTTTTTCTTCGGCAGCCTGCAGCGTTTCGAGTGAGAATTTCTTTTTGCTGGTTCCGCCATACACTGGCTCAAGAACTTGCAATGTCTCTTCTACTTCTTCTAGTTTCTTTTTGAGTGCTTCACGTTCTTTACGTGCTGCATCATAAAGAGCCTGCAAACTACCTTTCATTTCATCATAATTTGACATACAATCAGTTCCTCCTGTGATGTACAACATATTTATCGCAACCGTGCGACAAGTACGTCGATAACCCGTGCATCACCTTAATAATCATGACATATTATTCTTGTCAATAGATTATTTTTATTTTTTTTGTATTTTTGGTTACTACTCAGCCGTCAGCCTTGTATGTTTTAACAAACGGATTTGTTCGCATCTAACGATGCTCACTTTTTTAGTACGAGTGTTAGCTGGTTTGTAGGGGCTGAG
>OCTW011052368.1_pt1 | contig 11003 bp, 12 predicted proteins | sample 1539671 | NCBI WGS metagenome assembly OCTW01 (sample SAMN02144230, study PRJEB22623) | gut metagenome | biome: sheep rumen | host: Ovis aries | place: New Zealand | reverse complement strand
ATACAAAATGTAAGGGGGGGGTGGAGATTTGCTTAAAGTGCTTAACAGCCGGTAATTGCGGAGCACGGCATATTCCGCCATAACCGCCTTCGGCTACTGCTTCGGTTTGAATCTCCAGCTTTCGTCCTGCCTATATGAAAAACAGACCGGTCGATGAACGACTGGTCTGTTTTCTAGTAGACTACCCCTTCCATATATCGAACCTGATGAGGGGGCTGGAAGCGTTGCAGGAGTTTGGCTGATTTCCTGTGATTTCGCTTAAAGTTCTTGTGAGTTCGCTTAAATTTTATACATAAAATCGGCCTTACATGGCCAGGAATCGCATTTTCATATTGCAAAGGTGTAATTATTTCGCTTAAAATTTCCTGCGATTTCATTTAAAGTTCACTTATTTTTCAGGGCCAAGTGCCCATACCTTCCCTTTTGTAGGATGAACTCGTCCTTCCTTTTCTTTTCATCAAGCCACTTTTGAACTTTTTCCTGCATAATATGTGGTTTTTCGTGTAGAAGAATAATCAATTTCTAAAACAGCGGCTATGAACATCTCTACCTGTAATACTCAATTTCCCTCTCAGTTATTTTTCTGGACTCAGTTTTCAATACCTTTTTGGTAGAAAAGTACTTTGAATAGTTATTCCGAGAATAAAAGGAATAGCTATTATACATATTTGTGTATGACTGAACTATTGTAAGAGGGTTACCGTGAGAATCGTAATTGTCATAAATGGTCTTTTCAATTGAATTAAGGTTACTTTCATCTATTTTATAAACCATTGCTTCCATTTCATCTCGAAGAGCGGATTCATCTATTACGCCATCGCGATACTTCTCAAAAAGGAGCACGGCATCATCAACATACATATCGCGATCATCCAAACTAAGTATGGCAGAGAATAATTCAAGGCCATCTTTTCTAAAACGTTTAAAGGTAACATTGTTACTCACTGAATACCTTTCAGAATGTTCAGTAGTTATTTCAGTCGTATCTCTATAAGTCTTAATAGACAACTCTTTCCCATTTATTCTTGCAATTTCCCGTCCTTGCTCGTCGTATCTTGTAATAGCATCCCCAACCCGCTCCTCGCTCAGTTTTCCATTTTTATATGTGAAAACAGTTCTTGTGGTATCAGTATTCAATATCCGAATTTCTTCAGTCTTTTTATCTCCATCATAGATTCTACGGATTTCTGACACCTGATTTTTCCCTTCTTCAATTTCCCTTACTATCCTTCCTTCGTTATACTCATAAGTGATAGTAGTCGTGTCGCTTTGCAACTTAGTCGTGTCAGAAAAGCGCTCAGGGGCTAGCCAGAAAAAACTTTTAAGGATAATGTTTTGCATATCCTCAGGCAGCGAATAGAATTTATCTATGTCTACCGACCCTTCTGTAATACTCTGTTCAATACGTTTACCTTTTTCGTCTTTCACATTCACCCTAACATTGGTGTGTACCGCGTATGAATTTTTAGAATCCAACAAAAGTTGTGGATTTTCAAAACTAGTCATATCATCCGAACGCGTAAGAATAACATGTCCTCTGCGGGCAAGAATACTATTTCGCTTGTCATACTTCACCGAATCTACCGTGACAAGGCAAATATCGGGATCATCGTCATCTGGAAGAGATATTTTGATACTAACCTCTGGTGAACCATATTGATTATAATAGATTATCTCATTGGGGATAGGAGCGCCATATTGGGCGATGATTTTATTCTTCTGTATATCGCTATCATAAGAATAAGTAACGAGCTTTTTAATCTCGCCCTTAAGATTCTCAAGGGGTACATACTTTAAAGACTCATTACCGCTTGAATTGCATGACCAAACAGCCAGACATGATAATAGAAAGAATAAAAACCTACGCATAGCTGAATTCGGAATAATGTTAAGTATAGAATATCTCAATGTTAATTTCTTTTTAAATCTGAGGTCGGAAGGGAATAATAGACAAAATCTTTCATTTACTTGTCGTAATGCTCTATCTGTCCCGGTTTATACACGCCTTCCGGCTCTTCCTTGCCGTTCTGTTTATACGACACACATTCAACATCTCCATTCTCTTGAATGCGCTTTACAATCATAACGCGATTCATCGGGGCATAGCGAACAGTCTCACCCACGGCAAACTCACTATCAACGCTGGAAACGACTTCCTCTGGATTCTGGATAGACTTCTGTTGTTCAACATACTTCTTTTCGTTTTCAGTAGGAAATACACTTATAAGCCTTTCTTTAATATCCCTTACATCATCGGTCATACCCCAAACCTTAAAGAAAAGAATAATCGATAGAATTGCCACGATGATGGCGCAAACTTAGTAAAGTATCATAATTATCTGGTTTTGTTATGCAAATATAGTCATTTTCCACTTTAGCTTTATTGAATCTTTTAAAAACCGAGAGGATGTTTTCTCGTATGGTGCGAAACAATAACTCCACATCAGCTTTGGAGGTGTGTGGGTAGGATCTTTCCGGAAGTAGTAGATGTCGGCGTAGGTGTAGGTGCATACGTGGGAGTGGATATGTATTCAGCCCAATAATATGCATTCCTATAAGATCATACTTCTTTTATCATAATTATGGTTTAAATTAACAAAGAGATTAGTATATTCGCACGTCATCCGCTTAATATTATGATTTGTTTATGACCTCTCTTTTAGACAAATATCCTGATCTCGCATTAGAATGGGACTACGAGAAGAATGGAGATATAACCCCAGACTCGATTCCATCGGGGTCTCACCTTTTGGCATATTGGAAGTGTCCAACGTGTGGCCATTCTTATCAAATGCTAGTTTCCAATAGAACTGCCCCAAGTAGGCACAAAAAAACACAGAACTGTCCCATTTGTCTAGGGCGAATCATTATTCCAGGTTACAATAGTTTACAGGCCAAGTATCCTGATATTGTTAAGAATGAATGGGATTATGAACTGAACGAGGTAAACCCCGATACAATAGCTCCTCATACCAATAAATCTTATTATTGGAAATGCACAAAGGGCCACGAATCTTACCTTGCAAGAGTAAATAATAAAACAAATGGTAATGGCGGGAATTGCCCGAAATGTTCTCATCAGAAATTTTCAAAAGAATTCTCGTTGCAATCCATAAACCCGGTGTTAGCCAAAGAATGGGACGTGGAATTAAACGATGGCTTATTACCTGAAGAAGTGTTCGCGAATACGAATAAGGCTTTTTGGTGGAGATGTCCCCGATGCGGTTATACGTGGAAAGCAAAGGTCTGTAATAGAAATAATGGCCGCGGATGCCCTAATTGTTCAAAAGGGCAACATACATCCTTCCCGGAACAAGTTATTTATCACTATATCAAAGAGATCTTTCCAACAGCAATTAATGGCTATAAGCAGAATAGGAAGGAATTAGATATATACATTCCTTCGATCAAGACTGGAATAGAATATGATGGTGAGGCTTTTCATCGTACCTCACGGAAAGTGAGTTCCGACATTTCAAAAACAGAGTTTTTTAAGAACCAGGGATTAAGAATCATCCGTTTCCGTGAAATGGGATGTGGCGTTTTTAATAGTGATGCTGCTGAAATAATAAGCATTAGATATAGCCCTGATTACGGCGATCTTCAAAACAGATTGCAAGCTCTTATCTCTGATTTTTGCAAGTCAAATGGAATTGAGACAATCCCTTCAGTTAACATCAATGTCATTCGCAATGAAATTATTGCCGATATATATAAGATTCCTTACGAAGAGAGTTTTGCTGCCCAAATAGAGTGTCAGAAGAATAGTGGAATGAATGCCATTGCGCTTTGGGATTATGAAAGGAACTCTCCTCTTACTCCTCATATGGTTAGGCCTTTCTCTGAAAAGAGAGTCTACTGGAAATGCCCTAATAATACTGAGCACAAATGGCAAAATACAGTGAAAAGTGTTTCCCTTGGCTTTGGCTGCCCATCTTGCTCAAAGCATCATAGATGGACAACTCAAGAATGGATAACTTCTGCAGAGAAAATCCATGGCAAAAAATATGACTATAGTAGAGTCATTTTTACCAACAGCAAGACCCCCGTTGAGATTATCTGCCCAATACACGGACCTTTTATGCAAATGCCATCCGAGCATTTGGCTGGAAAAGGGTGCAAGTTCTGCGCACACCAGGCTTTTCATCCTAAAGAGAGCCTTGCAGTTATAAGTCCTGATGTAGCCAAGCAGTGGGACTATCAAAAGAACGAGGATACAGGATATACACCAGAGACTATTGGAATTAATAGTAAAATCAAATTTTGGTGGCATTGTACAAATGGAGAACCACATAGTTTTCAAGCGACTATAGCGAAAAGAGTATATGGAGGTATGATGTGTGCTGTTTGTCATGGAAAACAGATGTCTTATGACCGTAGTCTTGAGGCGAATTATCCACAGTTAGCAAAAGAGTGGAGCGATAATAATGATAAAAGACCGAGCGAAGTATCGTGCGGTTCTGAATATAAGGCGAAATGGAAATGCGCCAATCCATCTCATCCAGAATATGAAGCGTCTGTTTATAATAGGGCCCACCTTCATTCTGGCTGCCCGCTTTGTGCCAGAGAAAAAAACAAGTCCACTTATAGTAAACTAATCTAGATTGGGAGAGTGTCGAGTTTACTATGATTAGCTATCTTATTCACATACTTATTTACCCTGTTGTTTTCCTTAGGGGGGAGCTCCCATACCTTGTCCATCTCGGCGCCCCAAAAGTCAAGGCCAAGGTCATTGATGAGGGTTTCCACGGCGTCGGCACTGAATAAGTTGTCAAAAAATAATTGATTTGACAATCTGGACGTGATTAGTAAGACAAAGAGTCCGGCAATTATGGACACAATTTGGACATCCTATAACAGACTAATAATCAGCACTTATATACTTCATCTAATTGGCTTTGGACCATTTGGACATCAGAACAAACGTTCAAAGCGCTCGGTTTGCAGGTAACGGACTCCTCTCTTTTCTCCTTCTCTCTGAACCAGGCATAGGGTTTCCATTTTGGAAATCAGGACACGAACCTGCCTGTCGGTCATTATGTCAGTAAGCGCCGATGTTCAATCAGATGCCAATATGGATTGATTTAATCTCTCGAGAAACGACGCTTATACATTTTGCATCTTCAGGGTTGAACAAAACATAATTGACTCCGCCACTATGAAGTGAACTGCCGAAACAAATGCCGTCTGCTTTGTTCCGCTTGCAATACTCACAGATAAGTTGTGTCGGAATGTATTCCAACTCGGTGTCATATCGCCTCATAGGCTTCGATAAGTCGCGACTTAGGGCCTCAAGAATCTTTTTTTTGACAACCGCGTCAGACAAAGGGTTTGCCCCATCAAATGACAGGAAAAGGCTGCTTTTACTATTGAAATCGACTATTCTCAAGTCGCGTTGAATCCTAAACTTCCCTATGCTTAATTTATCAAGATAAACTGACCTAACCTCATAGTAGGTGGTTTTCTCGTCTTTGCATAAATACAAGTAAGGAATGCCAAGTGGGTTTGCTCTTCCCGCTGTCGCCTTACCCTTCTCTGGGCACCCCATATCTTTGCTCTTCAATTTCTTCTTTCCCTCGGGGGTGATTCTTGCGCGATAAAGCAGAGTGCCTTCCTTCAATTCTGATGAAGGTGATAAATCTGCATAATCATCAAATCGGTCGTGGTCAACAAAGTATCGATAGTTCTCTTTGACATCTGTTTTCAGTTGCTCCCAAACGTTCACGCGATTAATGATATCATCTGTATATGACACCTTGTCATCAATACTTATACCGAGTGTATTGGAATGAATAATCTCATTAAGTATAGTTTGTGCACACAGAGAGTTAGAAAAGACATTCCAATCCTTTTCGAGGATAGAAATAATAGTGTCCTCACTATTTACATCCTTTTTAAACAGCTGGATTACAGACACAAAGAAATCAGCAAAAACAGACAGATCGCATCTTTTGCCTGTTTTCCCACAAACATCACATTTACCTTCATCGATAGAGTTATTCTCTACCTCTTTGCGTATTTCCTCGTCAGCAAAGCACTCCTTGCAAACCCACATAACCCTTCTTATTTAATGACCTGCTTTATGAGTTCAAGATGATTCTTCACGGATAGTTTTTTCAGATATCCAAGACCCGGATACCCGTCGGGATCATTAGCCTTCGTGATCAACTCATCGACAGAAGCAGTATGAACCTTCCCTTCGAAGAATGGCTCTATCTTACTTGCAGCTTCGTAAAACTTTCCCTTTATGTTGGATTGGTCGAAATTACTATCAGAGACGAAATGGTGAACATATATCTGATCCTCTGCTTTGAGGTATGTTAAATGAATGGCTAAAGCATATGGCAACATACCCCCTTCTGCATACTCACTCGGCAATGCAGTGTAATCACCAAAACCATCAAACCCTTCTTCTCTCCAATAATAGAACATCTCAGAAAAAGGCTCGTCAACATCGTTCAGGTAATCAGCATTCCGTTTCTTGTTTACGAAGCAATCCTCTAAACAAACAAGGGACTTGCCTGAATCTTTTATAGCCTTTTTAACACGCCGTGAGATTGTCTTGCCAAAATTATTGACGACAATTTTTACCTTACTGTTAGAAATTAGACTTGAAACTTCTTTATTGTCAACGTCAGCACAAGTCTTGAAAACAAGAATGACTTCCTCCCAGGGGCTCGCAGTTATCTCTCTATCTAATTCCAATGGCTGTCCTTGATAAAGATAAGCGGGCATCCACACTCCTTTGGCTTCGACAAGATCCGGTTTTGATTTGAGAATATCAAAGGAAACAGTCTTATGTCTGAAATCTCCATCATTTGGATTCACTATGATGGAGAAGATCATCCCATTGGATTTCAATTGGTCAATGGCTAATGACAGTGCATTAATCGACTGATTTACAGGTTCGATTATGGGGAGTATCTTGTCTTCGTTTTTGTTCTCTGACGAATAATCCCTCAATGCTTTTAATTCGAACTGTTTGCCCCGAAGATATGGATAGTACATTTGCATATCAGTTTATTTGAGTGTTCAACCTTGATAATAGGCCTTCTATACCCCTTTTGTCAAGTCCAAGACAAAGACACAATTGTCGCAGTTCGAGAGGAATGCTTTTTAACAGGGCCGTGTTGTTTTTTCGTTCTTTCATTGTGTCAAGAAAAAAGGACTTGAGTTTTTCGGCAGGAATCCCATGCATCAATCCGCGACAAGCGTCATACATGCAATGCCCGGGAACATCTGGCAGATTGCCGAATTCACGAATAATCAGGCTCTTGTATTCTTCCGTACGAAGACAGTTTATCAGTACGTCAGAGTCAATAGACTCTTGTTTAATGGCGGAGCGTTTCTCTTCTAAAACGATGTTCGTGCCTTGTTTAGACAATGTGATTATTCCAACTTCAGGCGCTAGCCCATCAAGATACTGCTTATATCTATCAGCAGGGATAACGATATAGCATTTGTCAAAAATACTCTGATAGTCAGATATCTGTTTCTCAAGTCTTTTGGGTGTATCCAAATCTGTTTTTATCTCGAAAGCTTTGCTCTCGCCATTGAAAAAGGCAATGTCGGCAATTGAGTTTCCAACCTTAAATTCATTGAAAACAGCAGTGCTCTTGATCCCGTACTTAACCAATAACTTGCGTACAATTTCGTTTTTGTACACATACTCGCAGCGGTAATCAGAAACGAGAGCCTTGTATAGCTTTCTTAAATAATCAAGATAGGAGTTCGCCCCAACAATACCATTGTCATAATGGTTGTAGACCCAAGATAAATGAGCGAAATCATTGAAGCGAATAATGTCCATAATCGCCCCACGAGAAAAAGCAGAGGAATAACTCCTCATTCGATTAGTATCTATGGAGCGAGCAGTCGACATAATTCCAAAGTACTGAGTCAAAACGCAATAATAATCCACAAACTCTGTATTTGCAAATTTACAAAACTTTTTACACATGACAATACATGCTTGACGAGCCACCTCGATTCTCGCCCGGGGAAGCGCTTTATCGAAGTTGTTTGTTCAGTTAGTTTCACTTTCTATAAATCTGCGCTCTTTCAATATGAGGTTTATGTTCTTCTGACTTCCTACAAGCGCTTCAAGAAAGCTTTCGCCCTCGGATATTTTGTCTCAACCAGATTCTCAACGGACTCTGATACGAGTTCGCCGATTGTGGGAGCTTCTTTCAGACCTTCGGACTCAAGCCACACGCAGAGGAGGCGCAGTTTACGCTGCACATCCTTGGGAATCCAGACGGCGGCGCGTTCGGGGGAAACATCCTTTTTGCTTCTCATCTTCTTTGAGGCTGGGGACGTCTGGGCCTCTGCCTTTGGCTGTTCTTTTTCCTTTTCTTCTTCGGGTCTGGCGCTTCGAAGCACCTCCCGGAAATCATCCAATTGGCTCATACACACATCAATTACTTGTTAACAATCTGTCTTTATTTCTTGATGACTATTTGCTTTTTCATCATTATATCTTCTCACATTGATATCAAAGAATCTTGTAGCCATAAAAACAGCACAAATGTATAAGTTTTGTGCTACTTTGTCAAATTCTATTTGTCAATTTGCCGCAAAACACCTTTGTTTGCAGCCCGACTTAGAGAAGCGTGAAGAATTTGGGCGTTAGTCCAAATTGCGAGATGGGCGTTCGTGTCACGAAACGCAGGCCCTGCGGGGCATATCATGCGCCTGAGGGCGAGCGTTGAAGGCTCCGAAGTTGCCTGCTGCGGGCCTGCCGGTCCGTGATGAGACAAAAAAGGAGATGAGAAGAAAAAACAGATGATGCTGGAGGTCTGAACTATGCCTGCTCCTTCTTCCTAAACGACCAGATGAAATCATAGCCGAGTGCCTCGGCCATCTTCTCCATGTCGGAGACTTTGCAGTCGTCCACGGCAAAGCGTGTGCTCATACTTTGTCGGGAGAGGCCGATGCGGCGGCCAAGTTCCGAGAGGGAGACGTTATCGTCCATCAAGTAGTTAAAAACGGGACGAAGACGGCGTCCTTTCTTCGCGCCAGGAGAGAAGGGCATTCTGGTCCGTGATTTCGGGGCCACAGAGGCTTCTACGGCAGATTCTACTGCTGCATTTTTAGCTTGGTTTTCCATCACTTTTCTTTTCCAAATTTGCGAATCTGACAGGGATCCTTCTCCTTTGCCTTGTCAGCCAAAAGGCGATGTTGTCAGATTTAACCTGACAAAGTTAAGAAAAAAGAGCCATTCGCTGTTCCATAATTGGCGTTTTTTTGTTATATTTGTATGACGGCCCAGGAAAAAAGAACATATTCCGTCAAGCTCCAGAGCGCTGGTGTCACCTCCGGGGAAGATTACGAACGTGTTCTGGATTTCCTGGACAGACTGTCAGTCATTTTGATTTTGGACTTCATACAAAAGCAAGCCAGGTATGGGAGCAAAGAGAACAGCAGGTAAAATGGACCGGACCGGTCCGCAGGACCAGAAGGTGGCGATCATTTGGACGCGCGTAAGCACAAAGGAACAGGCCGACAATAACCTGAGCCTGGAAACCCAGGAGAAGGCTTGCCGGGATTATGCCGAGCGGAACGGGATTGAGATTGACTGCATCAAGGGCAATACCAACGAGAGCGCCAAAACGGAAGGGAAACTCTTCCGTGAAATGATTGCCTATGTTTCCCTGCATAAGCGCGTGAACACCATCCTGGTATATTCGCTGGACCGTTTTTCCCGTACCGGCCCGGAAGCCATGGTTACGAAAGAATACTTGAAGTCTAAAGGAATCAGTATCATATCCGTCACACAGCCTATTGACAACAATAACGCGGCCGGTGCATTCATGGAAAACATCATCTTCCTTTTCAGCCAGTTTGAGAACAACCTCAGAAAGGATAAGTGTACGGCCGGCATGGTCGCATGCCTGGAAAACGGCGATTGGTACTCGGCTCCGCCGGTAGGGTATAAGATAGATAGGACGGCAGGAAAGAAACACCAACTACTCATAGACGAAAAGGGGCCGCTGATTGCAAAGGCGTTCCATTTGAAGGCCGATGAGTTGCTTCCTGAGACGGAGATCTGCCGCCGCCTCCGCCTGGACGGATGGAATGTATGCATGCAGCGGATTTCCCAGATTATCCACAACCCCTTCTACTGCGGAAAAATCCGGCATCATCTGCTGGGAGATCGCATTGTTCAGGGGAATCATCCCGCCATCGTTGACGAAGATACTTATAACCGGGCCAACGGGCTGGTTACTCATTCCGGGTACACCCATGCCGGGGAAACGCCACAAACGCCTTTAAAACGCCACGTCAGGTGCTCTGTCTGCGGCTGCTACATGACGGGATATGAAGTGAAGAAAAAGCACCTGTGGTACTACAAATGCAATACGGTGGGCTGCCGATGCAACAAGAGCGCAAAGACCATGCACAAACGCTATTATGAACTCTTGTCGCAGTATCAGATGCCGCAGGAGTGCATGGAAATCCTGGCCGATATGCTGGATGCCAAGTTGAAGACCTACTTCGCCGAGGCAGAGGAGATCCTGAAAGCACTTCGGAGCAAAAGGACGGTCTGCGATACGCAGAAGAAGGAGGTGATGACCAAATTCGGCCTGGGAGTCATCCCGGAAGACGTGTACACGGTAACCCGGAAAAACCTGGATAAACAGTTGGATGAAATCGGGGCAGAGATCGCCACCCTTGAAAAACAATCCTCGAACCAGGTGATTGAAGCCCGGAAGGCTATACTAATCTCTTGTCAATTAGCCGATTACTGGAAGGATGGATCCTACGAGACCAAGCAAAACATCCAGCATCTGGCCTTCCCGGACGGACTACATTGGGACCGCGAGTCGGACAATTATCGAACCACCACAGAGAACGAATCCCTCAAACTATTCCGTTCATTTTCAAGTAGTTACAAATCCATCAAGGCGCAAAAAAAGGACAAACCTCTCGATTTGTCCTTGGTAGTAGCGGAGGCTGGACTCGAACCAACGACCTCCGGGTTATGAGCCCGACGAGCTACC